>Ga0049105_1000905_pt1 | contig 11889 bp, 6 predicted proteins | sample WorMetvaBAHAMAS1_FD_61260 | JGI IMG/M metagenome (GOLD analysis project Ga0049105, IMG submission 61260) | Worm MetaG Olavius vacuus BAHAMAS.1 | ecosystem: Host-associated > Annelida > Digestive system > Unclassified | place: Germany: Marburg | collected 2013-04-09 | reverse complement strand
CCTCTTACAGGTTGCTAAAACATTAGATACGGTACGTATAAAACCAACAAGCATTACATGCATACACGATTGATCTCTAGTAGCATTTCTATATATTAAAACAAAGACAAAGGGCTCGAGAAGCCTCTTACAGGTTGCTAAAACATAAAATCAACAATTATTACATGTATACACTGTACGCAAAAAAATTTAAAAAAAACTTTAAGGCCACACGAACATTACGTAAAGTTTGCGGTGCAAAAACTCACTAAGTAATCTGAACCTACTGAAGCGCAAAACTTATGAAGGCTACTATTAAGCACAATATCACTCACTAACAATCGGCTTTGATAGCATCGTCATCACTGTCGTAGTCGTTGTCAGTCATCGTTATTTTCAGCCTACTAGTACACAACTGTAGACCTCAACAGATTAAAGTGACCTATTCGCAGAAGTGCTGCAGGGGCGGCACTGTACGTAGAATATAATGTCACACACAGTGGCGCAATCATGTCCGGTCATCGTCAAACGATGCCTTAAACAGCAGATTTTTTATTCGTCACCAGAATGCAATAACGATTGACCATTAGACAAACTAATTAGATTTCGATTTTTATCAGAGAGATGAGAAAAATAGTTGCAATATTGTGTGAAAAGCATGGCAAAGGAGTGATGAGCAGATAATTTTGCACTTCATATAACTGTGAATGTAGAAGCGACAAAACGGGTAGAAGACTGTTTCAGAAGTAATCAAACATACTGGAATGACAAGGCTGAAGGTTGCACGGCTCACTGCTAGATGGAGCCACCAGCTGGTCACACTCTGCTGGACTGATCAACTGACCGCGGTCATAACAGTACAGCTCACGCCAGCGCAGTCCGCTGTCACATGACGTCGAACACTGTATCATCACACGCATCATCGATAGATCATCAATCACCAGTATCAGCATCACCAGTGTCGCGCCGCTTGAGACGCTCACCATCTTCGAGTGGAGCAGTGCGCTTTCTACAACTTTATCTGACTAGTTATCACACTGGTGTGTTTCATTACCAGACCCTTCCAAATTTTGTTCTCTGAATCGAAACTGTGCTTCATTTCTTTTTTATTGCTAAATTTTATCAATTGTCAAATTCGATTAAAATATTTCGCGAAAATCAGTCAAATTTCAAGCACTTTACTGGCTTTTTTTGTAAAATTCTAAACGCTAACAGTTTAATAAAGCAGTTGTTTTATTATACTTTATAACCTTATAACAACTTTTTGGCACATCGAACACACGCATGGTATGCAGAAAGCCGTATTTTCAAACATATGTAATCAATCGCACGACTAATCGTTCATATCATCATCATCATGTTCGCGTAGCCGGCGAGGGCCGTTGCGTCACTCCTGAGCCGTGGCCACGGAGAATGGCTGATCTCCATAACGTCGAGGGTATGTTGCCGGTGTCGTTACGGATCGTTCATATGCGCAGCTCTAACACCAATACGGCAAATTTATTGACAAGAAATCACACCTGGCCGAACGGGCCTATGAGCCAGACACGACTACAGTCGTCAGCAGCAGTACAGTCCTGTTGATCTGCAGGTCTGACATCACCGACGTCTGTGCACTTGATGTCGTCCTGCTCAATCCACTCTGTACCTCGTCTCTCAAGGCAGAATACACGGCGCGTTTGTCGGCCACGTCCACACGTCACTGAACACTGGCATCACACGTGACGTCCACACAAACAAACAAACAAACAACGAGTGTTCTGCGATGACTTCCTTTCACGACTTCATCAAAATGACGATCAAATTACAGCACTGACAATTGGCGTTGACGGCTTCTATCCACGTAGTGTCAGTAATCACGCGAGAGAATGTAAACATGATGAAGGTAACAATACTGAAGGCTCAGTCAACATTGTGAAAGAGAACCGGGACATTTATCACAACTCATCGCAATGCTGCAATGGTCTCAAAACAGGACGACAAGGGAATAATAAAACCACAATGGTGGTTCTTATGTCTTGCAAGCAGTGCTCCGTTGAGCAGGCGTCGTAGTGTTACGCCAGACTTGCTATGTGCATGTCGCCAGCGCTCTAGACTCTCAGCAGGAAAACTGTTGCGGGAAACCTCAGGCGTCCTGCCCCTGTTTAACGGTCTCTGTGACCACACACCTCACACACCTAATTATGTAGTTAGTTATAATACTCTGTGGTTGGGAATGCTGTGTGAGAGGTTTGATCTTCCGCCCAGTCGCTCACTGGCTCTGACTAACTGGCTCAGGACCTTCACAACAGAGATGAGCACCACGACCACCCACCATGTAGATCCTTCAGGAGACAGAGAGGACTTCACCTTCACTCAGTGCCTCAGTTCAGTCATTTACGTGAGTTCTGTTCACGCTCAAAAGTTACTATAGATAAACGTACAGGGTTCCATGATGACGTAAACCATCGCGGTGAGACGTCGCAAGGTGCGCTGGTTGATGGACAAGCACGGCTTGTGTGAGGACGAGGCGCGCTGGACTCACAGTCCGTCGAGTTGTACAGAGTGCGATCGTCAGAGGCCACACAGAGAGCTAGTCGCGTCTCGACGTCATCACAGCTGCGCTCTGTACACTGCATCGAACAGACAGACATGCGACCAGTCACTGACGACACGGTGCTGCTAGACTGACAGATTGACCCTTTAGGCCTCTCTGAATTATCCACGGCCTCAAAGAATTTTGGGTTTGTCATTTTGTCTAAAACATATCACAATAAGCAGGTGCTAAAAGTGCTCCAGTTGATTGACTAGCTTCAATGTGGCTTAGGCTTACTTCACTTTTATGAGCACGGAATATAAACAAATTAAAAGTGATAAACGTGTTAGTAAAATCCCCCAAAAATAAAAATGTTTTAACCTAAAATGTGAACACAGCATAAAACACCGTTTTGGCTTGCCTGGGGACTGTTTGTAACTTTGTATACCGCATACTCTAGAGAGTCTTGAGAATCAAACCGTGACCATCTATCTATCATGTTGGGTTGCGTTTTATCAACCCATTTTTATACAAATATACACTGTGTTCCAAAAAAAGTGACGCCAAAATTCAAATTACTAAAACTACGGCAATTACTATAACTACGGCATATCTTATCAGAATTAAATATCCTCTTAGCGGCTTTAATTATCATCTTTCCGACGTAAACATCGCAAATTTCAACAAAATCCACCGCACAGTTTCTGAGCAACAGCTGTTTTAAAAATTGAACTCAAAAACAGAAAATGGAAAAGTCGCCTTAGCAGTTGGTACACAAAAACACCAGTTACAGTTTGTGCTCAAAGTGGCCGCCGTTTGTACGATCACACGCGCGTAGTCGAACACGCCACTGTCAAACTGCTCGGTCAATGATGTTCTGGTCGAAGCAACGCCATTCCTTGATGAGACGCTGTTTCAAGTGGTCGACGTCGCGAATCCTGCCATGGTAGACGCGTTGCTGGAGCACGCCCCACACCTCATAGTGCACTGGATTTAGGTCAGAGCTATTGGGCGGCCGCAGCAACGGTGAGATGAAATCTGGTGTATTGCGAGACAAAAACTCCACGGTGTCACCATTACGTCATTACTCGTAACACTTCATGCAGTAAATAAGCTAATCGGTATTTTCCATATTGGCAACTTCTGTTTTTGAGTTTAATTTTTAAAACAGCTATTGCTTAGAAACTGTAAGGTGGATTTTGTTGAAATTTGCAACGTTTACGTCGGACAGATGCTAGTTAAAGCCGCTGAGAGGAAATTTAATTCTGATAAGAAATGCCGTAGTTATAATGATTTGAATTTTGATGATGATGATAAACTAAGAATTGCAAAGTTCACCGTTCTTCTCCAAACGTTTAGATCCACACGGATTGTGAGTTTCGAACACGTGTTTTAGTGGTAGTTAGATAGATATAAAGTGAGCGTAAATTGACTGACTGACCTGGGACCACTGAGACACAATCCAACTGGTGTTGAGACACGGCTCAGTGTCACAAGGTCGCCGATCAGTCGGTCTGAGCGCGCTGTCACAGCGCTCGTCGGCTGTGGCGTCTCCATTATCACTGGCACACCAGACCTGCCTCGTCTGCTCACCAGCGCCACCGCATTCTCTTGAACACTAAAACGACAGGTGCGCCACTGTTGCGTGATCAGCGGGTAAAGTTAAACCAATAAAGAAGTAAATGTTTTTTGTGTGCTCGGTGCTCATATTTCTGATTGGATTTCCCTAAGTGGAGTTATCTGCTTGGTTAGTGTCCGAGCCCATGCTAATCTAAGTGATGTACCCGCTAACCAGGTCATTTCCGTACAAGTGTTAGACTAAGCCAGCTCCTAGTCGGTTTTCGAATGCATTTTAAATCACTGCACTTTCATTTATTCATTTCATTTCATGTCCGTACTGGAATGAAGTTTGAAATCACTTTCCTTCCCATCTACCAGTAAAATACGTCAGTAAGTAACAGTTCAAAGGCAACAATAACAATAACTATTTATTATTATTAGTAATATTGTTATTACTGTTAAAGTGTGCAGTAGTATGAAGTTGTATTGATAATTATTACCTGCAGTTAAATAAATAATGTTCTTTACAGATCACTCGTCGTGGTATAGTGGTATCAAGTGTTGTAAAGTATTAAAATACTGAAGTATTAACGTGCTATTTAAAATGTACATACGGCATTTGTATTTAAACATGCAATTTTAGTATATAGACAATCGTAAAATACTTTAAAATCCTCAAGTAATTAAGCAGGCCTCCACTGTCAAAAATTCTCTGATGCAAAAGTTAAGACTGGTGTGAAACTGTGAAACCAATAAACCCTTGACATTACGAGCTCACTGTGTCCACTTATACAAAATACGGAGATTTAAAGTGCATTTAAAAACCGGCTAGATGCTGGCTTAGAAACACCATACAAACAAGTCCAGCAGTTCAGCAAAATAAAATGTTAAATAGTCAGGTAGTCTGAAGAACGAGTGTTGCGAGTTTGTGACAGTGTTGAACAGAAATAAAGTTATGGAGATATTTTGGTTGGTCAGCTGGAACACACACTATTACTGCTGTAGTGTATCGCACTGATGATGATGATGATGTGCAATGATTTAATGTGCACTTAAAAGCTGACTAGAAGCCAGCTGAGCCTAGCACACAGTGCCAAGGTTGACAACTGAATACTATAACAAGTACGTGCCACAACACTGCTTCTTAGCAATAATTAAGCTGTGTGCAAAACGATCACAAACACAGTTACATAAGACAACATCGTGTGTGCTGTGGTGTGGAATTGATTACAGAGGATGTCGAATTTAATCGCGGCGGCGCGACGTAGTACCTGGGACCACGGTCCCGCCATCCAGACGAAGCGACAGACGAGGTTGACGCTGGGGGTGCACGGTCGGAGGTTGGCCGGACGCGGCGACGGGCAGACGGTCGGCGACGCGACGCGATACAGACCGTCGATCTCGTCTTGAATGTAGCAGACCACTGGGCGCACGGTGAACCCAGGACACTGGCACTCCTCCCACTCGCCGACATACCAACTGTACAGTGATAACAGCATCGTCAGCATCACCACCACAACGTTGACGGTATCACTCAACCGATCAGACCACATCTCTCGCTTGTAGTGCTATTAACCCTTCATAGACAGTGACAGCCACTGTCAGATTCCCCTTTCAACATCTGTTGCATTTGGTGAACCAATAAGGCATCGGCGGAACACTGTGCTTCCGCTAACAATAGTACAGGGAGAGCATTATGTCTTCGGGTCGTCCGGACGGCCGTCTGTCCGTCTGTTGTCCGTCTATCCGTCCGTCCTATAGCACGTATTCTGCGCGACGCGATAACTCTGTACACAGTGGAGAGATTTCAACGAAACGGGACAATATTCATCAAACGATCGGGCATTGCTAAAGTGGTTTTCAAGGTCAGAGGTCAAATTCAAATTCAAATTCAAGCCGTCCAACGCTTACACCTAAACTGACCAGCGGCAAGAAACCATCACAGTGTAGAGAACGCGTGTTCAAACAAAAACGTTGATGGAAGGTGTGGCGTCGAGACTGATTTGTATTAATATTATAACATTATATTATATTAGACAATAGACAGACGTCTAAGGGCAAGACGATTGACTAAATATTCACATTTCATATAATACATTCATATTAATGAAAGGATATGAACATTTTCTATCTCAGTTTCTTCTACTGAAATCTTCCTGTCAGGCTGTCACACTGCTTTCATAACATACTGCTTCATATACCATTATTTTGTTAACAGTAATCTATATCGCCCTCCTTTTTTGTTTAGCGGATACACAAACACATCTTTCAAACTTTCTTTCATCTTCTTCTATCACATCTATATCATCTTGCAAAATTTCAGGTTATAAAATCTCCCGCCATGAAGTGATTCAAGTTAAACGACTAAACTTCGACCATGGCTCTTTTCGATGACTGACGAAGACACAAAGCACTGTGAGGTCTCTGCATTGTACACCGGCTTGCACGGAACCACAGGGTTAACAGTAGCTTCTGTTTATCATCAAGTTCGATCTGTCAAAGTGCCGTTGATGCGTTTGCCCCGAGTTTCAGCGATATAATCATATCACCCACCCACATTCTATCTAGCAAATTGAAAACTTATCTGATGACTTTTCCGTATACTACCACATAGTCGGACAACGTACATGAACACTACGCCTTATCTAAACAGCATTCGTTGCTTTTTGTTTATAGTTGAAGGAGATCCTATCTTGGGAGATGATCAGCGCTTCTGCTTCGTTCTCGACCTGAGCTCTTTATAAATAACATCATATACATGTATGCATGTATTTAATATGTATGTATACCAATGTTCGCAATGTCTCCTCGCATATCATGTAAAGGACTGGTCTACACACAGATTCCAGTGATGTTAAGGCCTTGGCCTTGCCTTTTCTTTACACGTCCAGCACAATGAGCTCTGTTGTGCCTCGTTACGTTAGAAGGCTATAGTTTTTACCGTGCTGCATTGAATGCAGGGCGGTCTAGTCTGGAGAAAGCTCTCTGTCTGTCTGTCCGTCTGTCTGTCAAACGCGTGCATTGTCACAAAACGGAAGAGAGATCTGTGTAGATTTTTATACCTACGAAAGACATTTAGCCTAGTTTTCTGAGAAGAAGAATGGCTGGTGGGCGCGACCCCTTCTACCTGAAATTTTGGGTAAACTGGCCCCCGTTGGAGCGAAATCACCGATTTTGAACCGATACTCGCTCGTAGCGCCTCAGCCGTAACACCTAGCGAAAAAAAGTTCAATTAACACTAATAGAAACTCCACTATGCGCTTTCCAATGAGCCTAAGATAAACATCGTACGTTGCCCCTAAGCCTCCCAAAGGTTGGCTCAAAAACTAAAAGTGTCAAAAATATGAACAATAAGCTGCCATAACTCTGAAACGTACGAGATAGGATGTCAGTAATCACTAATAGAAAGTCGCATACGGGCTTTCGATTCGACCGTCCTCGATGACTTTGAATGACTTTGAACGGCGTAGAAGCCCTTATTTTGCTTTTTTTCACCGAATTCCGTAGCTTTGCTGGCCAATATTGCGTCACAGTTACGTCCGCAGAATATTGTATCCCCGTTCCTGTCTTCCACTTTTGGCCAAAACTAACCCACCCTGCAGTGCGGTCTATCTGCGATAGCTGAGCTACTTGTCCTGAAGTGCAGTAGCCGTTGCTGAGCCTGATGACGTATTGTGTTTCAGTCTTCAGCAATACTACAACCTCCAGCAGCGTGACATACTGTCGTATAAACGAAATAAAAGATTACAGTGAATACAGTGATTACGAACTGCTTTTGAGCTGTTATTTCTATGGCCTTCGCCTTGGTGTTGCTGCTCGAGGCCAGCTCCCCGAGACATTGGGCTATGAAGGTCGTTTTGCTGTGCGTGTTTGATCATTGAACAACACATCGCGTTACCTCTCACACGCATCGAGTTTACACTTGCGCTCGTCGTCAGGTTTGACTTGACTAGCACACATGGTCGCGTGAACAACGTGCTCGCGATGTCGTGTCTTTCTCACACAGCTGATCGAGCGCTGTTGATAACCTACCAGTCAACGTACAACAATCGCAACCATCTGTGCTATCTAGTATTCACTTGTCACTTTAAACTTTATCATTTCCGCACTGAAACGTTATCCGCTGAAGCATTATTGCACGAAGTCAAAGGTTCTTAAAGTCCTTTACACAGTCAAGTACGCTGGCGGAGTACGCGGCACAATATTTTGACCACATTTTACCACTCGTGAATGCGGCCTGGTAATGCATTCAAAACATATCTCTCTATCTGACTGTCTATGTTATAACTTTTGAAATCCTTGACCTAGAAAGATCATCTTTGGTATGCACGTATATACAGCTTCAGAATCTTCACGTCAAGGTCGCACATCAAGGTCATCTAGTCAAGGCCAAGGTCACAAAAGCAAAAAAACGTGAACTGTCATCCCGCCATCCCTTTTGTGAAAGATATGCGTAGTCTCGCTGCAAATGCAGTGACGGAAAGTCCATTTAAGTCATTCAGAATATGAGGCTACCTGCCTGCAGCCACGCGTGACGCCGCCGGCAGGTGCGTGCAGACTTCACATTTCCGATACGCGGACAGACCGTATGCTGACAGAGCGTGTCTGTGTGTCCTATTCGCGGGTGGTCTGCTCTCGACAGAAAGGCAGTCTTATAGACAGTTGTTTTAGTCAGCGAAACGTAGGCAAAGATCCACTTAAATATATAGTCAATGACTTCTGTGTATTTGTACGAGCAGCTGCAGCCTGATAATCATTTTACCGATTATTACCCACATAAATAAATTATCTAAGTACCATGTCTGACAGTCGTATCCAAGGGCTGCGCTCAAATAAATCCACTGAAATGTTACCGTAGTTGCAGTGTCCCGTGCATTCTCCCCATTCTTGCGGCTTCCACTGATGCACACCCCGATGATCGTGACTGCGTCTAGCTCTAGCGTCACGTCCACGTGCTTCTGTCTGCACCATCACAGAAACGTAACAAACTGCAAACAAACTGACAGACGTCGACCATCGATGTCTTGCAAGCCAGACCACACTGTCATCAATGCAGTTTATGTGGTTTAAAGGATAAGAAAATGGCAACAAAAGCAAAAGTTTTTGATAATAAACTTAAAAGAAGATATCAAGGTATCTCGGTCATTATGTTGGTATTTGATCATTGTTTAACTGTATCGATGGATTGGTTCATATGAGAGCTATTCGACGTCGGTGTGTAAATAAATATTCATTGTCAACAGCAAATATAGGTCTACGACTAGTCTTGGAAAGTGAAAACAAGAAGCTCAGCTATCGCAGAGAAACCGCGCTGCAGGGAGCGTTCGTTTTGGCCAAAAGTGGAAGACTGGAACTGGGATACGATATTTTGCGGACATTATAGGTCTACCCTCAACCACTGTGACATAACCTGCCTGCAAAGCTATCGCATTCAGTGAAAAAACACAAAATAAGGGCTATTATGCCGTTCTAGGTCATTCAGGGTCATCACTGTTCACAGCTCATAGTGGACTTCCTATCCGCGTTAATTGAACTATTTGCGTGAAGTGCTACGAGCGAATATCAAGTAGGAGCAGTCGCACGGTCTCTTTGCGACAGCTAAGCGTCTTACACTAATGACTGAGCAAATTAGAGTACGTAACAACACATTTCGACGCCCCTTTGGGGGCTTAGGGGCAACGTACGATGTTCATTTTAGGTTCATTGGAAAGCGCGTAGTTAACTTCATGTTAATGTTAATTGAACTTAATTTTTTTCGCTAGGTGTTCAAACTTCAACGGCAAGTAACTAACTTATAACCTAGAATGGCCGGCTATTCAGAAATCTGGATTAGATTGCTGGTTGTGCCAGTCATAATATGCGCCTGTAGATAAGCATGAGTGCGCCAGGAGCTGCATCCATCCATCTCCATCACTCATCATCTCCGTCTCTCGACAAGGTTAAGATGTTAGGCGGGAGAAGTAATTATTACAGCGTGTTTCAAACTGAAATGTACGACCCCGTTTATTGTAGTTTATGCGGCTCTCAAACTTGTCAAGAATCTAATGACAACGCTAATTTAAATTTAAGGATAAAATTGATGTCTTCTTTAACTACGCTATAATGGCGTCGCAATCACAGAAGATAATTTAGGTCTCAACATCAGTAGTTGGTTAATTTAACGCTGTACACAATGCACTGTTTTCAATTTTATCGAATCATATATGATCACTGAACATGCAAGATTATGTATATTTTACGGTGTCTCGATACGCATGTTTTTAATATTTAACCAAACAAGTAGCTCAGCTATCGCAGAGAGACCGCGCTGCAGGGTGGGTCAGTTTTGGCCAAAATTGAAAGACGGCATTCTACAAACAATATAAGTCTATCTTTAACCACTGTGACATACTAGGCCTGCAAAGCTATCGAGTTCGGTTAAATGAAGCAAATTAAGGGCTATTACGCCATTCAAGGTCATTCAAGTTCATCGATGTCGGTACCAATGGAAAGACCATAGCCTATGTGACTTCCTATTAGCGATTAATGGTAACTGACATCCTATCTCGTACCATTTTGAAGTTATCACAGATTGTTATTTAAATTTTGGACACTTTGCGTTTTAAAGCCCCCTTTGGGGCTTAGGGTCAACGTATACTATTCATCTTAGACTCATTGGTAGGCGCGTAGTGGACTTCCTATTAGTGTTAATTGAACTTTTTTTCGCTAGCTGCTACGGCTGAGGCGCTACGACCGAATATCGACTGAGAATCGGCGATTTCGCTCCAACGGGGTCAACTTGACCCAAAATTTCAGGCAGAAGGGTCGCCCCCTACCAACCATTCTTGTTCTGAGAAAACTAGGCTAAATGATCTTTCGTATGGTATAAAAATCTGGAGAGATTTTTCTTCCGTTTTGTCACAAAGCACGCGTTTGACAGACAGACAGACAGAATTTTCATCGCTAAACCGCGTCTGCATTCGGTGCAGCGCGGTAAAAATGCAGGACTGCAAAACACGTGAACAGATATCGGCCTGAACAGCGGCAGAAACGATGTGTCGGTTAGTGACAGTTTTGTTTCCGAACAAAACTTTGACGTTCAAACGCAACTTGCAGAAGGAATATCAAAACAGCATGTAAATTTATTGTTATTGTTATTACGAAACACGATGCAAACAATGAGAAACGATCTACGGTACTGTGCAGGCCACTAATATATCACGACCACGACATGAGCTCCTGCGAGGCTTGCATTGTATACTTGCATCATACTTGTGACCGCCCGTGGTGGATCCAGAATCTTGTGAGGGGAGTCAAGTACGGGATGACTCAGTTTCTTTCCCTACTCTCACGTCCCTTGCGCCTTCCATATCATTTCTTCCTTTCCTCAACTCTGCCTCTTTCCTATCCATTCTCTTCCCTTTCCTTCCTTTACTTCATTCCATGTCCTTCCGTTGCCCTCCTCACACACGATCCCCAAATCCAGCTAGGGAGTCTGGGAGTGCTGTAAGCGGGAGGGGGCGTGACCCTCCCAGCTGCCCCTTAGATCCGTTAGTGATCTCGGATTTACCGATGCATACAACACCGGTCGTGTCTGCGAAAGATTGAGGAAGTAACAAGAAGAGACCACATCGGAAACGAAGACATCTTCGACAGACTAAAGCTCAGCCAAGATATCCACAGTCGGATTCAGCAACGACGACTTCGATGCTTTGGCCACGTGAGCATAATGGGATAAGATCGCTATCCAAAGCTGGCATTGGAAGGGTATGTACACGGCCAGCGAGGACGAGGGCGACCAAAGAAAAGATGGCTCGATGTAGTCAGGAGCGACTGTGCTGACATGGGCCTGACTG
>Ga0049105_1000904_pt1 | contig 11893 bp, 8 predicted proteins | sample WorMetvaBAHAMAS1_FD_61260 | JGI IMG/M metagenome (GOLD analysis project Ga0049105, IMG submission 61260) | Worm MetaG Olavius vacuus BAHAMAS.1 | ecosystem: Host-associated > Annelida > Digestive system > Unclassified | place: Germany: Marburg | collected 2013-04-09 | reverse complement strand
ATTGCATGTATGGGTGACGATGCAGATGCCAAGATGATCCTAACGGCTCCCCCACCTGAGAACTGGAGGAGACCACCAGGGTGGGGTGCCCTCGCATCACGTGGTTGAACACCATCCAGCAACATCTGAGGACTCACAACCTCACATTGAATGAAGCAGTCGACCTGGCTCAGAACCGTCCTCTGTAGAGGCTGATGTCTACTACCTAGAGGTGCATGCAAGAAAAGAAGAAGAGCTGAATTTAGTAGTATTAATGCTGTGAAATGTACCTTCATTTGCATCAAATTTACAACGTGAACACATGGCCTCAGTGCGCTACATGTTTACATGTGATTCTAGTGTCATTTGGTACAGCTGATGGCGAACATCGGTGTCATTTTTGCTGTGGCAAGTTGTGGCTGATATACGTGACAAATATAAATGTAAAAAACGACGTTTACAAAAACGGTTATAGGCGACTTAGTTGCACGTCAAAAAACGCAGAAATTCACCATTTTGTCAGATTTTTAATGTACTGTTCCATCACTACAGGGCCAGTAGCATTCTACTGAGCACGTAGTGATGATACAGTACATAAAAAATCTGACAAAATGGTGAATTTTTGCAGTTTTACACGTGCAACTACATCGCGTATAACCGTTTTTATAAACGTCGTTTTTTGACGAAACCTCCAAAAGGCACATCCTTGGCTGATTTCACGCGTTTTGAGCCATTATGCGTGCTAATCCGTTCAGGGGTTTTTCCTCTAGGCGTGACCACAAAAAAAGAGGACACTACAAAAAGTCGTTTTTTACATTTATATTTGCTGTTCTTTATTTTCCTGTATGCCGAAATGAAATGCCTGCAACATTCCGTAACCTACCATGGCAGAGTAATAGTACGTTTGATTGTTTTACTAGAAATACATTCTGTGGAACGTGGTATCTGCCCCATAGCTACGTCCACAATGAACGAACTGTGCCTATAATTATGGCCGGATGCATGACACATGCATGAAACGGATACATTTCCACTTCCATCTAAAATCTGACGTCACCGTCGTGATCCTCGACCCCGATTTCCTATAAGATGCGGAAATTTTGGCAAGTCAGCCATAAATAAGGGTGATACTGCATATTTTTCATTGCGGATACGCGAAACGGCTGTATTTCCACTTCCGGTCTAAAATCCGACGTCACCATCGTGTTCCTCGAACACGATTTCTTAAAAGACGCGAAAATTTTGGTGATTCGCATACATTTAAGGCAGATATAGGATTATGGTACTTAATATTTGCATGGATTTTCAGGACCTCTTGGCCTAAAATGGGGGTTTTGGGGGGCAAAATAGGGGAAGGGATGGTGCGATATTGACCCCTAATGAATTCACTCTTACTTTTGGGGGTTGTTACGACTGTGAATTTTAGTGAAAATCAATGAAGAAATGCGACCATGAGAGTGCTCGCAGATGGACAGATATGGTACACTGATAGACGCACTGACAGACTGACAGACACAAACCGATTTTATAATCTGTCCCATGCTATATGCTATAGCTATGGGACAGATAGTTAGCGTGATTGTTACTACACTTTTGTGATTCACAAAATGGCCAGACTACCCGGTACATTGACTCATTGGGTTACCGGTAACTTTATTTATCTCTGAATTCGCCTTAACTGCCCATCACTAGGATTAACATTGCACTGTTGGCTGTTCAACACGTGATGTCATTATGACATCAGTGACGCAATTAACCGTTAACGAAAACTTCAATTAAAACCGTGATTAAAACCATTATTTATACTTTTATGAATTGAATTACAACCAACATCACATTGCATACATGTCTTTTTTTGCTGTTTTAGATGCACAACATTGATTATAACACTTTCGTATAAACTGTCTTTCTTGTCTTACTTTTTGCTGCTTTAGGCCTATCAATGCTCATTCGGCTGTTATCACAGCAGAGCTCGGTAGAGCGGTAAAGGTCATTCTTCAAGTCAATGGGAACACCCAATTTTCGGGGGTCCGCCTCCCCAAAAACTATTGGGGCAATAAAGATAAAATCTGGCATAAACGATTACGTCAGGGAAGGGAACCCACATGCAAAATTTGGTAACATTCCGATTACTAGGGGCTTCTCCCTATATAGGTGAATATAAACTTTCAGACTTCTGTCAATAACTTTTAAAATTTTTTTTAATGTAATGCTAATATTTGAACAAGGCTACAGATGAGACCGCTGAACCGATTTTAACGCGCAGTATCTCAAAATGCGTGTCTCCACGGGAGGTGCGTACCTTTGGGGGTTAAAACAACAATTTCGCAATTTTAGGGGGTCAAAATTCCCAAAAACTCCCCAAAATTGGCCCAAATAGGCATTTCGCAGCCAAATCCGCGAAGTTGTGAAGTAGCCATATATCGTTCAACGATGAAGATATTCGCGTCAGATTTAACAGACAGATAGAAAAAGGGAAGAAATATCCAAACTCTGCAAAATTTGGTCAAAAAGGGTCATGTGGGGGTCATGTGACCCACTTTTGGAATTTTTGGACCCCCTAATATCTCTGGAACGGTTGATGCTAGAAACTTCAAATTTGGCAGTGAGTTCTAACAAAAAATCCAAAATTAGGTCAAAAGGGGTCATGTGGGAGTCACGTGACCCACTTTCGGAATTTTGGGACCCCTAATATCTCGCGAGCGGTTGAAGCATAGATAATTGTAAAAAACTTAGTTCAAGATAGAGTGTAAAGGCCAGACCTATAAAACAGCAGAGAACATATGTCATTTTGCTATGAGCTCGCTTCTAAAGGTCACAGTACAGAAAAGGCACAGGACCTCGTGACATAGCAAAATGATCTGTGCCCTTTTATAGGTCTGACCTTTACACTCCATCTTAAACTAAGTTTTTTACAATTATTGCCTACAAAATCATTTCCCGCACGTTACTCAACCACTTTATTAGCAAAATTGTACATGAATTGTTTTCTTTTCGACGTGAATTTTTGGCAAATGGACCACCTAGTCTTCGCCAAATTCGCTTAGGCTATTTTTTGCCTAATTTGCTTTTGCACATGCGCAGAAACAGTCACCGTTGTCCTTCTGGCATTAACATTGTACAAAATTAAGTTCTCCGTACCCGGTTTCACACATAACCTGAGTTTTGGCTGGGGCTACTTTTAGTGCGCATGCACAGAAACGGCCATAAGTCTACTTCCGGTGTAAAAGTCGACCCTAAATTTGACTTCTCTCTGCCCGATTTCCTATATGTCAAGAAATTTTTGAAATTGGACCACAATTTCATGTATTTTCATGTATAGACATAGTAATAGGCAGAGATGTGTGTATTGTAAGCCAATTTTCTGCTGTGCATGTGCAGAAATGGCCAGAGTTCTACTTCCGGACACATTTTTAACCCCATATTCGAATACGAATTTTGTTGGGGCTTTCGCGAAGATTTATACATGTTTTGAGCGACAAAGGGCTTTCGTAATGCAGAATTTTCAGAATTTGGGGGTGGGGGTGGGGGTGGAGTGACCATTTTTGATGAAACCCCCAAAAGGCACATCCTTGGCTGATTTCACGCGCTTTGAGCCATTATGCGTGCAAATCCGTTCAGGGGTTTTTCCTCTAGGCTTGACCACAAAAAAACGGACACTACTAAAAGTCACAGCGAGGTTATATTTCTCCTATTTGCAGGGAATTCCCCGCTCAACCAAATTTAACTAAAATTGGCCTCTGAGTAGGGGTCGCTGAGATACTCAACCATACCAAGTTTGGTAACGATTGGTCCATGGAGTACAAAGTTACGGAGGGTCAAATTTTGGTGCTACGTGTGATGTATTTGCTGTGCAGTGTTCGTGGGAGTAGTGCGGTGGCAAGGCCGTGTGTGGTCTCTTGTGTCTCGACTTATTTCTCAACGTAACTCTGGTGAAAGTGAGCGACCTAGTGCACTGAGTGCAGAGCAGCTGCAGCAGGTTGAAGATGAAGTCTTCAATGCACGCAACATTGCCTTGAAGGAGGTCAGTGATTGAATTATGTTATCTTCATCAGTTGTCTTGAGAATAGTGAGATGAAGCTTTAGTTGTGGTCTCTGCCTATTACTATGTCTATACATATCTGTCTGTGTGTCGTGGATTTTGTTAAATTGGTTTGGATTTTGTGGGTATGTAAGCTTAGTAGCATCACAGTTTATTTCATTTCGCGAATGCTATAGTTGCTACAGATTCCAGCCACTTGACTGCATCATCTTCAGCTTTGTGAAGTTGTTGTAGTCAGCCATCAAACTTTATCAATGGACACACGTCCACGATATGGCTCATAGTTTGCTGCTGGCCACAGTCGCATGTCCGTGATTTGGCAACGCCCCATTTATGGCATGTCCGAAAATGGTTCAGCAGAGACCATGACTGACAAGGGAGATCCAAACCAGGCTGTTGGATAGTAGGGTCAGTTGACCACAGAAGCTGACGGCCAGTCCTCTCTCCATTGCGCAGTTGTGTCGACAGGTGTCATGTCTGACCAAATTGGGCATCGGGAAGTAAGCCGAGGAGTTGGATGATCCAACACATCAGCATAAACAGGCCAGTTCAGATGGGCTTCAATTATCTGAAGCATCTTGTCGCGTGCTGCTTTGCGGCAAAGTGAAGGTGGAGGCACATTAAAGAGGACCGGGAGCCATGAGACCGGGCTGGAATCCAGGCAGCCTGAAATAAGGTGCACGGAACTGTGAAGTTGAGTATGTAGCTGGATCTTGCCCACGCTGGGCAGCAGTATTCTGCGACTGAGTAGCAAAGAGCCAGAGCTGACGTGCGGAGAGTGCTTGCGTAGGCACCCCGTGACATGCCTGCAAGTTTTGTGATTAGGTTATTATGCCTCTTTAGCTTGGCAGCAGTGCATGTCAATTGTTCCCTGTATGACATGGTCCCATCTAAGGTGACACCAAGATAAACTGGATATGGGTCATGCCTCAGTTGTTGACCGTTCATCTGAACATCCAGTTCACGACATGACCTGATGTCATGTAGGTGGAAAACACTTTCACGGAATTGGACGTGCTGCTGACAATATTTGGCAAGATGAGCAAGGTCAGTGGTTAAAGTGCATTCTATCTCAGAGACATTTTCCGCTTGGAAGGCATAACAGATGTCGTCTGCATAGATAAATATGCGGCTGAGTGTGACGGGGAGGTCGTTGGTATACAAGTTGAAGAGTGTTGAACTCAGGACAGAGCCCTGTGTAAGGCCATTCACCTGCCCGCACCAGGAGCTGACATCGTTCCCCATGTGGACTCCAGAACCGGCAATTCTGTAGCAGAAGCGCCACTGTGCGAATGCACGAGAATGGGAGACACTTGGATAATTTACAAAGAAGGCCAGTGTGCCAGATGGTGTCATATGCAGCCGTTACGTCCAGGAATACAGCACCAGTTAACTTACTGGATAAATTATATGGTACTCGTGTCTGATGGCTGCATTTATTATGGCCGCCATGCATATTCATGGAGGCCATTCTGTTTTGCTGCTGTTCTTTCTTTTTTTTCGACATACCATCCTCAGAGGTCACTGCATGCCACATGTTTGGAAGTGAGCCAGATGTGAACAGTGTTTTATCCAGCCTCCCATCACTTGCAGGGGAAATCATGAAAGTTGGAGGGACACACATGGCGATGGGGTCCAGGGGCAGAGCCCCTGGTGGGGAGTCAGGGGGCAAAGCCCTCCTGAAGCTGAAAGCCTTGTAGCTTGTGGGCTTGCCCCATCGCTTGCAGGGGAAATCATGAAAGTTGGAGGGACACACATGGCGATGGGGTCCAGCGGCAGAGCCCCTGGTGGGGAGTCAGGGGGCAAAGCCCTCCTGAAGCTGAAAGCCTTGTAGTTTGTGGGCATCCCATGGAAGCAGCAAAATTGCCCCATTCTCTCTATTTTGCAAACTCATTACACATAGGCCTACTATGCATATTTCATGTGTTTCATGTGGTGACGTTTGAAGTAGCATCAATGTGAAATGTACAGTATTGTCACAGTCGACAAAAAGTATATGGTAATAGTGTCCGAATTTTATCATGATTTGGGTCATGCACCTCACCCTTTTGATGTAGCTGCAAGAAATGCTGAGCACAAATCAGGACAGACAATAAACCAGGCTTCTTCTTCAGGGACTTAAGAATATGTCAAACTCACCATTTGGCAACAGGAATATCAAGGTTCGGATTGGGATCAGCCACCAGGAAGTGCAGATAAACCGAATGGGTACAAATGCTAAACGTACTACATATTTACATAATCGCTTGCTTCGCTCACAATTTTTTTTCTTCAAAAATGTACTCAGAATATGCAGAAAATGTTTATAATGTGGAGCATAATTTTAGACTGTGCTGAGAAATTTTTTGGGGGGAGGGGGAACTGGAAACATTGGGAGGATTTCCTCCCAAAAGGTGCCTGGATAAAACCATGGATGTGAAAATGGGCGTCTAACACTTGGGGGTCCATCCCCTGAAACATGGGACCCAAAACCTGCCTATTTTTGGGTGGTTTTGTGACAACATTGCGACTTACGTGCAAATATCTTTGGAAAAAACGAGCTATAGAAAAACGGAAATACCAACCTCGTCGTGCCGCGTTCACATCAACGAATTGGCGACAGAGCTTTTTCTGTTGCTGCACCACGAGCATGGAACAGGGTACCGACGGAGCTGAAACCGCTGCGATTGACGGACTCGTTTCATAGTGATCTGAAGACATTTCTGTTTGATTCTGTTTACGGGCACCAGGATACGGATTGACTCTGTGATGCGCCCTCGGTCTTTTAGTAGGGAAGTGGTCAGATGGAGAGGAAAGAGTTGTGGGGTGTGCCTCAGTTACAGTTACCATTTCAAACCAGAAAGGGTCAGCTACATTCTTCCAAAATGTGGTGAACTTTCCCCCACAAATGGCTGAGATAACATGTAACATTTTGATCCACTGTCGTGGTCATTGCAACATTTGGGGGTCCATCCCCTGATGCATGTTCACATGGAAGTCACAAAATACGAGTCAACGAAACTTTGCAACATCTTTCTAAGTGGGCCAAACTTGAGAATGCACGTCCATAATTTGGAGGGTTTCATCCACCTAAAACGTGAGGCCAAAAAATCGCCGATTTTTAGTGGTTTTACGAAGATGTTGCAACTTAAGCATGACTGTCTTTGGAACAGAACACACTATAGACAAAGAGAAAAAGGTTTATAAACTGTGAAGGGTCTGCTACATTCTCTCAAAATAAACAGCTAACTGCATGTGTGGCGTTCAAGCAGGGGTGGTCGTCAGATTGTGGCTGCCCTGCATTGCTATATGTCTAGATGATTGCTATGCACTTACATGTATCAGTGGGAGCTGGGCAATCTAAGTAAATCTGGGGAGTGGCTGTTGAAGTAGTTCTATGTGCATGTGGAAGCAGATTTATCTCAATACATGGTGATTTGTAATTACCAGCACTCCTAGCTTGCAACGGTGTAACGTAATCAGTATGTGGTAAGATAAGGTAAGGTAAACGTAGATTTGTTTAGCGACTTGTCATGAACACACCTCTAAGGCGCTCAGGTATGGCACACGTTCTCAACGGATCTCAGAGTTTTACCTTTTATGTGGTATATATGTGTAAAAATTTCCAGACCGTATTGATGCTTGTTGAGATGATGTCTGTCAATGTGCCTTGTGCTGGGTATATGTAGGTGACATTTCACATGAACAAGACGTTCCTGCTGAATGCTGCGATATCAAGACTTCACAGTTTGACTAACACACTCCTGGTTTGTGTTGATTCAGAGTTTCTTCGCTAAGACGTTCATTGATTATGCTGGGTGGGTGTCTGCTTGATGACTAATTTATCATGATTTTTTACGTTAAATTCTTGTGAAGAAGAACTCATGTCTGTCCTGTTTCATTACTTGCAGTAAACATGCATTTCCATTTCTTGTGTTTGCAGAAAGTTCCACTGGAAGCTGTCGATCATAGTTGGCAGTTCGAGCGGTCATTGGCCGAGCTCATCATCATGATTTGTCCGTTTGCTCCAATGTTTGCATGTGAACTCTGGACTGGGCTTGCTACTGTTGCCAACAAGACGTCCCAGTTTGATTGGGTACAATGAATTGTTTAGTCAGCATCAGTGCCATCCAGGATGTACAAAGTATCTGACAACAACAGCAGCAATGAAGTTTACAGTGCTTTCTGTCTGTCAGTATGAGTCTGTAGCAGTTTTATGCCTCTGCCAACAATAGACAGTGGAGGCATTATGTGTACTAGCCCTATGGCCGGCTATCCGTCCGTTATCCATCTGTCTGTCCGTTAACACCTGTTTTAACACCTGTTTTATGTGATGCGATATCTCCGTACTTAGTGGACGAATTTCAGTATAACTTGCCACAAATGTTCGTTATGCGAGTGGGCATTGTTGGAAAGCTTTTCAAGGTCAGAGGTCAAAGGTCGTGGTCGTGACCAGACCAATTAACTATATAAATGTAAAAAACGACGTTTATAGAAAGGGTTATAGGCGACGTTGTTGCACATCTGAAACCGCAAAAATTTACCGTTTTGTCAGATTTGTAATGTACTGTTCCATCACTACAGTGCATGTAGTGATGTTACAGTACATTACAAATCTGACAAAATGGTAAATTTTTTGCGGTTTTAGATGTGCAACTATATCGCCTATAACCCTTTCTATAAACGTCGTTTTTTACATTTCTGTTTGCTGTTTTTTTATTTCCTTGCATGCCGAAATTAAATGCCTGCAACATTCCGTAACCTACTACAGCAGAGTAACAATACGTTTAATATTTTCTATTAACGTGATTGTTATTGCACTTTTTTGATTCACAGAATGGTCGGACCACATGGTACATTGCCTAACTCGGTTACCGGTAAAGTAAAAACTTGATTTTATCTCTGAATTCGCCTTGACTGCCCATCACTAGGAATAACATTGCTGTTCAACACGTGACGTCATTATGACATCAGTGATGCAATTATTAACTGTTAACGAAAACTTCAATTAAAACCACGATTAAAACCATTTTCACTTTTATGAATCGAATTACAACCAACATGACATTGCATAAGTGTCTTTTGCTGTTTTAGATGCGCAAGGTTGATTATAACACCTTTGCATCAACTGTCCGTCTTGTCTACTATGTGCTGGTTTAGGCCTATCAATGCTCATTCGGCTGTTATTGCCTACAAAATCCTTTCGCCGCATGTTAATCAACCACTTTACTAGCAAAACTGTACATGACTTGTTTTCTTTTCAACGTAAATTTTTGGCAAATGGACCACGTCTTCGCCAAGTTCGCTTCCGCCATTTTTTTGCTAATTTGCTTTTGCACATGCGCAGAAACGGCCACAGTTGTCCTTCTGGCATTAACATTGTACAAAATTAAGTTCTCCGTGCCCGGTTTTGTACATAGCCTAAGTTTTGGCCGGGTTATGAACCATTTTGGCCACTTTTAGTGCGCATGCGCAGAAACGGCCATAAGAATAATTCCGGTGTAAAAGTCAACCCTAAATTTGACTTCTCCCTGCCCGTTTTCCTATATGTCGAGAAATTTCGGAAATTGGACCACGATTTCATGTATTTTTAGCCATTTTTCTGCTGCGCATGTGCAGAAACAGCCAGAATTCTACTTCCGGTCACATTTTTAACCCCAAATTTGAAATCCTCATGGGCTGTTTCCTATTCGAATAAAAATTTTGGTGGGGCTTTCGCCAAGATTTATACGTGTTTTGAGCAAAAAACGGCTTTTATAATGCAAACTTTTCTGCATTTGGGCGCTGGTGGGAGGTGGGGTGACCATTTTTTGACGAAACCCCCAAAAGGCACATCCTTGGCTGATTTCACGCATTTTGAGCCATTATGCTTGCAAATCCATTCAGGAGTTTTTCCTCTAGGCGTGACCACCGTATTGTCACTGTCTTTAGCGTTTGTAAGGTGTCCTTGCAGTCTTTTGACATTACGCCACCTAAATCTTTTCTTCCTGTAATAATATAATAATAATAATAAGAGGACACTACAAAAAGTCACAGAGAGGTTATATTTCACCTATTTGTGGGGAATTCCCCACTCGACCAAATTTAACTAAAATTGGCCTCTGACGTAATCAACCATACCAAGTTTGGTAACGATCGGTCCAGGGAGTACAAAGTTACGAAGGGTCGAATTTTGGCTTGCTCTATAGGAATGGCTTGTCGCCTATAACACTGTAGCAACACTGTAGCACGACTGTGCTACAACACTGTAGCACGACTGTGCTACACGTGATTGGCATGCATTTTGACTGTGTGGCATCGAGTCTCACTTGTTCTAATTTTTCACTGTTGAGGTTGTCTTCTGTTCGTAGCCGTATCTGCATATGATGACTGAAGTTTATACAGTAAATTTCGTGAACTTGTAAACTTATCCAATTATTCATGGTGTTTTTTCGTGGTGAAAGAATGTTGTGGTTTAAAGTCTTGAATTGTGTGAGGCTTGCACACTGTTTCTCTGAGCTGGTGTAAAATCATTGGTGTGGTGTCTTGATCACTGCAAATTAAGCTATGGTCACTGCATTAAGTGATGTGTTAAGTTGTATATGTTCTAGGATGTGTGCCTGTGAGTGTCTGATATTAGTAGACTTTGTTCATTGTAGACTAAGAGCGTTCTGGAACAGTGTTGGCCAACACTTGACAAAGACTTCAGAGTTCCAATGTTAGTCAAGGTTTGTCTGGACTGATTTCTTGTAGTGCTGGTAATGTATAGCAAGTAGACCATGGGTTGTGAAGCTCAGCTTACCAGGACACAAATTAGGCATAAGAGTGGAATGTTTGGGGAATGTTCGGGGACATGGGGGAAAGGTTTAGGGGAATTGTGCAGATGGGGAATATCCAGAGGAACATATGGAGGTATGTCTGGATCGAAATGCAGGAGCACAGAACACAGAGACTTGAGTCTCTGGTTAGCACACAGACATACCGCTATTAGCTCAGCCAGATGATCTAATATAAATGTTTTAATGTTAAATTTAAGATGATAGTGTGTGTGTGGAATGTCTCTAGTGTTGACCATTCTGCTAATGTAGATGACTGTGTCTTGTGCTCCTGTGACAAAGTAGACAGAATGCAATATGCTGTAAGTAGAACTGTTGAACACGTTTGCTGTGCTGGTGATATGAAGGACTGACGAAGCTCAACAATACATGTATTGTTGAGCTTTGCAGTCCTTCAGGCTGCCATAGAAGCTGCTGTTGTAAACAGTGAGAAACATTCAGTGACAGTCGGATTCTTGTGAGCTTTTTGCAATCAATTGCATTGTTAATTCTTAATTTCTGCATCTCCAGTTCTCATATCAAGTGGTTTTGATTTAGTAGTTTTTGTATGCACAGTGAATTAGTAAATAAAAGGTGTAAACAGTTTACATGGTACAGAGTGATACAGGAATCAAAAACAAAACCTGCTGCAAGAAGTTTCAAAATTGTTTAAGATCTGTGTGATAAGACAAAACTCAGGCAATGCAGACAAAATTTAGTACATTGTTTCCTAGATAAATTTGCTACAAACTAATGTAAACGTTTTCCACCTCACCTTCACCTAAATAATGTCTCTACACTACCTTGTGAAACTTGACATGCTCATTGCACACGTGGTACCAATGAGTTGTTACAGAAAGAAATTTCATAATTTATCCCACCTCAGCTGTGACCTCCAATTTCATTAGATTTGAATCCAGTTCATCACGGAATAAACAAGACGCTCAGCTATCACAGAGACCGCGCTGCAGGGTGCGTTATAGTTTTCGCCAAGTAGAAGACTGGAACTGGGAGACAATATTTTGCGGACATTATAGGTCTAGCTTCAGCCACTGTGATATAATCAGCCTGAAAATTTGTCGAATTCGGTGAAAAAAAT
>Ga0049105_1000903_pt1 | contig 11895 bp, 4 predicted proteins | sample WorMetvaBAHAMAS1_FD_61260 | JGI IMG/M metagenome (GOLD analysis project Ga0049105, IMG submission 61260) | Worm MetaG Olavius vacuus BAHAMAS.1 | ecosystem: Host-associated > Annelida > Digestive system > Unclassified | place: Germany: Marburg | collected 2013-04-09 | reverse complement strand
AAAGTTAAGATTTTCACAGAATTTTAAATTTAATTCACTATTGCAATATTAAGACTTACTAAGCTCTTCCTATATATATACAGACAATTTTGTGAAAAAAATGTTACGTTATTTTGGAGGGATTGCATTTTTCTTATTACGTTGATCGTAAGTTTTGTGTAAGTTCTTCCTAAGTTTTTCTTAAGATTTTCCTAAATCAGACCTTATCCTAAGTTTTTCCTAAGTTCTTCCTAAGATTTTTTGAAAATCAGGCCCCTGGACTCTTTCACCTCAAAAGCTCATCATTATGCACACTGTATATGGTTTAACACTGAATTTCCAATTACCTACATATTTTATGTTATTTGTAAAATCGCAAACAGAGAACCAGCTTAAGATGTGTTTTTGTCTCTGGTTTGTTTCGCGTTAACAGTCAATGATATACTGAAGGCTGATTTATCACAGTAAATCAAGACGATGGATTTTACCTGAAAACTTGTATGGATGTAAAAGATTTTTGGCTAGAAAATTAATTAAGAATTTTCCCGAAGAGTTAAAGTTGAGCAGTTTGAATAATTGCTGAAGTATAATTCCAAACCAGACTGACGACATTTAACCTTACTTGATGTTCATTATACACAGACTTACTTATGCTGCATTTTACAAGACATTTATAAAGATATGCTTCAAGAGAAATTGGTCATTTGATGTTTCGTTCCAAATTCAACATTTATAAATATTTATTTTAATACATGTTTATTTTTGCCTTTGGTGGTTTTTTATCTGGTCTCAGAGTTCATAAGTTATTAATTTAGCAAGTGTACTACTATAATAAAGTTGCAGTAACAGGCGACTGTAAAATATTAATTTCTTTAACAATAACGTCGATTATCAATGCTTTCAAATAAGTCTTTCAAAAAGAAAATCTTCTGCGGCAAATACAACTGCGAAAGACATAATACTTATCACAGAAACACAGTACAGGTAAACTTACGGCACAGGTAAGGCTATACCAAGAAGACGATACCTTAACAAGCTCAAGTCGGTTGAGTGCGGAGGCGAGGGCCAGTGCAGTCATTCCAGCATGCTGAGGATCAATGTCTTCAGTGAATTTCTCGTTCACATCTGCTCCCGCTTCACAAGCCTCGTGCAACTGTCACGTCAACAAAACATTTCTCAACAAATGAGAGATGCAACAAGCATGTGTTACCGGTTGTTACCTGTTGTGCGCCGGTATTACTCGTTGTGATGTCCTGCGTGGCAGCTTGTTTCTATGCATTGTGGTTGAGCGTGTGACATAACCGTTATTAAAGGAAAGATTTATTTATTTTTATTTAGGGGCAAAGCCAGGATTTTACATAGGGGGGGCACATAAGTTAAGTGCCGAATGCGCGAGAATCCAGGCGCCAAGTGAAGAGGGGATTGGGGAGGGGGTCTCCCCCTCCACAACCGACTACGGGATCTGGGAGCGTCGTGAGCTCCCGCAGCGGGGTCTGGGGCAGAGCCCCGGCCGCCAACACATTTTTGGCATATTTGAGGCACAAGGAACACTTCTGGTAGAGAGAACAGTGTTACTTTACTAAATAATGTGCAAAGCCCAGTCAGTGCTCAGTGCAGTGTTAGGCCTATCAAATTACTTGTACGATACATAGAATGTACAGGGTGGCCCAATAGATACAGAAGCACAATTAACTTACTCCATACGTTCAAAGTAATCAATAACTCGTATCAAAACCATAGGCTTACGTCCTAACAAAGCCAGTTTTTTTTCTGTAAAAAAAATCCACTCAATCAACAATTGGGGGGCATGCCTTCCCCCTCTGGGTATGCTCCTGAGACATTAAGTCACGATTATCACATGTTGTTGGAACTGGATGGTATTCGACAGCAAATCATCGATCGGCACGCCTCTACCAGAAAGTTCATTTTCAGCAAATGTTGCCTGCGACCTTGACCTTTGACACATGACCTTCAAAATGTCATCAATGTCATGTGCATCTGGTAGTGAGTAACTGTAATAAGTTTCATTAATAAATTTATTTATTTATTTAACACCTTTGGAGCACCGAGCACATACAAGATACAGGGTAAAAGCTAAGATAAAAATCTCCAACTCCACTGCAATCACAGGACATAAAAACGCCGCTAACGTGACACCGCAACATAAACACACAGAGTAACATACAGTGTAGAACGAATTACAGTTAAAATCTATATTGTCTATGTAAATGTCTATGCACTGTGCAGACACGTGAGAAAATACCTCCCAAAGTACTCACATGACCACATGGTCTAGCTGTCATCTTGACCTTTGACCTTTTGACTTCCAAATCTCATCAGTTATCGTTTGTTACCGCTGCAGTATCAAGTTGCAGGATCCTCAACAGCTAGTAGATTTCAGCCTCAAGTTCAGCTACGCAGCTTCAACTAGCTGTAGCCTGTTGATGCTCTGACTCATATAAAGAAAAAAATACCCCACAAAAATTTTAGGTGGACTGATTTTGGGGGTACATACCGATATACACGCCGTCGGTACGCCCGTCTTTGTTCCCAACTGTTTCCAGTTGCAACAGTTTAGTACACCATGTACATTGCTTTACCAGTTAAGTACATTAGGGCAATTTAGATAACTCCAATGTCATGTGATGCAACTGCACTGAACTTGTGTTAAATTTAGCAAAATTCCCACAAGTTATTTCTAAGATTCAGATTCTTCTGCGACACAAATCCAGACATGGCTGCCACATCGTACTTCTTCTCTGCACTGTTAACTGTGCTTTTCATGCACAACTAAACAGTGGCATCGCCAGGATTTGTTGCGAGGAGGGGCAAAGCTGGAAAGAAGGTCATGGGGCACTCACAGTGAACTTCAGGGCCGGGTGCAGCAGCTGCTCGATGACTAAGTTTTGTGACTAATGCAGTACTGATCGAAAGAGCTGTGAGTTGTTGACATCTGCATCAGCTGATCTCGCCGACTACACGATAGTTGGCTCTCAGATTTACTCCAAAGTGAACGAAAAATGAAATTGTTGAAAGCTGAGGGGGGGGGGAGGCACGTGCCCATGCAGTGCCCCATAGCTGGCGACGACACTGCAACTAAAGTCTGATCATAATCATAAACCTACATTAATTAGTCTGTCCTCAGACAGGCAACTTGCCAATTGCACAACAGCAAATTGTACCGCTACTGATCACCCGTCCATAGCAAGCCAAGAAAGATTAATGGCAGATTTTAAGCTTACCAAATGAAGCGAGCAGTCAAGTAACTAACTGTCTACTTACCAATCACCAATCACTTTACTGTCTATCACTGACTGTGCACTCCAGCATCAAGCAGAAATTTATTCCCATTCCCATGTATTAATTCCCATAACCGTTCCCGAATTACACCATGTCCAGTCCCATTCTCACGGAATTCCAATGGGAAAATGACAATCGTGAATTCCCATTCTCATTGTAGAAACCCTCTCCAACAAGCTTATTTTGATTCCAAGAAATCTGGCACAGTAGTAGTATATTTATTTCAGCAAAAAAACAAAACATGTAACAACAACATAATAAGTCCTACAAGGCCAGGCAACCAGAAGGGCAAATGCCCATCATGCTGGCCACCTATAGCACAAACAAAATAACAGTACTAAAACGATATGTTAATAACCTGGAGAAAATCTGAAACTGCCTTCTGTTCAACTGAAACAAAAAGTTGCACTACACACCTGATCATAGTCATTGTTGACAATAGCCATATGCATCTCTTCCAGGTCATCGACCTCATCGTACTCATCATCTGATCCTATAGCAACAGCAGCAGCAACAACAAATGCAACAATACCATAACAGTTTCACGGATCAATTAAAGATATAGTCAGCATGGGTGCCAGTCAAATCGGTGAGAAACCATATCGGTGACAAGTCAATTCGGTGACAGTCAACTCGGTGACGTCAAATCGGCGACAGATGTCAGTCAATTCGGTGTCGTAAACTATAGGAATATGCGAACATTTTACATTGCTGTTAAACTCTGTCAGCGATCTAACTGTCACCGATCTGGTCTGTCACCGATTTGATCTGTATCCATCAGCAATATCACAACATCATTTCACTAGTGAGGCAGCACAAGTACATCACAAATATGCAGTTAACAAGTAAAAACAAACACATTCCAATGGGAAAATAACAATCCTGCAATGCAAGATTTCCACCTATTCCAGTAAACTATTACTTAACCAGTGGCATAGAGCCAGGATTCAAAGGCTGGTGGGGGCGAATATGGTCAGAACTCTGAAGTCTGAACTTCAGGCATTTCTCTTGAAATGTGCAGTATTGCAGATTCTGCCACACTGCTTCTGAACCTGCCCATGAACCTTCTTCTTCCCTTTGGAAAGTCTTCTGAATCGGTACAGTGCGTTATAACTGGCCCATGTCTGCGCATGCGTCACAGGCATTCAGCATAGCGCACTGTACCGATTCAAAAGATTTGCTCTCCGCTTTGCTCAAATGATGACAATTCATGCTAGTGACGCAGCTGGACTGCGGTTAGGCATGACATGCTCCCTGTTTCTGCTTTGACCTTTCAGCAGAACTCTATACAGGCCTAAATTAATCAACTGATACAGTGCAAAAATACCAGCACATCAGTGTCACAATTATAATAGCCTTTTTAAACGTTTCTAATTTCAGCAATAGGCCTACACATGCATCAAAATTTAAAATAGCCATCTATGTCATGTTTTAGTCACCATTTTAGACATTAAGTACACGTCAGTCACTAAACCTATTAATAAGTATCATCATAACATAATGAAAAGTTTGAAAGTTACAGCAAAAACTTTATGATGTAGTATTCAAACCTGCAAAATGTAGACTCAAAAAAATTTACGATTTCTTTTCAGGGGGGGGGGATTAACCCCAATAACCCCTTTGCCTATACGGGGCTGTTCAGGCAGCACTTACACCTGTCTAATTAGCGTAACGATGAAAAGTTGTCATATTTATATGCATAGAAGTGACACGGGTCTATTTTGCACAGGGCCACAGGCATACAGGTGAGTAAAACGGTTCAACGATGTTGGCTTGCGTTTTGTCAAGTCTTTTCATAGACGAATACTGATTGATTGATTGACAAAACGAGTACAAGGAAGTGGGCAAAGCTCTATGCATTACATCTTGCGTTCTTGTTCGTCACTGCATGGTGCAAAGCAATCATTATCGACATCATTTGACGGCGGAAATCGGTACACAGCTGTCGTCGGCTTTTACAGTGCATTTATACCGACTTTTACTGTTAATATATCGCCTTATTAATCAGCTACGTACCACTCTGGTCTGAAGCCATCGCGTCGCCGGCCTCTTCAAAGCAAGGGGTCGTTAGCAGATCAAACAGATCTCACAACCGCGGCACTGTAATTAGGACACTCCCGAACAGGCAGCGCTCCCCGTCCACTTCAATCGACGATTAAAACTGTGCGTTAACGGCGGGGGCGTTCGAAAACTTATTACGACGAATTTTAAGTTCTACGTCCTATGCGGCGTAAACTCCAGCCCACTTCGTTCTATACACACGTAACAAGGCCGACACAGGTGTGCCAGCCAATGCGCTTCAGGCAACCGGCGGCGTACAATACAGGTATGCGCTGACAGCGACGCCATTGGATAAATCATGCGCGAATGTGGTGCCCCCTGTCGAATGCTTATGTATCGATCCTTCGTATCGATCGCCGCGTAAATCAGTAAATCACAAACGGAATCAACAATTCAACATACATACAGAATTATTTAGACTTGATTAAAGTATAGAAACTTAGTCAATGAAATAGCAGTATATGTATACGATTCGTTAATATTTTATGTTATCTCAGTTAATACGACAGAATAGGCTAGATAAGTTTTGGAACAGCCGATATGTATTTTGATTACAAGCCGACTTAAACCGGGATTGAAATAGAAATTGTACTACTAATTATGATATGAAGTGTGCATATGTATGGGCAGGAAGGCTATGGAATGCGACCTGGCTGTTCAGTTACCGGATTTTGTTATCTTCAGCTTCGGCTATATTTGGGCTATATTTTATATTTTTGTGCGGTCGAGCAACGAGCACTGACCGTAACAGACACGCCCACTCTGGATTGTGAGGGAAGCTGTTTAGTTTGTTGGTAGAAGCGTTTACACGAATTATTGAAATATTTCGTTGTTTGTCAGCTGATCGCGAAAGCGCTGACGAAAATCTGATACATGGGTTATCATTCGCCGTGTTATTCAGATGTGCAGCTTTCAGCACAGACTGCCAGATTGTCAGCTGTACCCGCTATGACTATGCTCTTGTGCCATCGCGGCCGAAGCGTACCGAGTCAGTCAGAAATAATGAAGTGACTGCTGATGTCTGGCGTCCGAATAGGACTTGCATCTTAGGCCAGTTTGAGCGAGTGCAAAGGCACTTTGTAACATCGGATAACCCAGCCTCAGTCGGATACGAACGAATACTCTACGAGAATCAATACGGCAGCTGATGAAAACGCGGTAACTCAACTCAACTCAGCGAGCATCAACGGACGCAGGTGAAACACCTCCGTGTCCGTATCTATATAACATGGCCAAATATAAAACTATGACATACACTGATGATCTATTTCCAATTCCGGTCAGGTCGGCCGTGAAATCATATTTGACATCTTGGTTTGCCATGGTTTCCCATACACCACAATAGATCGTAAAAGTATGAAATGTCGATCATTTGTTCACAATATCACTGTTCTCCGTATTAATGCACCGTTTTCTCCGTTTCCGATGCCTTCATGTAATTTAATAAGCTTCGGCACCTGACGGTTAGAAGAACTATTTTCATGCGAGTTATTTATTTATTTTATTACGAAAGTCATACTCAGAGTACAGTGATAAAAAAAAGAAAAGACAAGAAATACATTGGTGAATGCTAAATGCCCACTGGGCATGCCAGAAGGCCACTTTGTACTTTACGCCGGCCATAGCAGCAACAGTGGAAAACTTGGTAACGGATGTCCAATACACTGTATTAATACATTTCCCTATTATCACTCTACGTTCCAAAGGCACACACTGCTTTCATAGAGTTGTTGGTCTAGTGGTTAATATATGTCAATGATTTGTGATTTCAACCAGACACCCCGGAGTGAGAGATACTGACTCACCACGCAACAAACACTGTGAAGTCAAGTCTCTCAGATGGGTGTGTCGGGGTTGATACTCGACGCACACAGCAACACCTTGACTTGAGAGCTGGGCAAAGTCGATGCCATTGTGATGGTTTGTGTTCCCCTGTGATGCAGCTTAAGTGCATTACATTACGTTATATTATAGTGATAAATGTTTCAAGAAACTTCAGTCACTTGACATAGTTAGCGGTTATAAGCGTTATCGAACAGATGAGTTTTCAGCCGGCATCTAAAAACAGGTAGCAATGTGGCCTATCTGATGTCTCGGGGAAGCAATTAATTAATAATTAATTATTACCTAATAAAAAATAAATTAGTCAGTGATTAATTATTAATTAATTTATTATTATTAATCGTTGTTGTCAGTGGCAGATTTTTCCTAATGCAACTGAAGCGTCGTGGGCAGTTTATATAAGTGCAGATACATTATCAACTTAATAATGTAATTGCTTAATAATATTAAGCAATTATCAGATGAATTGACGGGTGCGTTATAAGCATGCCTTTAAAAATGGCAAAAATGGTAAGGAGAATGTCGTCATCTAGCCAGTCATTCCACAGATGTGGAAGCAAAAAGTGTGTAGAAAAAGCTCCATACACGCATAACAGTAAGTCTATTGATAACACTCGCTGTGGTATGCTAATGCTATGTTACGTCTATCTGTGTTGGCAGCCATTAAATTGCAGAGCTGTACAGAGCAAAAACCGCATCCCATCCACCACGTGGTAAAAGAGTTAAATTCAAAGCTGCAGCTTTTTCGTACGTCGGCCCTCAATCCTGGAACTTACTTCCTGAAAATGGGCGAAACTCGGCATTCTGTAGCCATCTTCAAGCATTCTCTAAAGACATTTTTATTCGAGCAGATTACGCATTCAGCGTGTTAGAGACAATTTTTTGTTCAATGGCTATGCAAGTTTACTTTGTAATTTAATTCTAATTTTAGTGAAGTTTTTTGCCGTAGTAAAAGTGATGGAATGATGGAATGCCCTTTGCTTCACTGTATTTATCGCCCCTCCCCAATCCCCCATTTTCTTATCTGTCCATCTCCTCCATACTTTTCCCCTCATCTTATTTGCCTTTCTGTGCAGTCCTTTCCTCTATTAAATTCGTAAAAATTAGTGATTTTTGCATAATTTTTAAAATTCATAAAAATTCGCCTTCTCAGTCTATGCCCTGTTCTAACTGGAGGTCTGGGAAACATTGCTAGCAGAGCCAGGGGATCTATAATTTTAGAAAGGGGGTTCAGCTGTGTGCCCCATCTCTGGCAGCTGGGAATCAACGGGCAAATCTAGAGCTTAAATGTCATTTTTGTAACAGTCATGATTCTGCCTGTTTTTACCCCAAAAATGGAAAGACACACAGACGTAAGGAATTGCAATTAGTAAAAAAAATTTGCACTTAAATATCACTGAGTTGGAATGCGGGAACTGTGGGATGAAAAGCCGAACAACATTCTTAGTACTGTTAAATGGTTCAGATTCAACTCAATCGAGTTTCATCTGGAATTTTGTGTAATTTTGTTGCAGTTCATTTGACTTCTGTACAGTTTATTTTACAACTAACACTCTCTTTGTACACCGTTTTGCACCTTTTATTAGAAGAATTGAAAATTTCTGTCAAGTCACCCTTAAGTACACAATCAGTACTGTATGTCGCACAGTAAGTCCTAGAGTCGGAGTCTGGATTCCTAAATTTTCTAATCCTAGAGTCGGAGTACCACGAAAAAAAGCAAGGACTCCGCATCCTGGTTTAAAGCACTGAAACCCACTCTGGATCTCATTAAACATATTCTTTAGGTTGGTAAAACACTCTGGATCTGTTCCCGGTTACAGTCGGATGTAGGCGCGAAGGCATAGCGGGCGTTCCGTACCGTTTCACGGCACTTTAACGACCGACCGACCTGCCGTTTATACGATTGGTTTGTGTGATGCACTGATGTAATAGCCGTCGGATGATGTATACTACAACATGTGGCTGTGGGAAACATACCGACGTACTGCATGTGACGTTAAAAAGTTACGTTACCTAACCTCAGGCAGGACCTAAAATAGTGTGGGATGCCAGTCGTCCTTCCGCTTCCCCCTTCCCATCCCCTTCCTTCCCTTTTCCCATTCCCTTCCCTCCCCCCTTAGAAATAGGCACCCCCCCAATTGCGGCTAGAGGGTCTGGGGGAGCGCTTAGGCTCTCCCAGCGGGTCTTGGGCGGAGCCTGGCCACTAAACACCTTCTGACGCATTTTAGGCCTAAATTTGTGCCTTTTTGAGTACTTAATGCAGCTTACTGATACACTTAGCCACAGTGAAACTTTGTCCTCCCTCACTGAGCAAGTCGTCCTTCGCCCGTAGCAACTCGTCCGTCGGGACACAAAAAAAAGGTTTTTAGGCCCTGACCTCAGGTGTGTATGTTATGCTGTAGGCCTATAGGACATTCTCTCCGGACAGTCCCGCTATTTGGATTTGGATTTCACCATAGATGCACCCAGAGTTGCGGCCATAGACTCCGTCAGGACATGCCTAATGACAGAGTACACGGGTGTGGAAATGGATATTGCGTGATGGTGAGGAGACATATATTTAATGTCAATGAATGAATGAATGACACAAGAATGCAAATAGGTAAGTAAAGACAAATGATGAAATAGTCTACTATTTTAGTTATTACAGTAATCACTTTGAACACTCTCATTATGCAAAATGTCTAGTATCTTTCAAGTTATACGGCTTGATTCTATCATAGATACTGATACTAGATATACTTGTCAGAAAATGTATCTAGATACAAGATACACGGTACTTTTTGTATCTAAGATAGGTATCTACTATCTAGATACTGGTATCTTATAGATACTTCCCAGCACAGCCATGTTGAAAGCGAAAATTTGACCAGTAATCCGCAATAACTTGGAAGTGGTGTGAGATGGGATGTAAGTTACTATTATTCACTAATAGGAGTTCGCATGTTGGCTGGTCTTTCGTTGGTACCATGAATAGGTGACATTGAATGATCGTGAACGGCGTACTGACCGCCGACGCGCGCTTTCTCTGTGATAGCTTTGCTTCTTGGTCTTCAAAACGATCATTCAAAATAGCCGAGTCTGTCTAGCGTAGCTGCGTATCTGTAATTTCTACCGGCTGACAACCTTCTACAGTGCTAACTGTTTGGCGCCACCGTGTAGCTGATGTTGTAATAATACGCTTTATTGCCCCGCATGTGTACTATTTTATGGTCTTTGCTATATATGCACTGCTATACAGGCTGGCTCATAAATACCTACCAACCGAGGTACTGATAAGAGTTCGGAGGACGCTAAACGCCCAGGGTATGCTGCAGAGTGTACAGCAGGACACATTTTAACAGCGTATACTGGGACTGGGACAAATGTCCCAATAGTTCTAGGAATTGTCCCACTATAGTTTTGGCGTTTCGTCCCAACTTTATTATTTTCGTTGCGCAAGAAACGGGGGGGGCAAAATTATTGCCATCTGCTGCGTTTTTCTAGTAGGAATATGCACAAACATTGGTTTTCGGCCAATGGCTCTTTAATCCAGCTAAGGCGTCTCGGGAGTAAGCTTTCTCCAGCGGGTATAGGCGTAGATCTGACTGGAATTCTGGGTGGGGGGCGCATTAGTAGAGACAAAAAAACACATATTTCCTACAGTGTAATGCAAGTAATCTGGTGCTTAAAATTTTGCATCATGACAAAATCTAGGGGGCGGACAATCCCCCCGCTCCAAATTCTGGGGGGACTTGTCCCCCCGTCCCCCCAGTGATCTACGCCCATGCCAGCGGGCGTGTCCCGGACCCCGCGAAGCGTCCAGCACTCCTAGACCCACGTAGCTGGGTTAAGGGCCTACTTTTAAGGGAAAGGTAAGAGGAGCCCACTTCTAAGGGATGGACTGGAGGGGAGGGAGGAGGGATGAGGAGAGGGCAGTGACCTTGTCTCGCCAGTGAAAGTCCACTAAAATGTGCTCTGGTGCAAGGTTGTCCGTGGGTCCACTTTCTTCAACCCAAAGTCCCAAACCAACCCAACCCATCACCCAATCGAACTCCATACAACCAACAACAAACCTTCGGGCACGAGGAAGACAGTTTTAATATATCACAGTCAGTGAAAGTTTATCAGGTATTACTCATTTATCAGCATTTATCATTATCAGGTTATCAGGTATTACTTCAGCAGTCACAAGAGGCCTATTCAGTTTTAGAATTTTTGGAAATGTTTCTGACCCACGACCCAACCCAACCCACCAAAATGCTAAAAAATCTTGACCCAACCCAATCCAACCCAACCCAACCCGTGGGTGGACCCAACCCATGGACAACTCTGCTCTGGTGTACAGAAAGCCTTCTAGACACTGTGGGTATGCTGTATATGGGATATAGAATTTTCGTCGCTGACAGGGTAAGGATGGGGACAAGCACCGGGGGAGGGGGACTGGGGAGGGGGCAAACACCGCAGAGGTGAATCGAGGAATTTAAGACTGGGGGTGGGGCATCGTATAATTTTTGATCTGTGGGTTCTGAAATTAAGCATTGTCCCCATGGGCGTAGATCACGGGGGGACGAGGGGGACAAGTCACCCAGAATTTGGAGCGGGGGATTGTCCCCCCAGATTTTGTCATGTAAAATTTTAAGCTCCAGATTACTTGCATTACAATGTAGGAAAATGTGTTTTTTTTTGCCTCTACGGCAGGACTTTTATAGTAAGACCCACCATGCCTCCCCC
>Ga0049105_1000902_pt1 | contig 11898 bp, 9 predicted proteins | sample WorMetvaBAHAMAS1_FD_61260 | JGI IMG/M metagenome (GOLD analysis project Ga0049105, IMG submission 61260) | Worm MetaG Olavius vacuus BAHAMAS.1 | ecosystem: Host-associated > Annelida > Digestive system > Unclassified | place: Germany: Marburg | collected 2013-04-09 | reverse complement strand
TGACCAAACCAACAGTGTCAAAGCACTGAAGGAAGCCAGTTGGTCTTTCAGATAAGGCTTGAATCCCACCAGGACCACTCCACCATGTTACAATAATACAACTCTAGGCAACCACCTCTACGCACGGCGTAAGGGTCCCGATGTGACAAATAGAATCTGTAAGAACTGCTCACATGAGTGTGCTGCTGACTGAGAACACTGTGTTACACAACCCAGCACAGAGCAGTTCTGATAATATTCCCTCTTAACCTCCAGACAATCACCGTAACTTGGATGTTGTCTAGCGGAGGGGAGGGAGGCTGACATTTATGGGGCAGGGACGCCACACCCTGAGATCAATAAGTGATCTGTTTACCCCCACAGAGGCCTTAGGCAAGCTACTTAACATCTGTGTGCCACCATCACCAATAACTTGGTACCGGTCAAAAGGCGGTGACTCTGACGAAGGTTACTGTAGGTTTGGCAATGCACTGGCCACATGTCGCAGACTGACTTACTGGTGTAACCACTTAGGGGCTGAAGGCCAGTAAGTTGGAGATAAGCACCCTGCCTAAGCTCTCATAAGAGAGCATGGTATACTTGAATGATGAAACATAAGTTCATCATGCAACAGTAGGAATATGGGTCACGTCAATGTTGAACCATCCTCCTAATGCGTATTATTAATGACTTGCTAATGCGGGATAATGGGTTCAAATGCTTAAAGCAATAAAATATGAGGTCAGAATGTATTTACCTTATCTTGCAGAGCAGTGAGCTGTTGCCGACTACAGTGGCACAGAAGCTGCAGTAGGTTCTGTTTTGACATTGACGGATGCAATTTCTTTAACACACGCAGGCAACCGACAACTATCTGGTGACGAGCCGATGACTCTGTTGTCTGTAATACTTCTAACGTCTGTCCATCACCACCGAACTGGTTCCCAACAAACTGTCCGTCGTTGATGTTGGAAGGAATAGTTTTCGGCACTGAATCAGTGACATGCATAGTTTTGCCAGACAGATCAGTACTTATTTGCGAACTGGAATAATTTGCCGTTTTCAGCTCGGTGGATACTAACGTCGAGGATTCAGCCACACCAGGAGTGGCAGCACAATGTTTGTGACATGAGGCATCTTCACTGGCTGTCAAATGTCCCTGGCCTGATGTTATATTCGTAAGAGTTGTTTCGGATGCTGATACGACTCCACAAATAGATTTCCGTGGAGTATCACCACCTTTACCGACGCTGTGATGGCTGGCATCACTATCGGTGCAATGGATCTCAACATTATCACTGACTGGTACCAGGTCATCATTATCCATGCCAGTCATGACAGCTCGCCGGCGGTCGTCCATCTGATGCTGCTGCTGTCGCTGAAGTGTCTGCCGCCGCTGGATGTGCCTGCGCAACTCTGCACAAAACGGTACACGGCACACGGCTGAATCGATCGTGCAGGCCCGTGCGTGCGTGACACACAGTGCCATCAGCTGCTGACAGACTGTGCAGCTGGTACGCGTCGTGCAGGCTCGCGCGTGACGAAGCACGTCCATCATTTTGCGGCACTCCGGCTGACGCGGACACAATGTGCCCTGCGTACATGCAGCGGCATGTGCCACTGTCTCAATACAGCGTCGAATAACGTCAGTGGTTGTATCACCGGACTTGGCCATTGCGCGATGTTCAGCAGTGCACTTTCTCACTGTGTGCTCATGACCGAACTTCTCATAACATGTCGGACACATCTCGACATTCTGAATACGAACAAACAAACATCCACATAAAACAAACTGGATCAACATTCACAATTCGTCATGGTTGATCAACCACAATGAATGTTGGACTTGACAAGTTATTGGCAGAGTCGGGGTTCAATTCCATGGTGTGGAGCTAAACTATCTGTTGAGATTAATAATCTACGACTGTTACATCATTTGAAGTTATTGCCTTAGGACAGGATAGAAATGTGCAAATCACCACCAACAACATAATTACTTATCCACCTGCACAATCCCTGTCATTATCACTATTAAATTTGTATGTCCACCAGCACAAAGCCCGTATTAAGCATGAATACTGAAACTAAAGAGTTATTACCATTACTATTACTATTATTCTGTACTATTACACTGTATATGTAACTAAGGTTTCAAATGCTACATACTCACCCGTTTTAAGTTCATACAGTTTTCGACTCTCAAGATATGGCACATTATACGGCCTTGTGACCTTTAACCTCGAAACTGATTCACAAGTTACACATCACAAGGAAAACTATCCTCTAAATTTTGGGCTTTCTGGAGCTTTTTGTTCTCATGTTAAGGACAGGGAGATGGCTTGAGTGAGCAGCACATCAACACACACACTGCACCATTTTGTGCCTTAAGATGTTGCGGGAAATTACTAAGGAGTTAACAAAAACCATAAAATCAAAGCTATGAAACAAAACAATAAAATATAAATCATAAATACTAAGGATGACGATAAGAACAAGTATCTTCAATAGCATCAACAATGTTTTGATTTTTTTCCGATGCTTTCACACATGTCTTTCAAAGGAGAAGCAGTGAAGGACTTTATGTCGGATGTTGTGAAGATCAGGATAATCCAGAAGTACATGGTTCACAGTCAACGGAACGTTGGAGAGACGGGACATAATTACTGGCCTCCACCATGGAAGGCTACATAAAAAGATTTAAAACTGAATATCGCTTAAACGAATCCAAAAGCGTGGTTGACAGTCTTTGTTCATACCTCGCAAGTTGTGCAGACATATGCCAGCATGGTCTTGGCCTGGCACTGACAACAGCAACGTATCATGCGGCCAACACTGTTTGCCTGCTCAACGTGCAGCTCGTAACAGATTACTATCGACGTGAACCGGGCACGGCGAAGTGTTGAAAACTCCAGTCGACGTTCTCGACAGAACATCAACAGAGCCACGCGGCCATCTGCCAGCTCACCACCAAACTGTGGGTCTGGATCTTGCGTAGGCGGCAGGTCAGCGGCCGCTGTCCGACAGCCGTGGAGATGAACTATGAAGAACATCTGTACAAAAAACCACTTGACAATCACCAACGTCCAGTTTGCACTAATGCTAGTTAAATTTAACCCTCGGCTATGTCGGCTTTCAACCTACTGGTAATAAAACTTGCATTACACCATTGCTAGTAAGCAAGTACCGGTGAACCAATGATTAGTACTGCATCAACTTTAATTTCGCCTCAGATTCAGCCGTGCATTGATATTGTGCACTCTACAAATTTTGGTATTATTATTAACTAGGCATCATTCTCCAGACTGAGTGAGGAGGTCCCAGCCCACCAGGCTCTCTGTGCTCACGTCGACCTATTACTTGGTCGCCTGCCTGGTCGGGACTGGAAGCGCCGTCCTGGTCGACCAAACAACAGATGGACTGATCAGGTTCGTAACAACACCGGCAACATACCCTCAACGTTATGGAGATCAGCCATTCTTCGTGGCCATGGCTCAGGAGTGACGCAATGGCCCTCGCTGGCTACGCGAACATGATGATGATGATGAGGATTCTCCAGGTAACTCGGTTAACCACATTAAAAACTAACCAACGGAAGCGACGTGTTCGCTGATTTCAGAGTGACTGCGGTGGCAGCAATGCATGTGATATACTAACAGGAACTAACCTGTTTTAACTAGTCTTTCATATTTATCATTTCACTGACTGACGATATAGCTGTGAAGCAGCAGTACTATGTCTATGCCTAGTGCAAACTGTCAATGGCAACGGGTCACATCATACTTATCAGCCTACAGTAAACGCTATGACAAGTTACTGGGTCAGTGCATTGTTAGCTAACTGGCAAACTATAAAGTACACAGTTTAGCGCAACTCATTATCAACTTAACATTACAGTTAACATAACTCTGTATTACTATTACTAATGCTATTATTATTACTGCTATCTTGGTATCAACACATCACACTTGACGCATTCATCACGCTATGTAAAGTACCTCCACAGTGTCTTTGCAACAGTGTCTCCAATTAGTACGTTTGTAGGAATATTACGGTAATGGTAGATAGATAGAATAAGGTTTAACGTCCCACCAAACACATTATAGGTCATATCGGGGACGAGTGTTTATGGGTCAAATGACCTAACCAACAGTGTCAAAGCACTGAAGGATAGGTCCAAGGACTAGGCTTCAATCCCATCAGGTCCACCCCACCATGTTACAATGATACAACAACTATGCAGTATAAAACAAAAACACACAATACACACACAGTTAAACACAAATACATCTATGCACAGTGAAATGGGCCCAGTGTGACAAAACCCAATACTGAGAACTGTAAGAACTGCTCATCTAAGTGTGATTATGACTGTGCACAGCTTCAGTAAACAATACAACATAGAACAGTTCTGATAATCCCCTCTTACTGCCAGACAAACATCATAGCTCAGATACTGTCTATCGGAGGAGAGGGGGCCGTTACAGTAATGAAAGGGCAAACAATAACAAATGAGAAATACATAATATATTCTGTGCATACAGATCTACCTCCTTGTGCTTGTCCATTGTGGTTAAGACTTTGTCTATAAGTGATGCCGCCATTCCCTTTCTCACTGCAGGCTTGCGACCTTTGCATGATTTCTTTGTCTTCTTTGCTTTGCCAGCCTTTGTCTCTGGTTTACTCAATGTCTGCATTAACAGCAAAGCATTTAAACAGCTAACAAAAAGTAGTCTTTTCCTCAGTCCTCACGAGCCACATGGGTTCATCCAGCTTGGCCTAGTACACAGTGCCAAAGTTAAAACCCGACATGCCCGAGGAAAACAAAAAAAGTCTGTAGAGTCAGTCCGGTGGGTAGACAGGTAGAAGAACTATGGAGGAAAGGATTTGCGGAAAATACGAGTTTTGAGTCTGGGGTGGAAGAGAGAAGAAGTAATGGATGGTGGGTGACAAAGGTGATCAAGGTATGACGAAATGACGTGTGTGATCAGATGAGAGTGATAACTCTTCACCATCAGCAGGCAGGCGAAGTTCCTTAAGAAGCTGATTCCAGAGAGAGGGTGATGCATGATGGAAAGAGCAGTTGTTGACCTTCGAAGAGGAAGAGGAAGGTGAAAAAGTGAAAAGCGATCAAACTAAAAGCAAATTAACACATCAAACCAGTAAAGATAAGAAAAGTGAATTTTCTCTCTGATGGATAAGGGTTATAAGCCTGTAAATTAAAGAGTTGCCCTTAGATATATTATATATTATATTACATATCACCAGTTCCAAGATTGTTGGAAGACCAACATTATCATGTAGCTCTACACAAAATTCCTCTGAAAACATGGTGAAAGATTTTCAACTTTCGATTTCTACACCTTACCTCAAGTTCCGCAGCACCATTGGAGTCAATCGACTCCTCGATGTTCTTCTCCTTCTCTTCCTCGGCTATTGCTTCCTCTAGTGTGTTGGGCCAGAAGTCTCCATCAAAGTATGGTACATCCTTGGCTGTGGCCAAGCCCGCCATTAACGCATCGGCCGCAATGTCCTTGCATCACATAACACACATACATAGTGTTCTCGTTAATCTGGAAACCAGCAAACATGGAGACCACTGTATTTATTATAAGCAACCGAACTCACATTCTAAGTATTAAGCACACTCCTGACAGGGACTTGTACATTTAACTGCCTGGATGCCGGGTGTTCAATCAACAGAGCTGAGGTACAATGCCGAAGTTGTGGCTGCAAGTGATACAAACATGAGTGCGAACTTTCTGCATTTCGTGTCATTTTATAAGTGCTGTAGTTGTTGTTGTTTCCAGTCAGATGACTGTATCGCCATCAACACTGTGATGTGACTGCAACTTGTTTTCGAATTTTGTTAACGCGCAAGTGTAGCCTACGTGATTCATGGACTAATGTTGTACGCATTTGCCGACTCCTGATTTAGCAAGGCCACATCCGTTTAGGTTTGCAAGGCATGGGCTATAACAAGTAAGTAAGTGTTTTTCTAAGGCACCGCATATCAGAAGTCACAGAGCGCCGTGTTCACGCATCCGGAGAAAGGTGTCCCTTCAGCTGTCGTCTGAACAATCTGTAGGTGATGTCTGGATTATGCAGCTGGACAAGAAGAGTTCCACAAGCGAGGTCCAGCGGCTGCAAAAGTTCTGTTGCTGTAACTGCTGAGTGTTTGCGGCACCACGCAAGTTGGAACGTCAGCTAGCAAGCACCAAGTGCTGTCGGACATGAGGCAGCAATCATCTGTCAAGTAGAGAGGCACCTGCTCAGACAGTGACTGGCGAACCAGAATGCCACTTTGAACCTGACACGCTGTCTAGTCTTAATATATCTGGAAGTGACTTAGCAGAGCCCACGTAGGAAGAGAAAGGTCAAAACCTGGTTGCTGTTTAGTCCTACAGTCAGTTACAACCACAGACTGCAGGTGACTGGTCGGCATTAGCTCTAAGCTGCAAGTTTCACTGCCCAGTTATTAAGGTGATCACCAGTCTTCTCTCCACTGTGCAGTCATGTCAACAGCTGTCATGTCAGACGACACTGGACATTGGAGTGGAAGCTGCGGAGGTGGGTGGTCAAAGACATCAGGGAACACACGCTGACGCTGACCTTCTACAACGACACTCTGCTGATGACAATGCAGACAACGCTGTCATCTGGTTTGAGAGACATGACGGTGAAAGCAATCACAAAATAACACGAAATACTGTCACAAGGCAGACAGATACATACCTTGTAGTCGGCAACAACTCCTTCATTGACAGCTCGATCAAGAAGCCGTCGATACCAGTCCTGTAGACGCTTTGGCTTTGGAATCTTCTGTTGCGTCGGATGTCGGTGAAAGATGTAGTCATCGCCTTCCGCTGGAGGACATGCCCATATGTGGACATACATGAAACTGTCGACAAATATTGCACACCAGCATCGCGACTTTATTTTCACTTGTTTTAATAACAGTGCTACTATCATAAATCTGCCATTTCAATGTACTACCTAAATTCCCACGCAATCCTTAAAACTCCCATAAAACGGTGCAATAATGTTTAGGGTATCTGGACTCAACGATCATGAAACTGCCATTTCAATTCCCGACCATTTCACTATCACGTAACGACTAAAGTTTGGGAAAGTTGTTAACACACATACCTCTGTTATCAAGCAGTATAATTTAGTACTGGCGAAATCAAAAGCAATGGCAACCCACTGTTAGGTTTGTGACAGTCACCTGCAGGGTGGACTGCCTAGAGACCCAATGCTTTAAGATGGCTGAACTCCCATAGCTATCAATCAATCAATGTATCTATCTATCTACCAATAATTTCATTTAATTTTTAAGACATGTAACTGTTGCAGTGACCATTTTTCGGTGTTCTGTATTACACGTCATGACCAAAAAATTAATTCCAATAATAAAACTGAAGAAATTGCTTAGATGACTGGCCGTCGTACCCGAGTGTGCGGACATGCTCAAAGTAGGCAATCAGGAGCCGCTGATAGACCAATGTACGCAGGTGTGATGGCTGGAATAGGTTGATACTGTCCAGGTACGCCAGGTATACTCGCCTACAACAATCAGCACATTCAGGTATGAACAAATGATGCAGTTCTCGAGAAGAGCTCCATCTCGAGCAATCAAGACCGGACTTATCAATGACAAAAAGATCACAGAACAGTTCAAAGCACAGACACTACACAATACAATACAAAAACATTTATTTTGTGCTCCGTACAATAAAAATTAAGACACATTATACAGCACTCCTGGTTTCACCTGATACAGAAGTACAACAGCCTTCAGATGTCTGGAAGAAGCAGCAGACGGCAAGACTTTGAGTCCAGTCGGCAAAATTATGAACATGTATTAATACTTGATGAATTATAGACAATAACATGGAAAAATCGGTTCATTTCGCAACTACTGTAGCCGCTTTAGTCCTCGCATCTATAGTGGTCTATCTGTCGACTAGGATGCAAAACTGTACTAACTCAACTCAACTCTGCTAAATCACTTCCAAGGCTATGTACATGGGGCCATGCCAAAGCTGTCTGCAAACACCATCAACAAGAGACAATTGACACATGTTCAATAATGAATTCTATTGGCGGCTTGCAATTGCAACACAATGTCGAGTCTGGTGTGCCGGTATAATGGTTATAGAATTGGACTGGTAAGTAAGCATTTGTATTTGGCACCAGAATTGTGTAGGAAGACCTCGATGCCAGGCGGTCGAAACAAGGTGCATCTACAGTGCACGCATGACAGTATTCTGTGACAGCTCTGGTGCTCATAGTGCAGAGAGCAGACTGTTCTAGATCTCGAGAGAAGGGTAAACAGAACGAAAAAAATTAAGCTCTGGCCCCACAGCTCATATCAATCTCGGATGAGATATACAACTATGCATGAAAGCAGTGAAGACCATAGCACTCAGGAAACAAAATGAACAACGAATTGTCCGAAAGTCACACCTGTGGTTAGGCTGCGGTACCTCAGATCCATACTCCTGTGTGTGCAAACCGAAGAAGCAGATGTCTTTGCCGTCAATTTTCTGAAACGCAAAAATTCCTTTTGCCGTGTACGGAAAACTGGCCGGGGCGTCGGGGAATCGGTGTCGCATGTACGACTTGACTTCGGTCGACCGGGATGTGCACGCCAGGACGCGAACGGTGATCTTGATGTCGGCAGCATCACACTGTGAGAGAAATGAGTTGACTCGGTTCTCCATGTGAGCACCAAGCTTCGTCTGTACCAGCTCTGCACAGCCGCATGCTCAATTACAACTCAACGACTTCGAAAATAAAATACTAAAATAATTGAGCCTCAATGCCACACCATCAAAATGTATGCCTCTTCAATTACAGGTTAACTGGCCTTGGCAGGACCTCGACCTCTGATCTTGAAAAACTTTTCAGCAATGCCCACTCACATGATAAATATCAGTGGCAAGTTTCATTGAAGTCCATACACTAAGAACAGAGATATCATATCACGGGAATTGATGAAGCAAGGTTTAACGTCCCACCAAACACATTATAGGTCATATCGGGGACGATTTTTACAGGTCATATGACCAAACAAACAAGTGTCACAGCACTGAAGGAAACCAGTTGTCTTGCAGAATCCCACGAAGACCACTCCAACATGTTACAATAATACAACTCTACGCAAACCGCCTCTATGCATGGTGTAAGGGTCCCACTGTAACAAACCCAATCTGCTGGACCTGTAAGAACTGCTCATATGAGTGTGCTGCTGACTGTGAACATTGTGTCACACAACCCAGCATGGAGCAGTTTTGATCATATTCCCTCTGAACCTCCAGACAATCACCATAACTCGGATGTTGTCTAGTGGAAGGTAGGGGAGGCTGACATTTATGGGGCAGGGACGCCACACCCTGAGATCAATAAGTGATCCTGTTTACCCCCATGTCACGTGAAACAGGAGTTAATGGACAGACAGATGGACAACAAAAAAAAGCTGAAAAACATGATGCCATGTATCGTTGGCAGAGGAACAATCATTCATCAAGCATGTAACAGTGCTGGGAAAACCACAGCTCACGAGCCGCCTGTTGAGTGCTGATGCATTATAACCAGTTCACGGCAGCTTCTTGAACTCGTACAGCAGTTGTAGAACAGCATTTTATGTTGCTCACAAACATTTTACATACTTACTATTTTAAAAATCTTGATTATATGACACCGATGCACAACTACTACAGGCCCAGCTTCAGTGGTCTAGACATTGATACTATTAAGTATGTATCATACGACGGAATGGTGAACCCAGCGCCTCTGTATCTTCAGACTTTATGGTGCTATACAAATGCTCTTATTATTATTATTATTATAATTATGGTTGAAAGTCACGCAAACTGTTGTCCAGCCTTCAAAACTCATCCAGGAATCGTATCTGGCCTTCCACGCAAAAAGGTTGCCCACGCTGGTGTAAAACGATATCAACAACTAAATATGAATAGTGTAAAAAGTTTTTCAGACGACTGTAAATGCCAGTACCATATTAGGGTAAAATTTCATGCCAGTAACAGCGAAGTCTACAAACTAACGGCAATGCTGGCAGTTTTTCCTACATATTACATTTCACATAAACTTTGGTCCTGCTAACTGTGTCACATTACCTAACTACTAGACACCTGATCCTAAACAGACATAAATTTATCTAATCGAACAGGACAGGCTCACTCTCAGCAGTGTATGGATTAGCAGATCGGCTGCACTTGTTCTGCTGAAGACACTCGTCACAAAGGTAGCCTGATGTCCAGATCTGATCGAGATGTTGCACACAGATCTGATGCTGACGACGGCCGCAGCCCACACAGCTCACAAACCTAACACACAAGTAACACAAAAGTCTGTAAGGTACAGTAATATATACATGGTGCCTAAAAACAAAAATTGCAGCCTCAAACACATTTTGTTGCTATTAACAGACACTAGAAATGCGCAAAACTATCTACCGAATGTAATGTCTATTCTGCAAGTGCAGACCAGCAACACAAAACGACCTGCCATAACTGTTAACAAACAGTTGCTTATTACATCAATCTATTAGGCCTCCTTGATCCAAAGCACTGTATCACTTACGGTCAACACCGAACCATTTATAACTTTGTGCACTGGCATTAATCAGTACATAATCAATCAAACGAAAGCTAGTTAGTGCCAAACTTATGTCGAGTCGGGCCAGCAATACAATAGTCAGCAAAACACAGTGAAAGTCAAGAACTGGAACTAAAATATAAATTAGTAAGGACAATTTAAGATTTCAATGGTACAGTCAGCCGATCTCAGGAAATGTGGCGGAGAGAGTTGCAAATGTAAGGGTTTGTGTAAGCTTAATAACGTATATCGATAGAGAGAGAAGACTCATCAGATTACCGCAGGTATTACTTCAGACATCACAAACATTTACAGGTAGAAACATGGTTGTGATCAGTTTTTTCGTAACTATTTTCAGAACTCGTCTTACCTGTGGTCAAGCGAGGGCATAATGTGGCTTGGTACTGCAAGTATGGAATATACCTCAATCCAGTGTTCGATGTCAGCGGGAAAGGCGGTTTAACCCCCACTGTTTAACGACAACCCCCTAACTGGTGACTGTAATGTTTTAATGTTTGGTCTGGGGGGGTCAAATTAGACCCCCCTTAGAAAGGTTAATAATCCAAATTCATCATTAAATCCCTATAAACTACTGTGTAACATTTTGTCACCACCAAAAACTATTTTTTTAACGGTGTTAAGTCTGTAGGCTAACTGCTTCTCCAGTACTCCTCGTGTTTTAATTACTGTCAAGCTGTCTTTTAATGAGTCTGTGCTATTTTCTCTTTAACTGTTATGTGTTTGAACTATTGTGAAGTGTCTACAATCTAGACCTAACTGTAGATGTTAGACTGTAGCTGGCTATGGCAACGTATACAATCCTCATGTGTTCAGTCCACTGCACACCACATGCCTACGGTAGCCCTACAGTGCAGCTTGCATTTGCAGCTCATATAGAACGATTTCAGGCCTATAACACATGCCTACTGTAGCTGTGATGAAACCACTGCAATTTGCTACTGACTGACTAGATGGGGACAAGTTTATGACGCTGATGATAATTTCACATTTTCATGTCTGTATCACCATCAATCAATAACAATACCATGTGATGACGTACCTTTCTCAGCATTTGATTGCAAATAAAACTTATTAGTACACAAAAATGCACTATTTTGAAATTTAAAAATCAAACATTTTCTCGAGAGCTGTTTACATACATTTAGGCCATCATTTCTAAAGCAAAAAAACACACGGCTCCATAGAAAATTCAACTTAAGGCAGTTACACATAACAATATTTTATCGTATCTGATCATGATGCCAGCTACATACGGCTCTGGTTCCAGATTTGAGTTGA
>Ga0049105_1000901_pt1 | contig 11898 bp, 9 predicted proteins | sample WorMetvaBAHAMAS1_FD_61260 | JGI IMG/M metagenome (GOLD analysis project Ga0049105, IMG submission 61260) | Worm MetaG Olavius vacuus BAHAMAS.1 | ecosystem: Host-associated > Annelida > Digestive system > Unclassified | place: Germany: Marburg | collected 2013-04-09 | reverse complement strand
ACTCAGCTCGTAAGCTGATACTCATTTTACCGTCCCACGGAAGGTGGAAGGCTGAGTCGACCTAGGCACTGCAGTAAGGGTGCACAACCCGTGCCCAAGGCTGTATATCGCAGTGACTGTTGTGATAAACACGACCGGCCGCGGTGAGATTTGAACCTGGGTCCTCTCGCACCGCAGTTGGTCCTACCACTAAACCACCGCGACCTGTAGTTAGGCAGCATCAGTTTAGTACAAGTATGTTTGCACTGTGGTTTTATGATAGGCGCCTTTGTTTCTTAGCTATTTCAATACTGCTATAAATATTATTACGTCCTCCAAAGAGGTTTTGTTTTGCCTTGGTTGGTTTTTCTATCAGCAGAAAGCAGGATTACTCAGGCAATTGTGAATGAATTTTTACGAAACTTTATCAATGGATAAACCTTGAGACTAGAAGTAGTCAGTTAGATGTTGGGGGTGATCTGGCTCTGTCTGCAGGTATGTCTTCTGCAGTGTGGCAGATGCTATGGGAGTCCAGTGATTATGGAGCCATGTAGGCATGTATTGTAATGGGGAAAGCCATAAGCTAGTTGATGTTGTTATGGACTGCTAATATCGTGTGTAGAAAACTTGCCGTTTATGATCACTGGAGTGGTTTGGTCATCCATGTTGCAATGGACAATTGTGTAATTATCGACGACATATGTACGTTTTTTTGTGTATGTTGATGACATTATGCTTGTGTGGTAAACCGTCTGTATGCGTTGAAGAATCTGGCGTAATTCTGTGATTCAGTGAACTTAGGTGCAAGCCAAGTAGTCAGTCGTATAGTGATAACAGTGAGTGATTACTTGAGTGACTTCGATCTTAGCTCGTCTACAGTCACTTGGTGTAAGGGTCCAAAACATCTTTGCTGTCAGTGGCGATTCTGAATGTAAATCAAATGCCTCATTACCATTGTAAGGCACTGAATAGCCTATTATGTGCTGATGTGCCGTTAAGAAACTACTCACTCACTCACTCAAATGCTTCAGTGTATTTACAGAACTGCCTATGATTAGAAATGATTAACATGAACTGCATTAGTTTTTGTGTCGAAAAAGTGTCACGGGAAGGAACTGAATTACTTCTGAATTATTTACTGCATGAAATTACTCACTGCCGCATGATACTCGTGTTGACATTTTGCTGTGTAGATAAATTATGCATTTCCGAAATGCAGTCATCTACACAGACTGCTAACAGCTGGGGTCATTATGATGTCACTTCAGTAGATCAACATTCGTCGTCAAATGCCTCCGCATATACAAACAGTTGCTGCACAACAAATGCTGCCTGTGCATCAGACAGTTTGCAGTGCTGCCGACGCGATTGTACAGACTTACATACAGACTGGCAACCATTGCTGCTCGTCATACCGATGAGGCTCGGCCTATCCGACGTCAATCCTATCTATTTCGATGCCGTGAAGGTCCGTGTCTGTTGCTGTTGGTACAAATTAGTGATGTGGATGCATATACATTGAACTAATTGTGTATTGGCATATTCACCTGATGCTAATTTTTATAAAGTTATTTTGTTCACTTGTTGATTGATCATTGTTGTTCGGTGTTTAGACATTTTTCACAATACGACAGTCTGTCGGTATAATTGGTGGCAAACCAAACAATGCCTTCTGGTTCATAGGTTATACAGGTATGTCTGCTATTCTATTCTTTCCTAAAGATATTGTTGTCTCTGTGACTGTGTATCAGCATCCTTCTTTATACATTAAACTTGTGTTACTAAAATCAGTGTGTGCCTTCACAACTGCTTGCAGTAGGATGAAAACAATACAGTGTATGAATATTTGTCTTTCAGAGAGAAAATTGTTCTATTTGGACCCTCATCGAGTCCAGCCATTCGTCGATTTTAGCAGCATCACCGACAGCATGGATGATTCCTTTCACTGTGCATATCCGTCGTATATGGATGTATCACATCTGGATCCATCCATTGCCATTGTACGTTTTTTTTTGTTTAACATACTTCAATAACACTACGAGTTGTTAGGTGTGCATTCATGTGTTAATCTGTGTATATCCTTTGGAGACATTCAGAGGTTCTTCTCATGTATTTTATAGAGGTAAAGTCGGCTGTGAAATTGTTCAAGTTATTATGTAGGGTTTTTACTGCAGCAGTCGGCAAGAGTTTGACGACCTTTGTCAGCAGCTACACAGAGTTACTGTCGGCGACACAAGGCCGGTGCCACTCATTGAGGTACACAGTGAGAGGCCGGCCCATTTTCCGCCCGCTCAGCCGTACATGCCAACTCTGGCTGCCGCCTCTGCCATGGCTGGTTAGTGTTAGCAAGCACCTGTGCCTGTCAGTTTATATCAATCATTTGTATGGCTTTTACCGCACTGCATGGAATGCAGACGTGTTCTAGTGATGAGAATTCTGTCTGTCTGTTTGTCTATCCATCTGTCAAACGCGTGGTATGTGACAAAACAGAAGAAAGATCTCTCCAGATTTTTAGACCATATGAAAGATCATTTAGCCTAGTTTTCTGAGAAGAATGGTTGGTGGGGAGCGACCCCTTCTATCTGAAATTTTGGGTCAACTAACTATTTGAAATTCAGTCTAACTACTGGGTCACATGTTAGATTAGCAAAACTGGCCATTTTTGAAATGTACCTCCTACAATATTGGTCCAGCAACCAAGCTGTAGCCTTTTGATATAGGTCCCCATTTTTGCGCTAGATGTCTTAAAAATTAGGCCAAAATTTGCACAAAAACTGGAGGTTTGATCAAAGCAAGTTGAAAAGGTGACAGCAATATGAAATCTAAAGTAAATAATGTAAGAGCAGGCAATCATGTACCACATGACTGCGTAGTTGGAAGAAATATCTCCTAGACTTGGATATGATCACTGCCAACCCCATCCACAGTTATCTTTTTTATATTTACTTATATTTTTACTTTCTTCTTGATAGTGCTAGGCATTAAACAAATATAGCACAACAATGTTATAATGTTGATTTTTACATGAAAAAAACATATCCTATGTCTGCATGCGATGTCTGAGCACATTTGTTGAAAACAAAATAAAAGTTTACCCGTCCTTTTCTGCAGAATGTAGGCATGACATCTGTGTAACATTATGCAAACTTGCCTTCCAGTAAAACCTCTCAGAGTGCATAAGGCACTAAATGTATGCTGATGTCCCATTAGGAAACTATTCCGTCGGTGTGCGTCTCGTTAACTACTGAACACGACATATCATCATCATCATCAAGTTTATTTCAGACAAATGTCCATAGTTACATTACAAAAATAAAAGAAAAAAAGAAAAAAAACACACACACATATATACATTAGTCACACAGTTAAGCGGAAATTGTCCTGATGACACTCTGCTTGTTGCAAACATCTGACTACTGCATGCGTTTGTGTGTGTAGACTTTACAATGCTTGATGAGCCGCGCATTATGGACTCCGATGACGAGTTTGAAATTCTGATGTGAATCTTGAACTGTTGCAGGCCGTGCAGGATTATTTTATTACTATGCAGCATTTTTTATTCACTAACAGAATTTTGAATTAACTGTAATTGTCTGGGTTTGGGTGCTGCCTGTATTAGTGACAATGCATATATTTTTCTATTCGTAAGGGCATGTTTGCATTGCTGCACAGCTGATCAGCTTATCGTCTACAACTGTGTAGCATTTTCCGTTAGGCAAATGAAAATAAGCGTTGTAAATAAGAAATAGGGGAATTGTCCTGTCATGTTGCTGAGCATGCCGAGCTTCTGCCATGATGTGCTTTTGTTGCTGTGTGTGATAGCAGTTGAACTTGTCAAACTAAATATCAACTTCCAGCATGACATCTGGGTGTCGGTAGGTTACTATCGTGTGTTTGATTTTAAAATGCGACTGATTTAACGCATGAGCTGTACAAGCATGATTTTACATAAACTGCAACTGCTGCAAATGCTAGTGAAATAGTAATAGGCTTATTTGCTGCAGATTAATGTACATGGGTGATTCATAATTACCAGCACTGCCCCCCACCCCACTTTCAACTACGTGTCTTTGTCAATATGCGGTGTATATATACAAAAATGTGCAGGCCTGAGTAGAAGATAATTAGGGCTGTCAGAATTGTGCCAAAAAAATGAAAATTCTGCGCACCATTTTCGTGAATTCTGCACACTTTTACAAGCCAATTTTTCCACTTCGAAATTGTCAGTCGCACTGCTGTACTACTGTGTTTGCCGTACTAATACAATTGCTTAGTTTTACTTAGTGTGTAGTTTTGTGCTGCTGTGTGCATTTCAGTGTTTTTAAAAAAAATTTTTGGTGTTGTTTTATTTTATTACTTTTACGCCAAAATGCTTTGTGCTGGCTCTGGCAGCTGTTGGTGCCGAACTAAGAGCAATGCTGCTGAACAAACCTGCAAAACTTTGCATTTTCTATGCCACATTATTATTCCGTACGCAAATTTTGTGCAAAATTATGCGCACGCAGAATTCTGACATCCTAGAGATAATGCTGTGTGAAGTACTATCGGAATTTCCACAACCTGCACTGCCTTTAGCACGTAATGTCTCCGTCAATGTGACTTGATCAGCATGTTATTGATACGGCAGTCACACAGTGGCACATCCGTCTGCATGTACAGGTGGTCCAAAAAAGCGGACACACTAGACTGGTGTCCGCTTTTTTGGACCACCCTGTATGTGTGAAACCAAAGGCGGACACTTTGAACACAGGCTTTACCAGTACTTTAAACCTACACCATTGCCTGTACAGTTACGTGGCTCAGTGAATACTACCTCTATCGGCATTTATTGTTGATTTTCATTGCAATTCTCAAATTCTTGTCGTGATCAAGATTATTTGGATGTTGGTCATCTTAAGATGTGGTACGAAATTTTATACGTCTAGCCATTGTCATAACATAGCCTAACACAGAACCTGCATTTCTGCATAAACTGATCAGTGTAGTGTAGAGGCTTTACATCCCACTCGACACATTATAGGTCATTTCGGGGACGAGATAAAGTGATCAATTTTTACTGACAATACAACAGTAACATAGGGGTCTGATAATTATGACTCACCATCACCCTGACAATGTTCTGACGTCATTACCTGGTAAAGGCAGTACAAATTAGGAGACATTTCTTCACAGAACTTTATCTGCAGCCTCGGCCTGGAAATTTTTGTGTAAATAAATTCCATATTGGTTTGGTTATACCGTTGAAAGCTATGGATGCCAGTAATTGTGAATCATCGTGTATTTAGCTTAGGGCTGCGAATTAACACATTACTGAATTCATTAGCCAATCAATCACGATTTTTAAAAAATTAACACCACAGAAAATTAAATCAGCAGCACAAATGCAAATGCATTCATTACTTTTTTTTATCAAATCAGTGCATTCAATCATTTGTTAACCATCATTCAATAAAAAATTTAAGTTTGTTTAATGTGAACTATCAGGCATCACTTGGTGGCAGAATTTCACATCAGTAGAATGCAGCAACATGCTGCAAATGGCCTTCAACCATTTGATGCTTACCTCCAGGGAAAACGAAGCCAGTCAACACCAACAAAATAACTATTCAATTAAAAATTTGTCTTTAAAAATCCTAATTTAGTTATATTTACCAGAGACACTTAAAAATTATATTATAACAACGGTACAGAATGTGTGATAACTAGAGCTGCTGCTGGTTTTGAAAAATTATTATTTAGTCAAAACAGTTTAATCATTAAATTAATTAATTCAGAATATAATACCAACACCATTGTTACATAATGTCACTTGCAGAAACTTAATCTTGCTGTATTTTTGCATCATTTTTATCCACTAGTTGCTGGAAAGAGCATTATCTCTGTATCCACTTTGTATTATAGAAGTGTTCTGTAGTTAATTTTTTGCACACTGGTCTTTTAATCAATTTTAAAAATTTAATAGATTAATTTTTTAACGATGTATTGAATAATTAATTAATCACTAAAATCTGCAGCTCTAGTGTTGATGTTGAGTAATATCTGGTTGTGTCTGTTAATCTGTGCGTCATCAATGAGTGTCAGTGTCTGTACAGATGTAAACGTTAGTGCTATACACAATGTAAATATGTACTGTATCACTGTATTTCAAGATGTTGACATACCATTGACAGTCGGGTAAAAATATTACGCTGTTTACTGTTGTGCAACACTACAACAATTTGAAGTCTGTGCTTTGTTTTTTTACTGAATATGATACTGAAGACCATTACTATTAATACAATTACCGATTATCATTACTGTTAAATCACTATTTTTTCGCCGCATCTTAATTCCGTAATTTTTTATGTAGAAAATCCAATGCATTTTAATATGGCAGATGTTCCAGTTAATTTTATTAAGCAATTTGTTTCTTGTTTCTTTTGGTGTTTCTACCAAATTTTAATATCGAAATTACTATGTAGTTGTTTACATAACATATTACCAATATTGCATATCACATCTCGGAAGTGTTGGTATTCTATGCAGATAAACTTATGGTAATGGGCAATTTCAAAAATTTGCGGGTATTTAATTTTGCGATTCTACTCAATTCGCGAAAATTTGATGCTCGCAAAATATACGTGTCTTACAGTATACCTTTTATTTTTTAAACAGTTGAAATAATGCCAAATATGAGGTTATGAAAGATGTCTGGACAATGTGCAGTGTAATTCTAGGTTGACAGACTGAAGGTGACATGCACATTCACTGCCATTACTGCACAGATCATTTTGACATTTCTTTCCTGTACTGAACCAGTAGTCAACTAACAGTATTATGTACACTAATCAGAAGATTAATTTATACAGTGCATTCTGGAGAAGTTATAGCAACATGATAATCCTTAGGCACCACAGTTTTGTGTGGCCCATGGAATTTCAAGCTGAGCCATAGAATTGTTGGTTTGCCACGGAAATGAGTCGAGCCGTGGGGTTTTCTGTGGTCAAAACTAATGTATTTACGTGGCAATTTATTACCAGCAAACTGCCTGAAAAGTAACTTAATTAATAGTTAACTAGTTGCTTCATTCATCAGTCAGTCAGTAATTAATGAGTTACGGCAGCTGATTGCTTACTAGCTTTGCCATCTGAGAGAACACACGTGGCAACATTAACGCTAACAAATAACAATATATTGGATATTTTGAAAAGCAGAATTGACTTTCACTCAGTTGACTACTGCGAAATTAAGGGATTTGCTACTGTGAGATGCAGAATTTAACAAGTGGCATGCAGAATTCACATAAATCTTCCATAGAAAACTGTGGTCCCTAGTCACGATATAAACCTGCTGACAAAACAACATGGCATTGTTCATTCACTCAGCTACTTTCTTCTTCATTTTCTGAACCACTGCTCGATGAATAAGCACCGAGTCCAGCTAATCCTGCCGACACAACATTACTACCAGAAGTCCGCTGTTCTGAACAGTTTGGCCTGTTATTCTCACAGCTCCTCTTGTCATCTAGCTCACTGCTGTGGTTACTCTCAGCTGCTGCACTCTCGTGACTTGCTGCAGTCGTGGAACAGCTGGCTGATGACGATGCTGCAGACTGTGTGGAGGTTTTCGGTCGTACGAGTCCTGATAACTGACACTTCATTGAGCCAACACTACGACTCCATAGTGGGACGCTAGTGGCACTCTTTTCTCGGACTGCAGCTGTTGTGTTTTGGCCTTCCTGCACACGTAACAAAAATAAGAGGCACAACTAGATGGTTTTTGACGGTGAACCATTGATTGCTATGCCTCTGCCGAAAAGGGCATTTGGTCTCGCTGTCACCCTGACCTTTTGACCTCACTATGTTATCAGTTCATTTTGTGCCCAACTGTGCCAAAGTTGTAAAGATGGTGAAATACAAGCAGTTTGTAAGATATGCTAAAATGACAACATGCACGGATGCATGCACAGTGAAAACAGGATGCATCTGGCTGCTACCAGCTGGCAGAGGCATAAAAACTGTTTCAAATGTGTTTCGGTTACAACCTCGTGAACATTTATTTAAGAGCATTAAGCAGTTTATGACCTGATGAATCTGGCAACAACCTGGTAAATCTGCAACCCTGCAGGCAGTGCCACAAAATGGGGTACTAGGGATAATGTAGCACGCAGGGCCACAGTTTATGGGGCATGCAATTTGTGGGAAGTTGAAAAATTGTATTTGCTAAGTGCAACAATAACTCTGAAAAGCTAGCAGTTTGACTCCACTGAGTTAATTTATACATACTGACTTCTACCTGTTAAATATCTACCTTTAGGCTAAATTGTCTGTCTTTCACACTGTCATTAAAGGTAGTCTCTTTCACAGAAATACAGAAAACATCTAAGGAATCTATCACGGCCCGCGGCCCGCATTTTGGCCACAGCACCCTGGCCCGCAGTAGCCTTAACGTGGCCCTGCCTGGCGGTAATCTTTGAATTGGAGTTTAATGATCGGTAATTATCATGTGCTGATCCAGCTGCAGCCTAATCCATTGTATTTAATAGGCATCTTCTATTATTTTCATACTTTTCAGATGCAGATAAGGACGGTTTCACTACTACACAAAAGCCGACTGACACTGATGCAATTCTTAGTGTCCACTGTGTATAACGTATTTTACTGTTAGCATGATGAGTATGACACAATGACAATGACCTTTCAACCTCTGACCTCAAAATTTCACCATCAGTTGTACACATCAGTGATTATGTCGACTCTGAACTTACGACAGCTTTCCCATAAGCTTATATAGTACAGACAGGCAGGCAACTGGACCACTCTTTATTCCTTAATGGACCTGCCTTGAGGCACAAGGACATAACAACATACATCAGTTAAGATGTCGGTTGGTTTATGTCCATCAGATGTACGTGGAACTTTGGCGAGTGGAGTGTCAGATCCACTGGCAACAGACTCATCATCACTGTCGGCTGACGATCCTTCATCACTGTTGAGACGCTTGATGACGACTCCATCACCGTCATTGCCGAACACTGAGCTGCACATTACAAACACAACACTTCAGAAACAGATAAAGACCAAATGAAATATGTTTATATACATGAACAGAACATAGGCATAGCCAGGAGCGAGCAGGTGCACTCCCAGGAATAGAATACCAACAAATACGCTCAGTTTGTGGGTGTTAGATGCTGCTGTTACATGCATTTTGCATAAAAAAAAATGCACTAGTACCAGTATCTGCCATTTTCAGACCAAAAAACTAAAATTTTCTGCGGAGGGGACAAGCCCTTCCCCAGATGTCATCCCTTTAGCACCTTAGACCTGAAAATGAAACGATGCTTATGAGTGCACCCCACAGTGAAAATCCAGACTACACTTATGGAACAGAACTACGGTTTATATACCTGCTTTAACAACAGTGCAACAAAAACTTATGTCAACCAACCGAACAAACTCTTCATCTTCTTGCTCCTGCAGCTTCAGTAACCTTTCAGCTTCCTTTTCAGCTTCCTCTTTATTCTGCTGCAGCATCTTCTCAGTGTCGACTCGAGCATGGCGATGTCGCAGCTCGCGCAGATCTTCCAATGTTTCCAGCATCTGCATCTCCTGACAGGACGCCTTCGTTCGGTTTTCCAGCACCTGGTGAGAAAACAAAAACACTGATAAAATTTACAGCGAATACAAAATGTACATTAATGTAAACTAATGCCAAGCCTCTGCATCTTATCTTGTCATAAGAAGATTTTCAAAGCAAACAAGCCTTTCACTTATTTTGACCCCATCTCTGAGGATTTCACAATTCTGACATCACATGTGAGGACATGTCAGTGTTACTATTGTGTGGTGAATAACCACTATATCTTTGACATACCGGTACAATATTTATTAATGACAATATGACTGTGTATAATATTTACATCAACAAACAAGAACAGAAGAAACAATACAATTGACGCCAATGCAATACAACTCGCTGAAATGGGCCCCCAAACACTCGCTGAAACCAGCAACATTATTGTGCCAAATGCAGCGCTAATACTGTGCTCATGGTGTTTCAGATACACCTAACTTATCTGGTATATCACTGGTACCACATCTGCCTTGACGCTGTGTCCACCCCCCTCCCTCCCTGTACTGCTCTGTGTGCTCTAAGCTGCCTGGACACTCTCGCATATGTGTCCTGTGTGTTGACAAACAAGATCCAACACAACCAAGACGACATAACACAAGTCAGCCACCACCTCCTTTGTACAATCTGACAACACACACGTTGTAAGTACGTTTCCAATACAAGCTGACGTTAGATACATACAGCTACAAGTACTCTATACATTATAATCAACTGTGACCAGTCTACATCAGTATAAACTGACCTCCACACAGTAGCCGGCAATATACTCATACCAGACTATAAATTCTGACACTGTCAATTCACAACAATACCTATAACAAGACTGCCGTCTAATCTAAGGCTGACCACCCACGAGTGCATGAATTTAGTTAGGTGTGGTCACTTCCGGTCACGTAACAAAGATGGCAGTCACACCATTCAGCCTGCCATAGCCAAAAACCCGATGCACATGCAAACTTCATTGCTCTGTGTTTTAAAAAACTGGAGTTATTGCCTATGGAAGTTTTACATTGTGGGAATAAAGATTTTCAATCTTTTTTGCTCTCGCGACCTTGACCTTTACCCCATAACCTTTATATACGAACTTGACCCGTATCTCCAGAGCTACACCGGATGTGCAAATATGAACTTTCTACGTTAAGGGTTTCAAAAGTTATCATTTGACAGACAGACAGACGACACAACTGAAATTATACAAGATGCCGCTTCACGGGTGGTCAAAAGTCAATTATCTTCTCAATAGGTTTGTTAAAAAGCAGATTTTTATTAGGATAAACTAATAAACTTATATTGTCAGAAAATACTGTTGTCACCTTCATTGGATTATTTGCTTCTTCAGCTTCCTTTTCCTTCTGTTCCTGAAGAGCCATCTTCTCAGCAGTCCGACTTGCTTCGAAATTTCTTGTGGCTCCAGCTTCCAGTTCATAATCTGTGTTCTGAGGATCTGTCTAGAACACATCCATAACAAGTATTTCAGCAGTTGATTTATATTCTTTATATCAGTTATCATCAGTGCAACAGAAACTGATCATAAGAGAAATTACATCTGAACACACTCTAACTACAACAACTCCAGGAATAATAACACTTTCAAAGCTTTACATTGCCATAAAACACATTCTTCTAAATAACAGAAGAGCCAATTCTCACTTTGAAAGCAATTTCCGCAATGCAACGAGGACACTTGATGTAAAAACGAAAAATATGAAGTCCCAGATATGTTTCATTCTCCACCGTCTCCTTGCGACTGTTAAATTTCTTTCCCTTGTAGATATATTCTCCACAAGTATTGCACCTACATCATTACAACAAAGCATACTGAGTCATTATCTCAAAAGTCAGATATCAAATGAGAAGAGAAAACAAGCTTTTAAACTTCATAAGGCAAATTTACTTAATAATATTCAGTTCACAACACCATTAACAAATACATCAATCGTTCCATAAAGACTTTCTGCATATGCAATACATGTAATACAGGGTTTGAAAACACTTTTGCAGTTGAAAAGCAGTTACTACAGCAATGGATAACCACTGCAGGGGCCTCCTGCCCCTGGAGGGCTCCCAAACCAGGAGCTCTTTCTCTATGGTATTAATTAGAGCAATATAACCTGGCACATCAATGTAGAAATGCCTCCCAAGGTTGCTATATGGACTGTTTCTGGACCCCGGTGCCAGGTTAGGTTAGGTTTAGTAAGGTTTAACATCCCACTCGACACATAATAGGTCATTTCGGAGACGAATCTTCCCAGGCAATCAATTGCACTGGTACTGATAATGAAAAGCTAACAAACTAAACAAAGC
>Ga0049105_1000899_pt1 | contig 11915 bp, 8 predicted proteins | sample WorMetvaBAHAMAS1_FD_61260 | JGI IMG/M metagenome (GOLD analysis project Ga0049105, IMG submission 61260) | Worm MetaG Olavius vacuus BAHAMAS.1 | ecosystem: Host-associated > Annelida > Digestive system > Unclassified | place: Germany: Marburg | collected 2013-04-09 | reverse complement strand
ACTGTTGTGTGTGATTGTTGACTGGTTGTGTGTGATGTGAGACTGTTGTGTGTGATTGTTGACTGGTTGTGTGTGATGTGAGACTGTTGTGTGTGATTGTTGACTGGTTGTGTGTGATGTAGATTACAGTCGTTCGGGCTACTCCAACATGGACAATGAACAAGTTCACCCACGTCACGTTGAGACAGCCACACCGTACTCCACTGTTGACAAATCTCCTGCTGTCTCATAAACTTCATTCACACTCTCGTCTGCACTATTAATTTTTGGCAAATTTGATTTGAAAACTAATTAACAGCTCACATTGTCAACTAACAGCTAGCATTGAACAGCCATGAGTGTGTCTATATACTCATGTCCTGTGTATTTGTGCATTACGCCACATTTTCCAGTTAAACTTTTCCTGATAATGTGACTATGACTGTACGTTTCAATCTGTGACGTCAAACCAAACATCAAGTCTACAGTGTTGAACTGTTCACCTCACTGCACTCATTTCACAGCTCTCTGCTGACTTGGTCCGCACATTCAACTCTCGGCAGTGCTGCTTTTTATACTACTTTACAGGCCCTGCACTGTAACTCTCTGTAAAGCTGTAAACTAGTTAGCGTATTGGTCAGTCAGCGTGTGCAAGTTTGTACATATTGTTACGTAGTCCCTGTGCATCATACATGCAGCTTTGCATTCCATAGTTGTGTTATTGTGATTGATCAAAACGGAGGTCTGTGCCACGGGCAGAAATACCTCAGGAGGTACAAGACTAAATTCTGGTGGTGCAGAGTTTGTAGAGAGAAGTGACACCGTGTTTAAGAGATGCAATATCTTTATGATAATAGCTGCATATTAACATTAACTATTTCTAACGAAGTAACAAGTCATGCATTGGGAGGCAAACAGTACAAAGTGAAGACCGGGAAAGATGTGGATTGACAGAGTAAAACAAGATCTAAAAGATACTGCAATGTCCTGGGAAGAAACACAATAGCACTGTGCATGCAGAGAAGACTGACGTCGATGTATGGCCCAATGTGACTCTGACAACAACACTGACCTCACCGGTAATACTGATAAAATAACATCAATCTTATGACTGCTAAACATGAACACCTTTAAAAACATTTATTTTAGAATAGGGACAAGGGACTATGGGTGTGGGGACCCTCAAATCTACTAGTATGGCTGTGAGATGTGATACTTTTTCTACTGTCGCCTGAATTAAATATGTTACGTTTAATATTGGTAAGTGTTTAAGTGTTGAATGTTATATGCATGCAAGTGTGATTAGCACTGTGTTTAATGAACACTGTTGATATGTGCTGTTGACAGCTTTATCTGTGACTGGAATCTGTCGTGATTTCACAAACTGTGTTACTTACTTACTTTCTGTCATGTCATAAGCCTTGTGTACAATAGTGCACAGTGTCTGCTGAACTGCCACAGGCAAATGTTGATTACATGTGTACGCTAAGTCTGTTGTTAGTTGTTGAATGTTGTCACTTGTATCAGAGTGAAGTTGTGTTTTGTTGCCATGAGTGACCTCTTACACACACACACGCACACATGCAGAATATGCTATGACACGTGTAACAAATGTGATGTAATCACGTATTAAATTTAATTTTCTTTGCAGTAATAACTCTTCAACTGGTTATGTTAATGCTATTTTCGACAGTGAAGAGTTTACTCTAAAATGTGACCAACTGTAGGACTGGATTCTGTCTTTGAAGAATGTTGTTTGCGTTGTGTCATCTGTGATCAGCTTGTTTTAATTGACGTAGATGCCTCATTGTGATAGCTTTGTTATTATTGTTATTCATACACGCTATTAATAAGCAAGTGTTGAGTTTGTATGTTACTGCTAGGTCTGTACATATGTCAGTTTCTGTGTATAATTGTACAATGTTTTTTGACATCATTGTCAGTGACATTTCCACAACGAGATAACTGGCAGCCAACTACACATTACAGCTCTAGGTCAAGTGGTTTCATTACGAATTGTCATTTATAAGGTTTCATTGTCATAAAAGCTTTCATTTTGTTGTGGCATTGTGTTGATGAGTTGACATGACACAAACAGTCCACTACCCCTAGTATCATGTCGAATTCACAAACCCTATATCTGTATAAAATGAAATTGTACAAGAGAAACAAAAAATTGCATACAACTAATTGAATATGTGGAGGAATTCAGATAAGAGATGTGAATGCAAATAAGTCGTTGGCTTCACAGATGACGTATTTATGTACACAATTTATGCAAGCAAGCAATTCAGTACTTGATCCAATGCCTCATAGAAGTCACTTTGGTGAAAAGTTGCTGATACAAGGTTTGTGAATTCTGCCTTACAATCTAATACAAATTCTGTTGCATCTTAGGTCTTCAGTAGAAGGAGAAGCACTCCGTACACTGCGTGTCAAGATAGCAGCTGTGATAAGTGCCATAGGACGCATCGGAATGCCGTTTCCCTCCACGTCTAATTTATGGCTTAAAGCGTTCGCCTGCCTCGGATTGCTACCATGGTAGGGAAAGGTAGACGATCACTGACACAGCCAAACGCCCGCCGACCTCTAGTGATGCACGTTGACCACTGGCTGCGATGATCAAAGCTTAACGACTGACGTCTTCATAGATCAATAATCGTGAATTCCCAATAACACATGTATGTATCACTATCAGTACTACGGTCGAATTGTACACTCTTGAAGACCACGAAGGCTGGCGTCGTGTCGCTGTGGTAGAGCGTTGCACTTACAATCAAGAGGTCGTGGGTTTCTCAGCTGGGCTCATGGCGGAAAAACTCTGGCCCAGTTTCTTACACCTGTGTGCCTCTGTCACCAAGCAGTATTAAGTTGTTACCGGTGTAATAGCCGGGAAGATAACGGCAGATGCTCTACCGTCCATAACACTGGACTAAAACCCGCAGTAACTGCCAGCTCAAGACCACGGACACAGAGATGAGCACCGCACCCGACTGTTTGCGGCGCTACTGAGTGGTGACTGGGTCACTTACCTTTTATTCCGCGCTGCATGGAATGCCAGCGCGGACTAGCGATGTCTGTCTGTCAAACGCGTGCATTGTGACAAAACGGAAGAAAAATTTGTCCAGATTTTTATACCACACGAAAGATCATTCAGCCTAGTTCTCTGAGAAGAATGATTAGTGGGGGGGGCGACCCCTTCTACCTGAAATTTTGGGTCAACTGGCCCCGTTGGAGCGAAATCGCTGATTTTGAACCTATATTCGCTCGTTACGCCTCAGCCGTAATACCTAGCGAAAAAGTTCAATTAGCACTAATATGAAGTTCACTATGCGCTTTCTAATGAGCCAAAGATGAATATCGTACTTTTTTGTAGACGACGCTATTATGCAGTGCAGACCATTCGAAACACCACGTACACAGTGCCTATGTGACAGTTCACGATTGCTGCATAGGCGTAGCCAGGATTTTCTCTAGCTGAGTGCACTTTTTTCCTCAAAAAGTTGATGACCTTTTTTCTTTTTTAGTCGTCGTGCTCAATACACAAGCTAAAACTGCTAAAACTCACCCTACAACCCTAAAAATTTGACCTCTTGCTCTGCTTCGGGGGTGCACTTATAACTTACCCCTATAAATTACCCCCCTCCCCCAATTTTTTTTCTCGCCCAGTGGGGGTGCATCCCCTGACTACGCCTATGTTTTCTGTGCGAACACGTACGCCGGGCGTGCAATAGATGCCGAGCATCCAAGCAAATTGTAAAATGTCTTACGATACACAAATGCCTAACAAACGACACCAAAAAAATCAATCGACTAACAAATCGTAAAAAGAAGACTCGGGCTTGTGTTTGAGGGTTTACGGTAAAGATGACTACGTGACGGATTGTTGCGAGTGTTCGCCACTGTCATCTGATGCTGCTCTGTCATCGTATCTCGCTACCGCTGTAACTGATGTCACTGGTGATGATGACGACGACGACGATGATGATGATGATGATGACGCCAATGATGATGATACTGGTACAGGCGCGGCTGGGCGGTAGAGACCACGAATAACAGGGTGACTGACATCGGGAGCCAGCGACGAGACATCAGCTAGTCGACAGGTATCTCCAGTCTCTGAGATGGCTCGTAGACCTGCGCCTGACTTGACCACACTCAGTACCTGTCTACTACGTCGTCGTCTCTGTCCAGCCTGACGTGCCTCGGCCACCACTCCATTCACCCAGTCACTAGTAGCTAGTCTTTTCCTCTGTCGTTCAACACTCGGTCCTCCAGTCTTAACCTCATATCGTCTGTTGTGTCCAGCTGTTTTCACGCGCTCACTAGCAGCATCAGCAGCATCTTCAGTTGGCCAGTCGTCAGTATCATGTCCTGTATGATGTACTGCTCGTGAATCCAGCCAAGCGCTACGCTCAGCTCGTCTCATGTTTGTCTCAACTTTGCCATTAGCTTTCTTCGTCCCGTATGTGACGTCACAGTCACGTGGGGTCGGTGCGATGCCGACTGAGCCGTGGCTGTGAGATCGTTGATGAGTCATCGGTCGTGAAGGCAAAACGCGTCTGAAAGCTCCGCCCTCTGACGTCGTCGACCTTAGCGACCGCCTTGTTTCCGTGGCAACCGTGTCGTCAACGTCGCCATCGCTATAGAAACCAGTGAATGCGCGTATGTCGGTGACACGGCGTGAGCAGCTGCAGCGCGAGTGTGATGACAGAGACGACGGTGATGCGCTGTGTCGGTGTGATGACAATGTAATGCTCGACGGCGATGTGGGTGGTCTGTGTGTCTGTCTGTGACTAGCCACTGATGACACAGTCAGTGCCCGCTCGTCCGTTGTACTGGCCACGTCATCGTCTGCGCTCGACGTCGTCGAAGCACCACACTCAGACTGACAGACGACTTCTTCCAACACCTGCACGAGTTCATTTCAATAATTCAACGTGCTCATTATTCACACACACTTACGAGGGGCGTTCAAAAAGTTCGTAGACTGACACAGTTAGCTACGAGATACGCACATCATATTTTGCCACTTTTCAACATTGACACCTGCAACTGAAATGCACTTGGTCCAGCATTCCTCCAACGCTTTGATACCGTTATAGAAGAATTGTTGTTCTTGGTCTTCCAGCCAGCCATATGCCGTGCAGATAACGTCCTCGTTGTCAGAAAATTTTGTGTCTTTTCATGAATTCTTTCAGTTTAGGAAAAGACAGAAGTCACTTGGAGCCAGAACAACGCATCTGATCACATAGGTCAGCCAAAGCATGCACTGGGTGCCATCCAAAATGCCAGCTTTGAACTACTCCGTCACCCATCGTATTCACCATTCGTGTTCGTACTGCACGGCAAAGGGCTGGCTGGAAGACCAAGGACAACAATTCTTCTATAACGGTATCAGAGCTTTGGAGAAATGCTGGACCAAGTGCATTTCAGTTGCAGGGGTCTGTGTTAAAAAGTGACAAAATATGATATGCGTATCTCGTAGTTAACTGTGTCAGTCTACGAACTTTTTGAACGCCCCTCGTATTTATTCGCTGATTCATTTATTTCTTTATTCCAGACATTCACTCACTCATTCATTCATTCATTCGTTCAATCACTCGTTTATTCAGCAAGGCTAGGCGGCGTGGTAATAGTTTCGGTGGCTATATTAATAACGCTGTCTGTCTGTCTGTCTGTCTGTCTGTCTGTCTGTCTGTCTGTCTGTCTGTCTGTCTGTCTGTTTGTATGTACGTATGCATGTAATACATAACTTTTGAAAGCCTTGACGTAGAAAGTTCATTTGTGGTCTACAGGTACATCTTTAGAGGACACGGGTCATCAGGTCAAGACCAAGGTCACAGACAAGATCAAGGTCACATGAGCAATTAAAGCCTGAAAATCCTCATTCCCGCAATGTAAAACTTCAATCAGCAATAGACTATAGAAGATAGAACCGTGAAATTTGTGTGCAGGATGGGATTTTCGGATATGGAGGATCGAAAATGTGACCGCCATCTTTGTCACGTGACCGGAAGTCTAACTAACGTCGTCTAACTGAATACACGCATTTTCGGGTGGTTTACCTTAGATTAGAAGGCTATCTTGTTAATTCATTAATTCATTCATAAAGTTAGAACACCACACCATAGCTTAAACAATGTGAATTTAGTCACGCGAGAGACAAGCCCAGAAATACAAATACAAATACAACAGTTATTTCTATTGCATAAAATACAAACACGAAAATTATTAATGCAAAATTAATCGATGTCTATTTTAATAAATTAACCATGATTTTTAATTACGATAGTAAATCGTTAGAATTTGCACTCGCAGCCTTGATAAAATAACAGTCTAAAAATCGGTCTTGACAAGCACTATGTGAAATTAAATGTTATATTGCATAAACATCACTGAAATCTGGTAGGGCAATTCAGTCTGACACACAAGCATGCTGTCATTGGCGGATCCAAGGGACGCCAGTCCAAGCATGCCCCCATCATGGTTTTAGGGAGGGGCTTGGCTCCCTTGTGCAAGTGCAAAAACATTTACGAGAGCTCAGTCTGCTCAGTTGTTGCTGACTATACTGCTTTCACTGTTAACTTTCAGTTGAAAGACCAATTTCAACTTGAATTTGAATGTCCAAATTTTTCGAATTTGCGGATTATTCTGTGTCGTGCAGTGCTGTAGGCTACATAGTTGTTGTGTGTCACTCTTGAGCTTGTGTATCATTACATCGACAGCTAAGCACTAGCTAAGCTTCTTACTGTTAAATGTCATCGTCGTTGTGTAACTATACAAATCAGCCCATTATAACCGCGACGTGTGTAGTGGACATTTCAATTGACTGGCCTCAGGACGGCACAACCTTAATGAAATAAAAGTCCCAACGGGAACACACAGTTCCCAATAGTTCCCACATTCTTTTAATGGAGAACAAACACGGAAATTCTTCGTCATTTAGGCACTCAAAAAGGTGCAAATTTATGCCTAAAATGCACCAGACCGCCTAGCCGCAATCGCGGGGCCTACTTCTAAGGGGAGGGAGGGAACGGAAAGGCAAAAAAGGAAAAGGGAGAGGAGGAAGAAAAAAGGGAAAGGGAGGAGAGGGATGTGGCTTCCTAACGTTGAGTCCTGGATCCGCCAGTGCATGCTGCAGTAACTTCACTCAACATTCAACCTGTTAAGAAATTTTTTAAAAAGCAGTTGCAATTTTCTCTCACGTTTATAATGTTTCACTGTACCTGACGCAGTTGGCTAGCAGTGTTGCTAAGCCAGACGTGAGACGTTAATAACGCGAGTGTGGTGCTGCCAGTGTGACGCATCGGTACCACGCTCACACACTCTGACGTCATGAGACGGTACCCCGTGACGTCAGCGGAGTAACTCTGTGACGTCATGGCCAGAAAACTCCACTCAAAATCACCAAGTACCGCTCTGACGTCTTCCACTGACGCCTGTCAACCAATCACAGACACGACCTCATCAAGGCATGGCTGGGCTGTCAACTCATTTGCATAATTTATTCTCAGTATGCAGCTCTTGCTAATGAGATGACGCTCGGAGCGTTGAAACACTGTTACTTACAGAGACAATAATCAGTTACAACTCTTATTTACATATTAGAGCTACGTATACTCGATATAAGGTCCATCCAGACACTAACCGAGCTTGGTGTAGGTCATCTTTGTCAATTTTTACAATTCTTAGACTGGCAATAATTGAACTAAATGGTATTTAGGCTCTTCTCGCCTGGCAATATGTGTGTATGTGTGTATGCGTGTCTGTGTCTGTGTGTCCGTCGCTAATCACCGTGTGTGGTCCAGTGACGTAGACGGCGTGTGACGTCAGATTGCCGTGTACAAGATGGCGGCTGTGAATGAAATCCAAGGCGCGTGCCACATCCGCCAGCAGATGACAGATGACGTCACAGTGTCGGCGCCGTCTCCGAGTGACGTCATTATGACGTATGAACGTGTGCAGTGAACCGTGACGAGCGTTCTCTCGACAAATTACACTGTACAGATGTTCATCATAGCTACTGACACTCGTCTTCATCTCAGTTCACCTCTATGAATACATTTGGCCTATATACGTTTCGATCTAAGTCTACTTTTACACTCAGTGGGTTACTCATACGTTACAATAATTTGGCAAACGTCGGCGTATTTGCTTGCTTCTTCTGCTGTTATAACCAGCAAAAATCCCTTTCCATCTGATTATAACTAAAACTTCCTTTACATCGTAAATTTTTTTCTTGTAGTAATTGGTATATACTGTCATTTTTAAATAAGGTAAAGGTAAACGTGGATTTGTATAGCGCCTCGTCGTGAACACACCTCCAAGGCGCTCAGGAACGGCACGCGTTCTCAACAGTTTTATTTGCACACCCCGCGGCCCGCGGTGCATGTATTGTCACATTAAGTATAGCGAAGTAAGGCCTACGTCGGTGGGCTCTCAGACAAATCTTCCAAGAATCCCACGAAAAAGGATTGGCAAGGTACACTGGAAGTGGAGATGACGGAAGTGAAACATTAAAGAATGAGCAGCTGTGGTAAGTAAAGAACAACTGCCTTGCTTCTATCAATCTGTTTCCATTTTCCATGTTTATAACAAACGAGGCTTCACATCATGTATCTGTTACAGTGTTTTTCCTACTGTCAAAATTTCTAAGCAAGCTCTAGCAGAACTGACAGAACTAGTTCAGCCTCAGAAGTTAAGTCAAATTATCAACTCGTCGACCTTGTATCACTCGACGTGTCTCTAGCATACACTCAAATTCCTTCTGTTACATGCCACAGTTGCACAGTTCAGCCTGAATATCACAGTTCAGCCTAGATATCACAGTTCAGCCTAGATATTGCATCCACAGTTTGCAATCCATCGAGCAGTAAAAGATGTCACAGTCTTATTACTCACGGCGTGTCAGTGCAGATGACGTCACCACAGAACGCCGCAATGTTGCCTGTGAACGGGTTCTGAGATGAGTACCATAGATACGACAGCGTGTAGCAACGGTTGCCATGCAGTAACGTCATGGCACGCAGCTCGTTGAGCCAAGCGTGACGGTATGACGGTGAGAACACTTTGATCTCACCTCTGACGTCACAATGTCTGACCGTGTCTCTCCACTGCACCAGGTACGTCTTGAGGCAGCCACTCTACACCCAGCGTCACATAGTAGCTCTCTCAACTCGTCAATAACGCAACTTAAAGATAATTCAGCTAAACGTAGTGTACGCTGATTGTATGATAAAAGTACGGTACACTCACTAAAGATACGTAGACAGGTAAAAAGTACGATAAGTCTTATTACGGCATTTCTTTACGACGTTCACTATAAAACCGTTTCATTATCATTTATCACTACATGTCATCTACACAGGGCATAGCTAACAGTGCTCAATGCTTTCGCTTCGTTTCGTTGCAGGCAAAGCGACATCAGCCAGTCTTACAGTTGTTCTATGCGTTTTCAACGTTGCTAAATGTTTTAACAATTATTTAGATGTTTAATAGTTAATTTGCACACCTCTATTACTTGAGTGCAGTAAACATACCAGCTGTTGTTGAGCTCTGCTGACGGCGCTAAGTCTCGCCGGCAACTGCTGCTGCTGCTGCTGCTGCTGCTGCTGCTGATGATGATGATGATGATGATGATTTCGTAGAGTGTGACGCGCGCAGAGGATGTGATGCAGGACGTGAATCAACATGGCGGCGTCCACAGCGAGCACGAGTACCAGCTGCACTGCGTCACGCCTACTGACACTAGGCACAGTCAACGCTTCGACGCTGACTAGTACGATGACCAGCGCCCAGCACACCTGTCTCAACGCACTGCCCAGTAAGAACCCGCATGAACCACACGACCGCTCACTGAGCCTCTCCGCTCTGTACCTGTGACACCAGCAATGAATGACGTCAGTAACCATGGCAACGAGCAGCGGCAACCAGCCAAATGCAACGAGCAGGAAGCACGAGTATCGCCAGGCGGCCGTGTCACGTGACTGCAAGGTAAGTGGCAGACAGGTGAGGTGGCGCGTAGTGTGGTTTCGTTGCATTGCTGTGGCTACTGGCAGCTGTGATAAAGGCAGAGCACAGAACACTGTCACTAGTGAGAACTGTGTAATAATCATCGCTATAGACCAACCGCAGCCACCAGCGCACTGTTTATCATCGGCCTTACTGCTCATGTCGCACCTGCCCATCTCACGTGACCTGTCTCTGTCCACGTGACCCGTCGCCATGACGACAGCACGTGTTGCTAGCAGACACAGCGTCTGCACGCCGCCGAACATTGCCAGGAAACCTGCCACTGAGCATGTCACGTCGTCGCTCACAACGAGAACCAAAATGGCGGCGCCCATGACCGCCTGACACGCGTCGAGCAGCCAGGCCAGCAGGTCGGTGACGTCACAACATGGCGGCGGTGTGGCGCGAAGTGAGAAGTGACGCGACAGTCGCCACAGCAGCAGGACCACGACGAGGCTTGTACACACGGCGGTCAGTGCACCGACTACCAACTGCGTCACCAGCGTCATCTTACTACACGTGACCACAGTGATGACGTCAGCGATGACGCACGTGTCACTGATGACTGCCGAGAGCGCACGACGCAATTGACTTCAGTGCAGTAACAGAGCGACAGTCGGTCGAGTTCAGTGTTGAGCTTGACTCACGACGTCGCCACTGCAGCTCAACGCGTTATTGTAGCGACGCATCAGTACGCGAACTAAAAACCACCAAAAACTCATTGAAATCGCAAGATGACGACGGGTCTGATTGAGGACATGAGAAGGTTCATCTGTCAGCTCTGTCAGACTAGTTTCATCTGTACATGTAACAGTACTTGAGAGACTGGCTTACACAACGTGTATGTACAACGCATATCTGCTGTGCAATGCAGTCACTAGCACTCACAACAATGTAGAGATTCACATCTACACATATCAGCACAATGTGTCCATGTGCCGCCAGATATCGAGCGACGTATAGACTTGTACACACGTGACACATGGCGCTCGACACGCCACATCAAAGCGTGCCGCGTAGCGATGCTGTTATACACGGTGTCCGTTAAACGCCATATGGGTTACTTTTGGAAAGCACCGTGTATATAGCGTCTGTCCGTCACACTGGTGATCTGTGAAACATTATCATCATCTGCAGCTGTTACAACTTACAAGCGAGACCAGCCTCACGCACAACACCACAATTCTTGTGGCACTCGACACATAGCAAGTCGTTTGAGAGATGATCGGCGAGCTTCAGTGATCGCTGCCGACCATGTCAAACATACAACAGTAGCCAGCGGCTAAAACGGCGCAATGTAATCGGTTAATATTTATCAGAGTTGTCCAAACTAAGCTACAATGCTATAGGTTTTTGCGGAGCAGCGTGTATACTGTGTGTATGTGCCTGTATTGAGGCCGATGTCTTCATAGACAATTATATTATAGCTGTGCAGCGATGCGTAGCATGTCAACAAGGTTCCCACGACCCGCGGCCGCACCGTCACGTCACCTCGCGACAGGTCACGCTATTTAGACGTCTATAATACAGCACGCTCATCTCTCGTGCTGCAGACCAACACATGCGCATAGGCCTGTCCACATCAGGTGCGCGTGGACGCGACAGCAACACAAATGTCCCCCACTTTTTGCTGAACATCGAGAAATCCAGCAAACCCCTTTTGGTCAGATAGAAATGTGCGTATGCAGGGTGGGTCGTTATGCAGGGTGGGCCAAAAAGCTGGCGGCAGAACACAATCTTTCTGCTACAATTGACAAGATACAGACGGGTCTCCAGTAAACTGCAGTGTGCCTCAAGGCTCTGTTCTTGGGCCGGTCAAATTTGCGGCATACACGGAAGATATCGCGGAGCTAGTCGAACGTCACAGCGTGCGTGTCCATCTGTACGCGGATGATACTCAGCTTTACGACCATTGCCGACCG
>Ga0049105_1000898_pt1 | contig 11917 bp, 10 predicted proteins | sample WorMetvaBAHAMAS1_FD_61260 | JGI IMG/M metagenome (GOLD analysis project Ga0049105, IMG submission 61260) | Worm MetaG Olavius vacuus BAHAMAS.1 | ecosystem: Host-associated > Annelida > Digestive system > Unclassified | place: Germany: Marburg | collected 2013-04-09 | reverse complement strand
ATTAGGGTGTAACCCCCTGGATGGTGTCACCCGGGGCGGTCCGCCCCCCCCCCAGGGCCCCTCCCCCAGTGACGCCACTTGTGCCGTGGCCAGCTTGATGGACATGTTTTTGGCAACTTATAGGCCTATACGTGCAGTTATCACGTATTAGTCTGATGTGTGGCTTAATGGATTCTTCTTATTCTATCGTAACAGTTTCTCTCTTACAAGTTACGACATTTGAACTGTGACAGCCGGTTGCCTGCATTAAACGTGTAGGCCTATATACACACAACCATGCACACCAGTAGGCTGCTGGCGTTGAAATCAATCAATCAATTTCAATCAATTTATTTAGCCAACTGTGCAAAATAACAAACTGAATAACAACAATCACAGTGAAAGGCACAGTGACGGGCTACCAGAAAAGCAAATGCTTATCTAAGCTGGTCGCCCATATACGTACAAAAATTAGCAAATACAATTACAGCGCAGAATAAAGTACCTACGTGTAGTGATCAGGATTTGTGCCACCCTGGTTAACACACAGACAGACAGACAGATAGACAGCTTTTGACTGGCTTTACTATTAGCTCGGCCAGCTGAGATAAACGAATTTTTGAAAGTGATTTTACCGCACACGGCATGCTATGGTGCTACTGTCGTAACTCGTAGGCCTGCATGAGCACATTTCAAGTGTCCATTTTCCACGACCCGACCAATCCCAGCCCATCAACTGAGTGACCCAACCCGACCCAGCCCATCGCAAATTGAAAAATTTGGACCCAACCCAACCCAACCCAACCGAACTCGAAGTTTGTTACAATCATGAAAAGAAGAACGTTACAACATGGTCTACAGAACTGTCATCGGATTTTATGGGACAATCGACTGCACTGCTCTGGTAACAAACGTCAAAATAATCAAACTGAACATGCATGACAAAACAAGCAGAAACATGCACAGCTGTCACCAAAAAGTTCCAAGACTGCACTAAACACTGTCACAGCACGCCCGTACGCATGCCCAAACGAATAAATTAGATTGTTTCCACTTCATGTACAAATATAATTACAATAAAAATAAGGTAGATCCCACTTTTGACAGTCGACCCAACCCAACCCAGCCCAACCCAACCCGCGGGTCAACCCAACCCATAAACCGCTCTGCATGAGCAAGCTGCTTCTCTATCAACAGAGAAGACTGTCGTCGAAGTGTGGCGGCCCGATGTGTCTTTTTTGGTCTCGCTCTCGGTCTCGGTCTCACAGTAGTCTCGGTCTCACAGTAATTGGTCTTGGTCTCGGCCTCGGTCTCATGAAGTACTGGTCTCGGTCTCATACGCTTTGGTCTCGTTGTCTGGTATCGATCTTGTGTTCCTCAAATGTAATGACTTCTGACTGTGTCCCGTGTTTTGTTAATACTCCTATCTGGTCATTATGAATAATTTACTCGTAGGAAATCGTCATCATCATCATTTATTCATCGTTTATTATTTCAAATATAAAATCGATGATAAAAGCATACCGATTTCTTTTACTTTCGTATGCAACTGAATCGACTAGACTGGTCTCGGTCTCCGTCTCATACTTTTGGTCTTGGTCAGTAGTTTTTTGGTCTCGGTCTCTGTCTTGGTCTCGCACTCTCTGGTCTCGGTCTTGGCCTTGGTCTCACTATGTTCTGGGGCCCAATTTTCAAAAAATCTTAGGAAAAATCCTAAGTTTTGCGTAAGTTTTTCCTAAGTTTATGTTAAGTTTATCGAAAGTTGTAAAGTTAAGATTTATACAGAATTTTAAATTTAATTCACTATTGCAATATTAAGACTTACTAAGCTCTTCCTATACATATACAGACAATTTTGTGAAAAAAAATGTTACGTTATTTTTGAGGAATTGCATTTTTCTTATTATGTTGATCGTAAGTTTTGTGTAAGTTCATCCTAAGTTTTTCTTAAAATTTTCCTAAATCAGACCTTATCCTAAGTTTTTCCTAAGTTTTTCCTAAGATTTTTTGAAAATCGGGCCCCTGGTCTCATTAACAAGCCTGGTCTCAGGTCGAGTCAGGTTTGCGCAAAAACTGTTGGGTATGACTGCAAATCGCAACCGGCCGGTCAACTGCATGAGGCTCTATTTGGAAGTAACAATCACACAGTGCAAAATGCTGTATATAACATCGTCTCTAGTGCTCTTGAAAAAATACCGAGTTCTAATCATGGCCAATGGCGTCTGAACGCAAGCAATTTCAAGACTGCGAAACGTCTTCCACCTGGTTAACACGTACGTCAACGTCGTGAACGGTGAACAATACTGAATCTTCACATGAGTATAGTCAAAGTCTGAATTTACGTACAAAACAGCCAGTATACCTTGATGTCACGTTGGAAAACACCTAATACACGAAGATGAAGAGACGTAACAGCATGGCAAACTAAAGTTAAGCATAGGCTTATGGAGCTAAGCTATACGAGACAGTGAAAAACTTGATAAATTTAGCCATGAACACATCTCACGAATGTGACAGACACACAGACAGACAGACGGACGGACGACTGTCATAGCACATACATATTGCGCAAAACACTAAATTTCTTCGTCTGTTTCTGTGAAAAATAATTAGCCACAGACACCATCGTGGCTGTTGATAAAGCGTGTATAAAGCCAAGCATACTGTAAAGCAGATAATGACGGCCAGGCCTATTTGACTAGACTCAGAACGTCGTGTACTTCCTGAATAATCTTAATAATTCGGCCTAGCCTATCGCTGTTTCTCAGACACTATTCGTGAGTGACTCATATGGCTACAATGCGGCAGGTGCTCTCTACCGGTAGTAAATAATGTGGGAAATATACTACCGAAACGTGCTAACGATCAGCCGTGTTGGCACAGCGCCCAGCTGCATAAAGCGTACCCTCCATGCTGCCGCATCTGGTAGACGTAATGTAAAATAAATAATGTAAAAATGTAACAGTATATGCAAAAGTGTTAAATAATGTAAAGTAAATACAAATGTTTATTTCATGACCTTCTTTCGGCGCGTATGTTTCACCACAGTGCTGCCTTTGACACCGTGGACCATGATTTATTAATGCTTCGTCTGGAGCGCCAATTCGGTATCCACGGTGTCGCACTTGAGTGGTTACGCTCATGCATCCATGGCAGATCGTACCGGGTAATCTACGGTGGTTCCATGTCGGCCATGGTTTACGTTGTGTTCTGTGGTGCAGGGATCAGTTCTTGGTCCGCGTCTCTTCATCGTGTACACGGCGGATTTATCCGAAGTTTCCAAGAAACATGATGTAAACATTCACGCCTTTGCGGACGACACACAATTGTATCGGCACTGTCTTCGGACAGATACGGCGGCCACCGTCGCGCGTCTTGAACGATGCCTCTTGGACGTCAGTCATTGGACGTCAGCGAACCGCCTTAAGCTAAATCCGGACAAAACAGAGCTTCTCTGGGCAGGTTCTACGTACAGCCAGTCGTTGCTGGGTAGCATTGGCCTGTCTCTGCAGTAGGACTCGGACACAGTCACGGCGTCAGACCATGTTCGTGTGCTCGGCATGACTTTCTCGTGCGACCTAAGCCTGGACACAGTCTGCGCACAGTCCTTCTTTTGGCTTCGCCAACTTCGACGGGTGCGACGGTCTTTGGACGACGAGTCCATGAAAACAATGGTCCACGCTTTTGTCACGACCCGGGTCGATTTTTGTAACACAGTGTTTGCAAGTGCACCGAGGTCTGTCACGGACAAACTGCAACGAGTCATGAATGCTACAGCGCGTCTCGTCAGCGGCACACGCAAGTACGACCGTGGACTGTCACAGCTTCTACACGTTGACTTGCACTGGTCAATGTGGCAGATCGTGTCAAGTTTAAGCTCGGCTTGACAGTCCACCGGTGTCTAAGCAATAAGGCGTCGCACTACCTTGCTGACAGCTGTACGCTCGTCTCCAACATCGCCAGTCGGCTGCGCCTACGTTCAGCTCAACGTCGCCATCTGGATGTACCACGACACAACCGCAGCACACTTGGCCGTCGGTCATTTTCTGTCGCCGGTCCTACCATCTGGAATTCGCTTCCGGGCGAGCTCCGAGATCAAGGCTGCACAGAAAGCACTTTCACACAGTCGCTGAAGACATATCTTTTTGCACAGCATTAGTATGGACAGCGCGTTAGATATGCTTATGACGATGCGCTATACAAATTTACGTTTCATCATCATCATCATCATCATCATCATCATCATCATCACAGTGTCCGGAGTGTTATAACCGCCGATAAACTCACTGACCACCGTCGTCAGTGATAAGCGGTCACGCTCCAGTGCACCGAGTATCGGCAATTATAACACTCCAGACACTGTGGCGAAACATAGGCGCCGAAAGTTGGTCATGAAATAAATACAGTGGACAGGCAAGAGGTCAACGCAATTCACCAGTAACAGAATCCACTGTAGACCATGTTGTAACGTATAAGGCGCACTAAAAGCAACGCTCACTATATGGACGTGTTCGCTACGTCGGCGACGTCCACTTTTTTGAGCCAATCGTGAGTTTTCTTCGGGCAATCGCGATTTACGTGAACATTCTACTATATGAGAAAATCCGAAATTTGATATATCCTATTTCCCAGAATGCAACAAATTTGATCCTGTTCTATCGCTGACATTTTTCAAGCAATGTATGCATGTTTTAGCGCGTCTCTCATCTTGAACTGAACGTGTCCCGGCCGCGGGCCTAAACCAGCGTAATAGCGAACAAAAAGACGAACATGCGTCGGGTGGAAATTGTGTTTATAGCCTCAGCCGACCTTCCGAGACCCGGACGAGTCGTGACAAGTCAATCAGGTAATTGGCGGCCAAAGTTGCAGGTCGTTGAGGTACAAACACTGACTGCACCGGCGAGGTAAACACCGCTATCAATAGGCTCAATAAACAAGGTGGGTAGAATACTTGGCTCTGTGCCAAGGACGGTGAGCTACAGGGTGGATCAAAATAAATAGCACCAACACTGATTTTTTTGTGCATAACTTTAAATCGCCTCCATCAATTCAGTGATTTTTGTATGAATACTCGTACTTTTAGGCTATACTAAAGCGTCAGACGCTCAAAAACGACAGTTTTATGTGTAAATTCAGCCGAACCCAAACCAGCTCATGAATTGACCCAGTATATGGCCACGTCTGTGCTGCTTGTTTTGATGTTGAAAGTTGATCAACATGAAGTCTATAGCGAACTTCAATGTAAATTTTACACACTTATGCGAAAAACTACTACATTCCATCGAAACATTTGAAAAAAATCAGCTAGAAAAAGGTGCGCTGTTGTACATAGGCGTTATTGGCCCAGTCTGTACAACGGAATTCCCGCAGTCTGCTGCAATGATTTTGCGAAATCGCCGCAATTCGGTTTCGCTTTCTCGCAAAGCAATAATTATACTGCGGTCAACGTTTACCTGGATGTGTCGGTGCGTGGTGATGCTTGATCAGTTTACGCCGATGGCGTGAAAAAAAACAGTAACAGATGTCGGCGTTTTCAGACGACTCGATGTGCAGGACGATTGCTGCTCTGTCACAGAAATGCTGGCCAGTATTTATAAATAGATAGATTTATTTAAATCAGGCAACAAGGCCCATAAGCACACACACAAGCACATACAAAAGTTAGAACTGTAGGAACATACTTATGAAACTAAAATTCTCCTGACGTACGAAACAACGCTATTTGAACTGTTCAACCAAGTACGCATAAAAATAGCCTTACAGTTATGCAACACAGTATTAAAACTTGAATAAAATCTGAGTGACACTGTCACGTCGTGTAAAACCAAAGAAAGTCTTAATACACCGATTATAGCTGACAGCAAGTTTAATAATAGTACCAGCATTATAAAATGACCACAAAGCTGCGTCATATAAACAGACACAATATGACCGGAACAGCATAACCTTTACATCACAGGAGCACTTAGAATATCGTCGAACAAGTTTTATCGACGATAGAACGTCACGGGCAAGAGTGGCAAAATCACAGCTACTTTTGTAGAAATCGTGAAATTTACGGCTAAGAAACGGTATCAAATCACTATCTTCCGCTTTCCAATCATAGACTTTTCCCACGTACCGGAACAACTTCACGGCCCTGTGATATGGCCCTGTGACTCATCGTTTTTATATCGCTGAACATAACTTCTTTTGCTATCCAGCCTCTAATCTCCCAGCTAGACGGCCGATCCGCTCCCCGTCACTCAAAAGTATATCAGTGGTTGGGTTATCGGTAAGGTATAAAATATTGACTCGAACATTTCGCCCATCCCTACCATAATTTTTACAGGTGGCCAAAAGGTGCGACTTTCGACCGCGGTCGCCTTTGAGGCACTCTGACTTTGTAATAAAGCGATATATCTGAAATCGAAAACAGGCACTGTGAGCGCCGATGATAGGCCTATCTCCATACCAAATTTGGTTCAGATCGCTCGATCCCCGTCTCTGAAAATAAGACTAGCAAAATCGACCCTAAAATGGGCGGGAAAAATTTGTTAAATCGTCATATTAACTCAGCCGGGGACTGTGGGACTTTTGCTAAAATTTAAGTGTTTTATAGATTGTAGTATAGCGCGGCCTGTATCTGTTGCTGCATATTGTTGTTTTATTTATTTTATGTTTAGGGGGAAGTATAAGTGTATTTTAGGACCTTCCTTACCCGTAGCTAACCAGTTGTATTGTTTTTGTCTTTGTATTATTGCTATTATTGCTGCTAATAAATTTGATTTGATTTCATTTGATTCAGTATAGTCACGGTCATAGTGTTAAATGGTAATATAGCGGTGTTGTTTTGACTTATGACTACGTTACGGAAAGTGCCGAGTGCCTGCACTGCACGTAAGATGTTCACGAGCAGTCGTTCGGAACGAATGTGTGCGTTCAAATCACAGCAGAACAGAAAATTTCACAGTACAAGGCGCGTCTGCGTTGAAATAGTCCCCAAACAACGTTGCAGAGTTTCGGCAGGCCTTGTCTCGCGCACCTGCCGCCAGCTGTTATTAACCGTTGTCTGTCACGCACGCGTGGCTGCTACGATTAGTTTCGTTTCCTATAACGGAAAGATAACAGTCACGCATCGTGTATTTGTGAGAGACGTACAGCGGCCTCGAGTTATGCGCGGGAAAACGTGGTCCGTTCTGAAACACGATTCTATTGGCTGCTTTCACGCATGCCCTGGAGCAAACAGGAAACTTAAAAATAAGACGCCGAAGGTCGTCTCGGATGAATTACTGAGATATGCGAACGCGCGCGAACACGCGGGAACATTGACGAATAAGAGCGAAGGATTAATTTTAACGGAGAATTTTCGTCTCTCGTATGCCTGCAGAAATGATATTACGGGGAGTGAACAGAGAAAATTAAGTAGAAACACCCATTCAATAATAACACTGTAGCAACACTGTTGATTTTTCGTCACTCACTGCATTTAAATGCGTCAGTTTCAGTGATTTCCTCAACTTTGCATATAGATTTTTGCGTGCTGGTATTGTGAGTTTGACGTTTGTTCTTCTTATGTTTTTATTTTATTTTATATTTTTACTTTTCTAGGGCGACTGTTAGTGCTGTATTGAAAGTTAAAGTTAAAAACTAATTTATATAGCGCCGTCAAGTCCAAAGATTCAGAGGCGCCTTGTCGCACCTGCCATGCTATTTGTTCTTCTTGCACGCTCTGTTGTATGTGTTCTTCGCAAATAAACGACGATGATAAATCGAGTAACTTACTGGACAGCGCAGTGTGCGCCTGTGGATTATTCAGTAATTGAGTAAGTCTACATATGCTGAGATACGCGTGCTGTGTTAATGGATTTCCAATTATTAGGTCAAGGAAAGTCAAAGTCAGAGGCCACAAGGCCGTCTAGCGTTCAGACAGGAAACGTACCGTAAGTTTTGCAGGTCACAGCCTCATAGGGTCACACGCAGTTCAAACTAGGCGGAAACATAGATCACACAACGTGCCATTGGCGATTAACATATTAAAGACAGCAGGTCAAAGGTCAAAGATCAAGACCACGTGGTCAACTTAATGCTACTCGTCGGTATATGCCATCAGACCGCATACGTCAAGTGCGAAATGACACCGAAAGTTAATCAAATCTGGTATATAGGTCGTGAAAGTGTAACTGGCGATACCATTTTGTGGTCAAAGGTCAAAGGTCAAGGTCAACATGCTGGGCCATTACTGACAATAAGCAGCTACAAGAATTGCATATTGACGTGCTAATCTCATGCGACAACGATCACAGGTTGGGCGGTAGCTCTAAACTGTTATATGAGCCATAGCGGTAAGCATAGTAAAATGGCAGATTTCGACCCTTCAGGGAGCCGAAACCCCTTTTGACGAAAATTGCCATGGTTGACTACGTCCGGGACTTCACCCCCCACAGACTAACTTTGGTGGGGGTAGCTCTAGGTCAGTGGTCCGGGCACGTACATGACTTGTCACTTCTCAGAGTTTCTTTTTTAATTTGCAGAAGTCAAAGTAAGTAAGTAAGTAATACGTCGATTTATTTAGCGCGTTATCGTAAGAACCTCTAATGCGCTAAGCACATTAATACTGTCTGAAAAACAGTGTTTTCAGTAACTGCCGGAAAGTATTCTCAGTCTCATCTCTGAACTCGTCTGTAAGCGAATTCCAGACGGTTGGTCCAGCGACAGCGAACGCCCGACGGTCGAGTGTTGTACGTTGATAGCGCAGTACATCCAGCTGGCTACGGCGTGTACCAGCTGCGACAGTCCACGATCTTACATTCGTGCTTGCGCGTTCCGCTGATGATGGCGTGCAGCGGCGTTCAGTACCCGCTGCAGTCTGTCAGTGAAAGACATCAGTGTACCAGCGAGTACCGTGTTGCAGTAGTCCACCCGGGATGTGACAAAGGCGTGGACAAGTGTCTCCGTGGACTCGTCGAAGTTGGCGAAGCCAGTAGGAACATGCTGCACAAACGCTGGAAACATGTTTGTCGAGGCTGGAGGTCGGACGAGAAGGTCACGCCGAGCACGCGAACATGGTCCGACGCCATGACAGCGTTCGAATCAATCTGTCGCTGCACCCAGTGACGATTGGCTGTACTTCGAACCTGCCCAAAGCAGCTCCGTGAGCCTCCATCTTATCACTTATCAGTGTCAAGGATATGCTGAAGGATGAACTCATTCTTAAAACTGCACGGACGCCACATCTCGTGTCAACCGGCAGGGTCGCACATTTTATTAAATTAACCACTGTAAACCGTAAAACATAGGCCTACTGCGAGGTACCATTATAAACCGTAATTTCCTGAAATATTATCAACAACAGTAATTCAATTGTGGTAACATAAATGGATGTACAACGTTTACGTCTGTCACTGTATTCTTTGAACTTAATGTCAGCATTTAACACGCGTGGTGGAACGCGCCATTCTCATTGCAGGCCGCAGGGGGTGCACTAAAATGCCGGCGTTAAACTACTACGTAATTGTACAGAAAAATACTTTACGATTTCATGACGCAATCCAAGACGTAGAAAGTCAAAGTTTCTTAATGGTTTAAACTATGTAAATAACTCTGCTAATTAGAGTTTTTATTTGATATAATAGCTTGTAATTAATTCTCTAAGCTCTCGTTACATCATTTCTTTTCTAATACGTACTAAATTACTTGCGGTGCTGAAATTGTGAAACAGTTTACTGTGTTCACTGTATGCAAATTTCAGCTCGAACTTCAGTTGATATTTAAACCTTACTTTAATGTCGTGTGTACAGGCCTAATATTGCGTCTGTCCTGTATGCCTCCCGCAGCCACAGCTTGACGAATAAAGACTCGTGATGCAACATATTGACAGTGTATTCAACATCTGCTAGTATCACACGGAAACATTTTGTAATCGATCGACGGAATGAGTCATGCGCACGCGTGAATGTTTCAGCATAAATTAAATATGCAGATATCGGCGGCTGTATTGTTCAACGCTGACCCGCATATATGTACTTGATATTAATGGGTGACTAATCCCACACAGAACAGAGCTGACAACTGGACATCGACAATTGCCCAATACCGACCAATTATCCCTAATTTTTTGTGAGCATACCGTTCAACTACATGAATAAGTGCAGTGCACCAACATGACGGCGATAGGCCTGTACACGAACGGTCGCTATACAGGGAACGCGGAACCTATACGACAGGGACAGACAATTTCGTCCCAGTTTTTGCAGTGGGACGGATCTGCGCCATTTTTCCGTCTCGGTTTTTTTTCCGACTGAATGCCACGCCGCCAGTGTGAAAAGAGACAGGCATTTAGTAAAGTCTTTATCGAAAATGGTACAAAACCCCGCAGAAGACTTAACTCCGTTAACTTCCGTTAACTCAATTAAACCGCACAGCGTCATAGTCGCTGCTATGTGAAACTTCTGCTCACTAATCTAGTGCTACGGCTCTACTTGCTTGCCGCCCATTGCGCTCCCCCAGACCTCTAGCTGGACTTTGAGGCCTACTTCTAAGAAAAGGGAAAAGAAAGGAGGGTAGGAAAGGGGAGAGAGGAGAAGAAAAAGAGGGAAAGGGAGGGGACAGGAAAGGGGAAGGTCGAAGGGAGGTTCGTCTGTTCCAGATTCTGAAAGCGTCTGCGGTCCCTGTCGCTATAAAACGTCACATTAAAGTACATTTCTGATTGACCCAAACCAATGTGACCCATCCTAAGTATAAGCGACCCGCTGAGCAGTGTCAGCTCTGATACAAATTATGATTGTCAACACAGCAAGGTGCAGATCGAGCGGACTACTGTCATGTCTACGATCCACCGAACCATGTGAAATGTGATCCATGACCCAGCAATATTACCTATGATCAATAACTGAAATGGTGGAATGGAAATTCGCGTAAATTTTGCCTACGCAACAGCAACGCTATAACAACGGGTCAAATGAAGAAAATATATCGCTGACAGAATTTTGCAAAATCGTTCAGAAGTGAGTGGTTAACTTCAACACTTTAAGTCACCGGTCTACTCACGCACTCCTCCAGAACAAATCAAACTGCCGAAACAGAATACACGTGGTAACAGAAAGTTTAGAAACACGTTCTTCAACAGGTCAGGGATCAAAGCCGACAACGCCACCCATCGGAAACTGTGCTGCGCAATCCACTCGACCCATTTCCTAAGACAACACAACACCACGTAACGAAACACAATAAATAGCTAGATTATACAGTTCCATAAGAGAAGAAACTGTGTCTGCGTTGTAGACGGTCTGTTTACTCGACACACTGCAGCGAGGCAGGCGGCCGCTGGCAAGCGCTGCTGCGTGTGTGTGCGTCACCCCCCCCCCGTCTGAGAGATATGGACTTGCCGTCACAGCATTTGCTGCGAGGCGGACCATTGTCTCTCACAGATGTGGGTGTCGGGCTGAAATCTCGGAAGGGCTATAATTTTTTTTACATTAGGTCAAATATCCGAAAAATGTAGGCACGCGAATTGCGACTATTCTGCACACTGTGTTCAAGTTTTAATTCGTTCGCACTTGTTTCCAGGGACGAGAAGAAGGCACACATTTCGGCGGGAAAATGAAAACGAGACGGAAAGAGAGAAATAGAGCGTGTACAAGGCAGACATAAATATTATAATGTGGCTGAATATGTCAACAAACAACACAGTCGGAGTGAATCAGACGTAGGTGATGCGAACACAGCGACACGTGCTTCACTCAACAGGCAGCGCACATGCTTCTGTCTGCTACACGATATTTCGTTACCGGTTTATTTCACTTTCACATGCGAGCGATCGTCCAGCAGCGGTAAGTTCAGGATTTTGCCTACTGCCGGGCGCTGCCGCGTTGTATACTGTCAGTCAGTTGAACACATACTTTACAAGCAGCCCACGGCCTGTGTAACGCTCAGCTGGCAGCCGGGGGACCTGTCCGGG
>Ga0049105_1000897_pt1 | contig 11932 bp, 9 predicted proteins | sample WorMetvaBAHAMAS1_FD_61260 | JGI IMG/M metagenome (GOLD analysis project Ga0049105, IMG submission 61260) | Worm MetaG Olavius vacuus BAHAMAS.1 | ecosystem: Host-associated > Annelida > Digestive system > Unclassified | place: Germany: Marburg | collected 2013-04-09 | reverse complement strand
GTGCAACAACAAAAAATAAATGTCAACAAAACAATGTAAAGCACAGTGACGGGCTATCAGAAAAGCAAATCGCTCATCTCAGCTGGTCGCCCAAATAAGTACATAGTTTACACAAAATAGTTATTAGAGACAGACAGAAGCAAATACAGAAAGACAGACAGACATGCTCAAAAAATCTTATCACAAATTGCAAATCAAACCTATATAATAAAAGACAACCAGAAACGACCATAATCATACATTAAATAATACTGTCTATATCAGCTGCTTGTAAAAACTCCTTCAATTTGCTACTAAAATGTTTAACCGAAAAAAATTCCGTTAGAGATGAAAGCAGTTTATTCCAAATTTTGCTAGCTTTGTATCTTACAGTCCTTTTGCCACAATTTGTAGAAACAGAGTTCAGCAAATAAATCTCCACTATGACGTGAATTCGCCAAAATTCTGAAATTGTGGTCTAAAACATGATTAAGTAAAACAAACAGTTACTGGGGGTATTCAGGAAAACGAGACTGGTCATAGTTAAAATGCAGTAGGCCTAACAAGAAGCCCAGCTACTGTAGAGATAGCGCGCGTCAGCGGTCATTACGCCGTTCAAGGTCATTCAAGGTCACTGATGTTAATACCAATCGAAAGCTCGTATGCGACTTCCTATTAGTGAATAATACTAGGCTAACTTACATCTGATCTCGCACCGTTTTCCAATTATCGTGTAGTATTGTTCAAATTATCGCCTTTGACAAGGGGGTGCCTCTCGTTAATGTACTCGTTCTCTGTAATCTCCGCGAATATCACCATAAATCATATATTGCTGTAAACTAAATTATTTAGATTACATTTTTGCTGCAGACAGTGTCGTCAACTACATTGACGCAATTGGCCCCCGAAGCTACCAAATTCGGTAGAATAACACAAAATAACGGCCATTACGCCGTTTAAGGTCATTCAAGTATCAACACATATGCAACTTCCTATTAGTGAATAATACTAACTTATATCCTTTCTCGCATCTTTTCCAAGTTATTGCAGATTATTGGTCATATTTTTCCTGTCGATAGGGGCGTACCTCTCTTTAATATTTTTTTGTAGTGAAGCCCTAAATCCAAGACTACAAAATTATGTTTTTTTTTCATCTTAATAGTAGTTGTAGTTGTCTCGTTTGCATGCTCGCTTGTTTTCTTTATACTGTCTGTAATTGTCTGCCTCTGTCTGTCCTCTCTGCATATTTCTGTTTTACACTGGCTACCACGTTTGGTGAAATAAAGTAAGGTTGATATTATTTCACATCTAGAAACTAGAAACATCACTCTATCGTGTGGTGTAAATGTATTTCGATATCTTGAACCGTGTAGGTGTGGATCACAAGTCTGACAGACGGACAGACAGACAGACAGACAGAACGGCCTTTAGCAATAGCGCGCTCTAACATAATTACACGCGCGCTAAAAACCGTAAAAGATGATACTAACAACAGTGGCTTGGCTCTGGACACAAATACAACCTAATCTACGGTATTTGTCATTTTCATACCATTTCGTTCCCGTAGCTTTGTGCTTGATGACGTTCATATTTGAGTTGGGCACAGTTTCTTTGGGCATGTTCGCACTTAGTGAGCAATGTTTCCCGATTGACAACAAACTTCTCAACTTCGGAAAATGATGTACACGCAGGACACAAACGAAGAACATATGACAAAAGACAGTTGTGCTAAATTCCATTCTGATATCATGAAAACAGAGGAAAACATGACGTCGAACAGTCACATCTGTATTTTTCTTCGGAAAATTTCATTAATCGCAATGTGGTCATGACTTCACAGTTAATGTGGCAACGTAAACTGGGGGCATTTGTTTGTCTGTTTGTCTGTCACTCTGTCTGTCTGTCTGTCTGTTTGTTTGTCTTTATTTATGTATTTGCTAGATACAAGTTAAACACGGAGGACAGTATACACAAAGACATGAGCGGGACGGAAAAAATCCACGTGACGCCGACATCAACCACCGGAAACTATGTCATAGAGCCACGCGCTCAAAATGACAATAGGAATACGACGTTATTTATTAATATCATTACGCGTTCTCGTCTATCCGCCGCCAGACGGCATGCGGTGATTGTGCGGTAGCGCGGCGTTTATTAATGCAAATCGAAATCGCGTCGGCCGAACATAACATAACCGGAGCGCCGGAGATGCAGCGACAGATGCGGCGAGTCACGTAAGGCTTCAGCGCCAGCAGACGCAGACGCACGGCCGTACAGAGGTCAGCAAAGACGAACGACATGTTGGCACACCTAGCGACTTGCAGATCTGGACGCTATGTGTAACAACGACCTCCGAATGAATGCCCAACGTCCCGGCAGGCCGGAACCGACGCAACTGAAATCGGTGCAGTATGCGCGCGACGTGGGAATTGAATCCGATACAAAGAATAGCAAGCCAGGTGGCCGCCGTGCTCGCACCCTAAAAGTTTAATAAGATCTCTCCGAATTGCTCATAAAAAGCACAGTTGTTGCCGATAAAAGCCCGACCGACTCTCGCTACTTACAGATGCGCACAAAAGTTGCCCATTTGTCACATTATTAATGCAAACACTGTCTTTGTATACATCCTATACTTTGAACTTCTTTTCTGTTATGACCTGGAATGAGTGACCTTCCTTAAAACACACATTCAAAGTCACAAAGGTCCTTCTGTGTATTTCCGATAGCGGTTAATTTTACTAATGCAATATATGCTAAAGTTGTGTAGCTAGTTTCACGGAATCTATGACTGTTTTTCGAAGTTTTCTACTTATCATTTTTTGACCGTCGCGAAGCGGCGTGGTATATAAATTTCGGTGGTGTGTGTATGTCTGTAATACGATAACTTTCGGAAGCCTTGAGGTAGGAATTTCATTTTCGCACATCCAGTACACCTCGAGGGGATACGGGTAAAGTTCGTACATTAAGGTGGACCATATCACTAAGATGTTATTAAATTTTAATGCAACTTTTTATGCTTTTGTATTACGAACGGAATGCACTTGTGCACCCATGTAAAACTTTTCCGATGTGTCCCCTGTGGTGTGGGTCGGTAGGAGAGGGCACACATTTAAAAATGCGTTCTTTTCTTTAAAAATCTGATGTGCGATTTTTGAAGTTTTTCACCTCGCATGGGCGACCCATTTAACAAATGTCAATGAAATTTGGCAAGACGAAGGGGACTGAAGGTATCCTTAAACTGATCAAATTTGGTGTTGCTATGTTAATATTTGGGGACATACGGACCCCAACCATATCTTCTGAAGCAACCGAAACACGCCCGGTCGGTGATGCATTGGCTTCTAGCGAATGCATATGTGTTTCTAGTATTAGATATGACTTTGTGTGCCGTCTGTGCATGTGTAACTGTAGAAGAAAACTTGCCAGTTTGTGGAGGCGCTGCGATTCTAAAGCAGCTTAAAAGCATTGTGACATAATCGCAGAACCGTTTCAGGGCCGCAACATAAATATGTACGCCATTTACGTGATCATGCTCGCTGCTCACTTTCTACAGAGAAAACCGTGAACGGTGCACAGTTTATTTGATGAAAAACTCTCACAATTATTGCGTCTCGTTGCGAGAGTTATTAAGTGATTGACGAAACGGAGTTTTCTTGGCCCCATTTGTAACGGCTGGTTTTAATCGAAATTAAAGATTAACTAATCGCTAATTTCTTATCAAGTTAGCAATTACATTTTAATCGCTGATAGTCCTAGTAAAAATAATTCCCATCCGTCGATCATTACTGTACGAAATGAATCCAATTCCATGCCGTTCTCGAGTGTTAACGGACGAGAGAGAGAGGTGGAATCGAGTCCGTGCAGCGGCTGGCTGTCCCCTGGCATATTGGACGATGTGGTAAATGCGAGTAATGGAGTTCGGTAATATAATTACGACAACCTCGATTGAAAAGCACGTCCAGAGCGTCTTGGCAAAGTCCGAACAGTCCTTCTATATCCCAAGTCGACTCAATCCGTCCAACAGTCATATATATTTCACGGTAACCGCTTTCCAGCTGGCACAGAACATTCGGCGAACATTCGATCTCCTGAATATTTGCAGCTACGAACGTTCCCCGAAAGTTCATAAATATCATAAGCAATTGCTTATTTTATGCGAATGTTTTACTGATATGCCAGTAAAAACGTTGTTTATGGTGTAGCTGTTTATATGAATGTAATTAATTACGGATCATCTGCATTTGATACCCTTCGAACTTCAAATACGGATATTTTTGGACCAATTACCGAGCTACAATACTTAAGTGCCAGTTGCGTGTACGTCACTCAGAGTTGGAGCTACTTACGATTGAGTGTTATTTACGTGTACAGTAAGTAGTTCTCAGAACTCTACTGATTCTGCCGCAACGTACTCGACGCATATAATGGAACAAAAAGTATAAAATGCACGTACGTATATTACGTCATTTCCGGTATGAATTTACCAGTAAACAGTAGCTGCAACGTATTAAGTGTATCGTTTCTGCTTTGATGCACTGTATCCCAGGGATGGGCACGAGACGAGACCTATGTCTACTTACACGTACAATAAAACAGAATACGCAAGAATAAGCCCCTATACAGCAGACAGATGTAACGGTTGTGAGCGCAGGTGCGTCTATTGACAGAAAAGTGTCAAATGTACTGAGTGACGCCGATCGCCGTTAGAAGATAGTAGACAGCATTAGCATTAACAACCCCATCATCACATACAATTGTATATTCATCATGGACGAAACTTGTCTGGGTGACAAGTCGTTTGCTGTTGGCGGTCCGCGAGTATGGAACACATTGCCGCTTCGTTGCTCAAGAACACGTAATCACAGATATCGGCTGCGCCCACAGATCTGTATTAAATATTCTCCAGATGCCGTACCTCCTATTCATGCGGTATCATCTCATGTAGCCACCGATAAGCTCCCCTCCAAAGATGGCGGCAAGTTCCGGTCAACGAAATTAGCGGCGGCCATATTTGGAGGGCCATTGTACGGAGGTGGTGTTCTGCCGGACCAGTACTGCCCCTGTGGATGCGCCGCTAACGCCGACATTCCGGAATAGAATCAGACGCCTGGCCGCGGCGGCGGCTAATAATATCTGTCGTGGCAGGGTGAGATAGAGCGCTTACTGAGCTGTCAGCGGACGTACCAGCGACACCTGCTTGCCGAGATAGACAGACGCAAGGATGCCCAGTTTTCGATCATCATCGATAACTCTTTTCGCCGGCATCTTGTCAGCGAGTGTACCGACGTCGTACGCGATCTGCAAGAGATCTATCATGCATTACCGACACGAGAGCATGCCACAGCGCATCCAGATTAGCCTCCGCCAGATGACACCAAGCGGAGAAAAATAGAGACCTTCTGAACAACTCCCCGGCAGTTCTACTTTTATACGATTTTGGGCAAGTTGTTCACACACAGGTGCCTCTGTTACTAAGGAGTGTAATGTGGTGATACTGGTCAAAGGGTGTGGTAATGCGCTGCAGCTGGGAGGACGTGGTAAAAGTAATGACAGGCAGCCCACCAAAGGACTCATGAATGACTAAGTTAGTTGGGTAGTAGGGTTTAACGTCCCACACGACACATAATAGGTCATTTCGGAGATGAATCTTCCCAGGCAATCAGTTGTAATAATGTCTGTAGTATGTTTGACTTCGTGATTTGTATGTTACTGAGTTTCTCTCTCGTCTTTTATGGGCCAAAGTTGCGCTTTTGCTAAATTTGATGATGTTGTGTGTAGTTTTCATTCTTTGTTTACTCTTTCACTCTTTGTGTTCAAGTCTGTATGGAACTGTAATAGCAGTTTGACTGACATGTACTGTGAGTTATATTTTTTTCTTTTTCACGTCTGCTGTCACTATTGGTTTTGTTTGTTTGTTTGTTTGTCTGTCTGTTTTGTGTTTGTCTGCCTATGGGCCGTGTTGCCTGATTTTAAATGAATAAATGAATAAATAAATAACGAAAACGTTTAACGAACTAAACAAAACAATGCCATGACAAGATACCTATCCGCGGGCTATCGCGGGCTACAAATGGGATCTCAGCTGTGTTAAAAATATTAATGCAAATGCAATATTAATGCAAATGCAAGCAGAAACTTAAGCCAGAACTCCGGAAATACAACACTGAGTACGCACAAACACATACAGTAACAATAAGCTCAGCTACCGCAAAGATATCACGCGTCAGCGGTCATTACGCCGTTGAAGGTCATTCAAGGTCACCGATTTCGGTACCAGTCGAAAGCCCGTATGCAACTTAGAATTAGCGAATAATACTAACTTACATCTTATGTCGTCACGTGCCGTTTCCAAGTTATTGCAGATTATCGATCAATTTTCGCTTTCAACGAAGGTAACTCTCTTCAACGCACTCATTCGGGGTGAATCCCTGAACTCTGAAATTTGGCCTTAAGAAACCAGAAATATCGTTCTGTGGTACGGTTCAAAGCGTATTTCGATATCTTAAAACGTTTCGGCCCGGGTCACAAGCGTGACAGACAGACTGACAGACGAACAGACAGAACGGCCTAATACACACCACATACGTTCAGCTGCCTAAAAAGTTTCGTTGGGTTGGAGGACTACAAACATTGTTGGGAGTAAAGCGCGATTCCTCTCTCCTGTAGAATCCCCCCCGTTTCAAGGGTTCTGCTGTGCAGCGAATTTGCTACTGTTGTTGGTTTGCTATCGCCAACACGTAGGCCACATCAGCAGGTTACTTTGTATTACTGGTGTTGTCCCATACGCGATTCTAATCAGTTTTATTCTTTGTTATTCGATTTAAAAAATCGGAAGTTTGATTCGATCTCTTCACACAAGAAAGCGTTGATCTTACGACGGCGAACGTCGTATAAACTCCGACAGTATTCTGTTAGAATAATCAACGTGAATTGCCTGTCAGAGCTGCAAAGTGGACACACACGACGTTTTATACCGAACCGAGTCAAATCGAAAACTCGATTCACACGCACTAATCGAATCGAACTGAATAGAAGTTTTCTACGAATAGGACAGTCCTCTAGAGACTCTGTGTCTCAGAAAAGGGGTAAACTATATTTTCCATAGGCGCCGCAGGATTTTTTCCAGGGGTGAGCAAATAAGGGGTATATGGGAACGAAAGTACCCCAGCGGGATCCATGCAGGGATGGAGCCCCGGGAGGTCTGTGGACGAAGCCGACGACAGGTTGTGAAAATAATGCATAAATAATTCGTCTACTGAGCGTTTTGCTGTAACCACTAATGCACAAAAACACTTTATATTTCCAGAGGGGGGGGGGGGCAAGTGCCCCCTCTTGCCCATGCCTGCGGGCGTCCATGATATTTTCTATAGCACAGATAAATTACAACAGTACTGGTTTTAGTACTTTTTTGAATACATCATTGGCAGTCTTTTAAATATAGGTTGCACGCGAAGATTTCCTCGTCATTTTTCGTTATTTAAAAATACATATTTAATTTTGCAATTCATTTCGTGGCATCGATAATACGTCATTGCGGAGTGCAGAGATCACTGCAATGTTTGTCATCATGCTGTTCTGTGGAGAAGAGAAAACTGTGGTTAAAATTTGTATCATTTGAATGGTTACTACGAGTACGTGTGTAGGCAAAAGAGTGTTACTTCGACTGCACTAGCTTTAGTCTAAACAACTGGCTTTTCAAAGAGCTATCTTCACTTCCCTGCGACTCTACTGTCGTGTGCAAAAATAGCCCATCAGTTGTTTTGTTGTCGACAAATAAGTCTAATCAGGCAAATAAAAGTACATGCTATCTGCGGCTACAAGTCTCATCATTCTAAAAGTTATCAAAATCGGTGGACGAATAACAAGTTATAGAGAGCCAAGGGCGACCGGGCATTTGGAGTTGCAGCTGTGCGCGTGTAGAACAGTCTGCCGCTCGTTGTCACTTCAGCCAGCTCTCTCCCGTCTTTCAAAAGACAACAGAAAACTTTTCTTTTCCAGAACTCATTTCCTTAGCTTTAGCTCTATTTTAATTATGTACCGTGTCCTTGCAGCGTTTTCGCTTAACTCCACGTTAATCTTCACGTTTAATAATAATAAGTAACAGGCGAGCCCAGTTTTAGAGTATATAAGACAGTGTATGTAACAGCACGCAGTCGGCGGCGCTTAATATTTATCAGTCTTACCAACCATCGTCTGTTCGTTGATTGAGTAGATGCTATTGATGTACACGCCGAGCTGGACTTCGGTCGGACGATCTGCAACCAACAGCCGCCGCAGCCATCATTCCAGCAATCCATCAACAGTGCACACGTGGGACCAGTTGTCCAATGAATTAGTGATCTCATCAGACGCCGGCAATATATTTTACCGCCTTTCGGCGCCGCTTCGCGCGATAAATCTCGCATATTTATTCACGTGTTTGCGATAGACGCATCGCTAAGTAATTAGGCCGGCCACCGGCACTCGGCCAGACAGACTAATGCTGTTTATAGCCGTCAAATGGCTCTGTAGAACATAAACTACTGCAAATCTGTTGTGTAGTATATATACTGTGCCACAGAAAAAAATCTGGCAATCTATATTCGACTGCACCTCTATAAAATATTAACAGATTTCACACTTATTGTATCGTCATAATCGTGAAATTGCCCACATCACCTCGAATGTGTGCGCAAACTACGGAGTGGGCCAAAAAAGTAACCTGTTGTATTGCGGGTTGTAACTTGGTCACTTATGGACCACTTTAAAGAAATTCCACTGTTAGAAAAAAGTTTACTAAATTTCCAGAGAGATGTATTTTATTAGTTAACTGTTAACTGTTCTATGCAGCTGACGACTCTATGCACGTGCTTATCACTGTATTTGACCCCATGATTTTCAAAACTCAAGATGCGCTCTTACATTGTTTGCCAGTTTGCAAGGTAATGTAACAAATATTACATGCATCTTTCTGGAAATTTAGTAAGATTTCTAACAGTGGAATTTCTTTAAAGTGGTCCATAAGTGACGAAGTTACAACCCGCAATACAACAGCTTACTTTTTGGCTCAGTCTGTATACATGTATGTGACAAAACTAGAAAAAGAACTACACTTCTTGTTGTGGTATATATTTGACTGTAACTGTGTCAAATCTGCATCGATTTCCACTATTTTTGCTCCGCCATAAAGAGAAATGAAGCTATATTAGGCCTACTTGCTATTTTAACAGCGTCTTGCTTATGATGTCATTAAAGCGTCACTGTCTGCTGACAACGTTCACGACTGTCAAAGTGTTGCGTACTAAAAAACTGTAACTATAACATCAAAATACAACAATAGTTATAAGTGATTAATTACCTTTGAGCGGCGGTTCCTGATTGTTATAGAAGTGCAGCAGTTTGTTTATTACTTCAGTTGGACTGCAACAGTTACACACGCACACACAAGCTTAAGCAGTATAAATGCACCGGTCATGATGCACCGGTCATGTGACTTGCTCATAATTTCGAATCCGTCTAGACTGACTGCGTCTTCATTGATCATCTTCCAAACAGTTGTTAAAATGCCACAGGGCGCAAGGCGACGCCGTTCCCCCACCTCCAATTTATGACTCAAAGCGTTCTCCCACCTAAAATGTTGTTATGATGTTAAAGGGAGGCACAGGACCACTAACAGGGACCCAGACCTGAACGCAAAATTCCCTCAACTCTAATTTTACAATTCAACCACTCCCGACGACGACAGCTCATAGGCGTAGACTGCACGATTTTCGCCAGAGGTATTGGCCTACCAAATATTCTGTGCCTTTGGTAGGCCATATGTGTGACCTCTATAAAAAAATGAAAACTAGGTAAAATTCAGTAATTCGCAATCATGCATCGAATACCAGGTAACGTTACTCCAACGGGACACTAAACTTGACAAATTAAAGACAGCAATGTGTAAGGAAGATTTGTGGACAACGCTAACCACAGACTTAAGTAAGCCTATACGTCGGTGATTATAATGAAGTCACAGGAAGTTGCGACAGACAGCAAATATATAGTTACCAAATTATAGAAAAATAGAAAAAAAGTCAAACCATACCAGAGGCCGTCAAACGACTCGCGAAAAGTTCTTGCCCTGCAACACGCAATGTCACCAAATTACTTAATGTTTCTGGCACCTTTTATTTACTTAGTTACTTACTCAGCATACACGACCGTCGTACGTTGTAGACTACAAAATGAATCTTGTTACATTTTTGTTAGATTATCACATGTGTAATGCACTAATGCACATATTGCACTACTTCGTACATTTTTACCGCGCTGCATGGAATGCCAGTGCGGACTAGCTACGAAAAAGCTGTCTGCCCGTCTGTCTGTCGAACGTGTGCATTGTGACAAAAAGGAAGAAAGATCTGTCCAGAATTTTTATACCATACGAAAGATTATTTAGCCTAGTTTTCTGAGAAGAAGAATAGTTGGTGGGGGCAATTCCTTCTACCTGAAATTTTGGGTCAACCGACCCCCGTTGGAGCGAAATCGCCGATTTTGAACCGATATTCGCTCGCAGCGCGGTCTCTCTGCGATAGCTGAGCTACTTGTTGCCATTAATGTTTGCACTTTTATTGCTAAATACTGATCAAGGTTAACATTTTGTAGTGCAGGGATAATAATGTGTCTTAACAGCCTAAATTTAGAGTGCGTGTGCGCTGATCTGCGGGTCTGAGTTCAAAATTAACCTCGCATTTAGAGTCTCCGTCTCCGTTAAGCCCAGCTTCCATGATCACGCATGCAACGGAAGGTACAAATTATCGCTCGCACATGACGCACTATTTTCGCTCAAGCTGTGCAAACAAGAAACTCATCAGGAGATGAGATAGCGAACATGAACTTTTTACGACGACATCGTACACGTACTACAAAATACAATAGACTCTTGCATAAATTCCGCCACAGATCGACGCGGCGGTTATGTGTGGGAACGTATCTTTACCAAATTCAGTGAAATAACGCAATGTAACGGCCATTACGCCGTTCAAGGTCATTCAAGGTCACCGATACCAATCGAAAGCTCATATACGACTTCCTATTAGTGATTAATACTAATTTACCTCCTATCTTGCACCGTTTCCAAGTTATGGCTGGTTATTCGTCAAATTTTCGCTAGCGAGAGGGAGTGCCTAACTTTGTCGCTATCGCTTGGGGTGATCCCCTGCCAATATCGCCATAAATAATATATCGTTAAAAACTACATTTCTGCCACAAAAAGTATCCGTATATCTTCAACCACTTTTACGCAATCCGCCCAGAAAGCTACCGAATTCGGTCAAATTACTCAGCCGTTAGGCCTATTACGCCGTTCAAGGTCATTCAAGGTCACCGAGTTTGGTACCAATCGAAAGCTTATATGCGACTTCCTATTAGTGATTAATAGTAACTTATCTCCTATCTTGCACCGTTTCCGAGATATAGCATCCCCGGAAAGGTCCAAAATCGCTACATTTTTCTACCCCTCTTTGGTTTAACCCCCGACGGAGGAGTTCCCCTGGGACGATCTCCGTAAACTTTTTACCGTAGGGTCACAGATGGCCAAGGTATCAAACGGCGTAGAAACATTGCCGAAAATTTCAATCGGCTGAGTAGGGTGCACCAACGTTACAGACGACAGACGACAGACAGACGACAGACGGACGGACGACGACATATAGCGAACATGGACATGAGTTCAAAAATCATCTAAAAGTAGCGACGAAAAGATTAATGATCATGCTCGTACATTTCGACAAATCATAAGTCGAATTTTTATTTATCCTTTTTGCATCCTGAATAGGGCTCCTATCCTAAATCGATGTTCTGTTTTACCACGTCCATGCATTTTTGGCATAAGAAAAATTCACAACAGTCTTTGTGGTACAGTGGTAGATTCATACTTGTTCTTCCTGACATATCAAATAATAATATTCTATGTCTGAAATTTGTTTTTTTT
>Ga0049105_1000894_pt1 | contig 11935 bp, 7 predicted proteins | sample WorMetvaBAHAMAS1_FD_61260 | JGI IMG/M metagenome (GOLD analysis project Ga0049105, IMG submission 61260) | Worm MetaG Olavius vacuus BAHAMAS.1 | ecosystem: Host-associated > Annelida > Digestive system > Unclassified | place: Germany: Marburg | collected 2013-04-09 | reverse complement strand
GCTAGATTGCTCGGGATATCAAGAGAAGATCCCTGAGGCTTTCCTATTAGGACGCTACCAATCTAATCAGAGTTTAGCCGCTACATTAGGCCATAAGCAAATAGGAGGCCTCACACCGTCAAAAACTGCCCCAAAATTTCCGTTTTTTTCCCAGGAAAATAAGGTCAAAATGTAACATTTAGTGTTTGGGACACCCAACAGGCACATGCTTGCGCGCAACGAAGTCATCTGATATACTGATCGTGAAAATCGGTGTTGAGAGCTTGGCTGTAAGGCGAAGGAACCCCCCAACCCTCCCCCCCCCCCAAAAAAAACTAGCCGATTCGCTTCTGTATGTGCACGCAGCCCCGGGGGAGAAAAAGCGTGATGGAATCACAATGAAATTTTGCACAGGGGTAGAGGTCCCCGGCTTAATCATCCATGCGAAATTTAGTGACTATCGGTTGAGGGAGGCGTTTCTGGTATAGCAAGGATCAAATTTTACACCTTTCCACCGACTTGCGTTGTCGTCCTATCGTGCCAGCGTGTGATATGATAAGCACGAGTTTAACGTGCATTTGAAAACCAATCGAAGCTAACTTTGTCGGACACATATCAAAATAAAAGAACAAAAACAAAAAATAGTTTAAAATACTCAAGAGATATAACTGTTAAACAGTCAGGAGATCCACGAAATCATAAACTGTTCTAAATGCATATTTGCATTTAGATAAACCCCGTTCTGTGCTTGTTCACAATCATTTTTTTGGAGTCTTTTCGATATGATGATACGGGCAAAGAATAGATAACGGGTGTCGAACATCTATACTGTATTCACACTACTGTGTATTTTCTGGAGTTTAAAGCAATTAATCTCTGTCAAAGTAAAGATATGATGGAATAACAAAGGTTTCAGTTTTTTTTACACCACAGTGTATATGCTGCATAACATGATCATCAGCAAGCATTCTGAAAATCAAACCAGCGCCAAGAACAATGTTTTATTTGATTTCACAATGTTAAACTGGTACACAACAGAGAAACCAGGCTCATCACTAAAGTCGTAATGATTACAGTATGTGCTGACACCTAGTGAATAATACTGAACTAGCACTATTTCACAGACTACAAACAGGCGAAGAAGAAGAAAAAATTGCCAGATCCACATCACCCGTAACATTTAATTAACTGTTCCTTAACCCAAAGCCTAGCCTCTCAAAAATTTCACGAAAATTCACGCACAACTTTTTGAGCAACATCTGCTAGCAAACCACAACACACATAACGTGACGTGCGAGAGATAACAATAACGCAACTCAATCAGCTGGCGGCAATTCTCTTAATTTACATGGATCATCATTCAATGACGAAGATAGAACATGAGCCAATTTTCAGCTCAGCTGGCTGAGCTAATAGTATAACGAGTCAAAAGCTGTCTGTCTTTGTGTCTGTGTGGCACAAATCATAACAGCTTAACGCAGAGACTTCTAATCCTGCGAGCACAGACCTACTGATGAACTCCCGATCACAAACAAATAACTAGGTCAATTTGACCTAGTTCACTGCATTTATATCCTTCTTATACAGCTGTGCCGTCAGCTGAGCATCACAGCTACGGGCTGCTTTATATTACTGCACAGCTCTCACAAAGCATACTATATTCCACAGAACGTCTCGCATCAACATGCTCAATAACTACACCAGGGCTGGGCAAATTTCCGTTAGTGTGGACAGTCACATTATGAGTTTTGACCTGGGATTAAGTTTTGACTATGCTTTGCAGTCCTCACATCCAATCTGCATGATTTTCAACCACAGTTCCACTATGCTGTCAACTGCATCACTCAATTGGAAGTCAGCCAAAATGAGCAACAGACCAAGAAATATCAAGTTTTTGTAAAAACATACTGCATAACATTCACAAATGGCAGAACACTGTTGACCAACCGTCTGCACTACAAGTTTAGAAAGTCCTCACGGGCCTATTAAAATGTGTCGATGAGCCAGATGTGGTTCCTGGGCCATAGTTTGCCCACTCATGAATTACACCATCTATATCAGAATACTCAACTCATTATAGCTTATACTTATAGCAGCAATAACTGACAGAACACTACATGTTACTTGTTCCACGTAAACTACTATGCAAAGAATGAACAGCAGTCTAGCATTCATTGCGGAGATGCAGTAAATTTTTAAAGAAGTTGAAAAACTGGTTTTAAAATGTGTAATTGACAATTTTTATGCTCTATTTTATTTCCACGCAAATGAAAAAAACACCGAAACTGCGGAATGTACGTATTGTCTGTTTCAGTTTTCATCAGTTGAAGTGATGATTCCATCTTTAAAACATTCATATAAGGCCCATAATCCTACAAATTTCTGCACGAACATAACTATGTATTACATGCTTTGGTCATTAAAATTATTCAAATAACCACCTAAAATCGACCAGAATTATTCCAATTACATCCCACGTCAAAGGACTAACAGCATCTACCTGGGCAGTCCCCACACGCAGTTCTATATTCACAGTACAACAGACTACTTTGCGCAAGTCTTGACACAACACAATAATACGTCGAATGACTACGAAATAAGACAAAACACACAAAACGACACCGTCAAAATACAACAGTCATAAAATGTCAAAAACGTTATCAAAAAATCTGTCACCGTCGGAACTGCAATTAACGGTTGCAAAAGTCTCGCGTGTTTCAGCAATACAATGCAACTGAACTCCTGTGCCACACGTCAAAATGACACTCTACAGGATGGCTCAAAATTATACCACCAGATAAATGTAACAATTCAACAAAACTCTGCGATCAAATAGGATTTTCTTTTGAAATTCGGAGAAGCATTTCGGCAATCCTTATTGCACACTTCTGCTGAATTACATGAAGAACTGCCCTGCAGCCTGTCACCAGACCCAGTTGTATGCTATCAACATAATGTAGCATTTTGTACTATGAGAGCAAAAGAGTTTCAGGCGAAAAAATCAATAAATGTATCATAAACTGTTACATGCTGATACTGTGTAAGTTTGACAATTAGGGTCCAATGGTTTAAACCACAATAACTTGTGAAATAAATCCAATATTCTTTGCAGTGTTGCTAGATCTCTGCAGCTTAAGACCCGAAAATCTGGCCATAAAATTTCAGCACATACACAATTATTACACTTTCCTGTGAGCCACCCTGTATATAGAAACAATAACATTTACTGAAGAAAGTGTTACTGGACCGCTTGTCCAACACATGATACACAAGCAACGGCTGTCTATCAATATCGCCATGTACACGGCAGTGTTCATAAACAATGCATCAACAACTACAAAGAGATGTAGGACAGAAAACTCCCGTTCTCTGAAGCAAAAAGGTGTTTATTGTCATGGTCAGAGATGCTCTATAGTGATGTGCACCGTATGAATTAATGCAATCGCGAATGGAACACGGACGCTATCGGGAATGATATTCATACCACACACTTAAAGATGTGTGTTCATCGCAACGGCCACTTTAAGTTTAACATTCAACTGCGGGAACAAACTGCAGTGCACAGGTCGACTCGGTCACCTATCCTGTCCCCTCTTCTCCTCTCTGGAATGGTGAAATGAATATCAGCGATCTCCTGCTGAATGGTAACACAGGGCAATGGTGGGTGCGCATGAAAGCAGCCTGCAGTAAAAACACGACCAAGTAATGAGCAAAAAACAATTGATCACGAAGACCAAGTACCGCAATAGGTGATTAAGTGGACATAATAAACAGACTCTATTAAATCATTACTAATCATTAAATAATACACAGTGACGTACAGTATAGTTCACAATACTGTCTGCAATAGGACGTGTAAGTAAATAAAGATTATTTATCGTAGATCTACTCTTATGCGACCATTCTTGTATTTCCGGTGACATCGCACTGAGGATTCAACATGACGTAAGTCGACGTCATACAAAAACTTCAAAACCCGGTCATCCGCCACGGCGTTTTCTGACTTCCGGGATAACTTGGTTCTCCCTTGGGTATAATTCGCCCAATAACAAATTGAAAATGCCATTACGTAATTAACAAATTAACAACTCAAACATACTGCCGTATGAAAACATATGACGATGTCACCGGAAGTAGTTAAAACATAGTGTCGCATAGAGACGTATATTAAATAACTTACACGCCCTATATTCAATGAAGTCCTCGCTGTAAGTACAGCAATGATGCTGGACATAGAAAAGCAATGTGCATAGTAGAGAGAAGACCAATGTAGGGAAATGCGATAGACCTCAAAACCTAGAAAAAGATTGCACCTTAATGGTCTGAATGACGGAGACAGACCAACCACTGGCGGATAGTGCACTGGTAGTCTAAAGACAGTTAGTTGTATGCGAGTACGTAACAGTATATCTGAGGCACAAATAAAGCAAAAACTCACAATGCGCCATGGTCTGGTGGGACTCAAGCCTTATCTGAAAGACCAACTGGCTTCCTTCAGTGCTTTGACACTGTTGGTTTGGTCATATGACCAAATGACCCATATGACCTGTAAAAATCGTCCCTGATATGACCTATAATGTGTTTGGTGGGACGTTAAACCTTGCTCAATCAATCAATCAATCACAATGCGCCGCGGTCAGTTTATACCAAACAGAAATGCTTTTAGCTGCCATTTGAACTGTTCATAGCTATTGTGTCCTATTATATAACGGAGAAGGTAGCTTGTTCCACACCCACAATGTGCTAGAAAGATTTCTTCCTGTCACTAATTTTACACTAAATAACTTATATGCCATTGGAATCATGCTAATGCCATCTTGAGACCAATACACGGTGGGACATACTGCACCAAAGTACACCATCAGTATAACCAACTGATTCAAATTCATTTCAAACATGTGAATTAATACATCACCAATGCTGGCTAATGTCACCTGCAATCTGCCAATATAGTGCACTGCATCCACGGCTAGTGTGAATATGATCAGTATTATTATTATTATTATTATTAATTATTACTACTCTTATTACTTAATGCTGCATGAACACAACTTGTTAAGCATCAAAAACTTTTCTTTTGTAAAATCAAATTCTAACATCATCACCACCATCATCATTGCCATCAACCTTTGCTACTGTTGTATAATCAGAAACAGTAAATCGTCAACATTTTTAAAACCACACCAAACAGCATTTACAATGTTTTCAGATGCTAACAAAACAGAACGGAGTTTACAAAATGAGTAAACTGCTCACTACGACTACGTATCATTTAATGGTACTAGATACAGTCCAGAACACACTGCATCATCATCACCAAGAGATCTGACGAAGCAGATGACGAGATTTCGAAAACCGCATTTGGCACGACGGCAGGTGCAGCTCGACGGACACAAGACAGATGACACAGTCCCACATACATAAGCAGCTGCCAAGATGATAATATGCTGCCCGCTGATACTGAACTGTCGTTGGACAGCTATGGAACATAGTCGGGCAAGTCATCGAGCTTTGCGTGATCTTCGTCGGTGTCATTACGTGCCAGAAGCAGAACGTGTCCCCAGCCGGTCGCCACTCTGTGGATGTAGACGCTGTCCAACGGTTTCACTTCCTGCGGCATGGTTGACGACTTCACACTGTTCGTACCATAGCCCTACATACAACAGAATGACCCAGTCAGTATTACATAAAACAGTACACACCACACACTACTAAATAACACAGCAAAAAGACAGAAACTATGGCACTCAAATGCTAAACTACAGATTACAGACTGCATCTGTGACGGCTCAGATGTTATTATTAGACTGGTATATCTGACATGTGAGCACTCGCATGGATCTTGAGGTCGTTAAGAAGCTGAAGATGTAGTTTAGTTACAATAGACCAATAGGCCTAATATGTACATCAGCATTTTGCCACACCCCTAGAATATTAATTTAATTTTGTTGTTGATCTCAATATTGTATCATCTGTCTACCTTACAAAACCACAATATCAAGTTAATAATATTGCACTTCAACAAGCAAAACAGTTTTCGTATTTGCTACATAGATAAAAACAGCTATGTAGCAAATACTATGACGAACAATATGACGAAACAGTACACAAGATACAACACAGAGATCCACAACAATTAAATTACATATTCTAGGAGTGTGGCACAAATACTGATAAATTTATTACGCAACTGGTCTCGTTTTCCACTTTTAGCCAACACTGACCCACCCTGCAGCACGGTCTCTCTGTGACAGGTGAGCTACTTGTTAGTTCAGTGATGTCTGCTTGGTGCAAACTTCATTCTGCTACGACAGCATTGAAAATGTCGCCGATATTGACGTTTTCTGAGTGTACTTCACTTACTAGCTGCCATACAAAAAATATTTAATTACAATAGTTGAATTCGGGCCCTTTGTGTTACCAGTTAATTTCTAAACACTTTGGTGTAAGCCACGTGACTTTGTTAAGGATAATTGCAAAATTATGATGCATAAAAGTTTGTCCAACTTTTTCTGGGCCACTCTCTACATAAAGCATTACTATTACAATTGCTCACTGTTGCATTGTTAGCCAATGTATTTTCCCAGCTGACCAGGTACTCAAAATACCACTGATAGTCAGAAGAGTAGTATTTACCAATGGCTGCTACCGCCGCCACCACATAAACAGTATCAAAGCATCAGATAAACAAAACTAACAGGACAACAAATGCTCATTGAAGGACTGCTCACCGCTTCACAGTACCGAAATACACAGTGAACCATAAAAAACGTGACATTTTATTTTTTACTACAACTTTGGCTAATCTTAACCGATTTTTATAGTTTTTATATCATTTTAATCGTAAAGAAATTCTACATGCGACTGTAGTAAAATTTACCACATCATCTTAATTGTATGCGCACCTTACTTCGTATAAGTTCGTAAATTTAAATAACAACACTTTTCACTTAAAAACGCTATTATTCTTTGTTCATTTACGTTCAGAGCAAAAGAGAACAGAAAGTCATCTCCAATTATCAAATTTACAGTGTTGCCATTTCGAAATTGTTATTTGAGAGTAGCAATCATAAGTAATGTTCAAAATGTCCGCCTTCAGCGTTGACACGGGCTGACAGACGATGCCTCCACTCGTCGATAGCATGGTTTACAACAGACTGGTCCAGTTCGCACCACACAGTAAGGTGCGCACATAAAGCAGGTGATGTGATAAATTTTATTATAGTCGAACGTAGAATTTCTTCACGATTAAAATGATATAAAAACTATAAAAATCGGCAGAGATTAGCCAAAGTTATAGTCAAAAATAAAATGTCACGTTTTTTATGGTTCAGTGTGTATGACATCCAACCCACCCGTCAAAGGTCAATGTACCAGTCATCATTCTGCAGCAGTTACCAGTTCTCCATACGTGCCTTGATGGGTGGGCTGCAGAGAGAAGGGCACTGGAAGAGGTGTTCACCTCTTCATTGTACGAAACTTGCCATCCAACCCACCAATCAACAGTCAGTGTAACGAACATCACATGGCTGTAGTTACCAGTTCGCCGTATGTCGGATGTGGGCCCCAACTGATGACACTTTGGTCAGCGACGATCACGACGCTCTTGTAGCTGTAATGATACAATGCAACAAAACAGAATGAATGACTCCAGAGTCCCAGTCAGTGGATGTCCAACAACAAATATATACTCTTATTGGCCACAAGGACAGACAGCAGAGAGCACAGACAGACAGACAGGCATTAATACAAATGACTCACAGTTGGAGCGCTCAGTTCCAAATAGTAAAATATTTCAGTCTATTACACACTGTGTTGTTATGTGCATGTGTACAGGTACTGGCAATACTTGTGCATGTCGTAAACTAGCTGCTGCTGTTGTTGTTACTGTCATATGTCAGCCGACGGCTCACCATGAATGGACCTCAACAGATGGCTTAGCACTTGAGAGATTACATTACATTACGTAAAAGTTATTTTGAGTGGCTTATGTACAAGACTGCTGAACACGGTGTACAGAACTAAAAACCGAATACAGTTAGGAAGGAAATTATCGGGAAAAGAGATAAGTTTTGAGGCAGTTCCGAAAAACAGTCCGTATTGGAGCGGAGGTGACGTCAGGTAGCAGAATGTTCCCGAGACGGCTTCCAGCTACCGGAAATGCACGATTGCCAATGATGGACAGCCGTGTACGTCGGATCACTAGCTGTGAGGATGACGACGACCGGAAATGGTAGCGGTTAGAGATGCTGGAGAAAAGCCTAAGGTATGAATTGAGTTCTGTCTGCTGCCTCTAAGTCCACTTAACACAGTATACTTAATTATAATTTTGTACAAAGCTGCACGATGCACTGTACCAGCAGCCAATGCTTCTAATGTTCCAGCCGGAGAGATCATGAATTGGCTTCGGATACATTGCAGCATCACCAGTGTTTTTTTGCTGTCCCCACAGGTACAATGCGCCTAAAACCAGCCAACAAACACACATCTGTAACCCTATCTCTAACCATCAAGTGGATACCAACAGGAATTCTTTGAACCTCTGAAGACACAACTTTACGGCACGACAGGAATGTACATTACTATTAGTTTTACAATGCAACAAATTCTGTGCCCACCAAGTTTGTTGACTGCAATGCTGAACGTGGATCCTGCCGCGATCATCGTAGCTCCACGGTTTGGCCCGTCAAAGAACTTGAGGAGCCGCGGTACAAGTTCATCTTTGTTCTCATCATGTCCCAGCCGACCGTAGCCACCGAAACCCCACGTGAAGATGCGATCCTTACGATCAACGACCACCTGCAACATGCAGCATACTCACACTCTATGATCAGGTTGGCCACTCTTTTGGGTAGTTAAATTCAAGGACTAATCAGGAGAATGTAGTTGCGGTTGCAGAAGGTCATAATCAACAAGTTCAGTCAGTTGCCACCATTCCAAAATGTGGTTCTGTGGCTGAGCACCATCTGATTCGCCATCTGTGCAGATCAGCAGCACCCTGACCTTGTCCTCTCTGGAATCAGATCGGCGTGAGCCTGAGCTGGAGCGCTCAGTTCCAAATAGTAAAATATTTCAGTCTATTACACACTGTGTTGTTACGTGTATGTGTACAGGTACTGGCAATACTTGTGCATGTCGTCATTAGTGATCTGGGCAGATGAGCACCAAACGCTATTTTACACATCTTTGTGAAAAACAAGAGACGACTTTCCATTCATTTCAGTTCGTCAGTGCCGCAGTTGCTGAGGTTTCCAGCCAGATGGCTATGTGGCTCTTCATCTGCTGTTGATTATATGTGAGAACTGCTGAGGATAAAATACACAAGATTCGATCAAGTTTCGATAAAACAGAAAAGCGCGAGCAGCATATCAATGACAGACTGACCACGTGGTTCTGTCCACAGACGACGTCACGGACCTCGACGTCCGTGACAGCCGACACAACGCCGTCACGAGTCTTCTCAATAAAAACCATCACACGGCGTGGCCTTGTCTCACAGCTGAACCCAAGCTTCGAGTTGGTCACAAAGTACTTGCCATCAGTGTTGTGACCTGTGCACATGCACACCATCAACATTGCTAGCCACACGTTTGCTGCAACTACAGCTGTTATCAAAAATTTCGGAGCTAACTTGATAAAAATTAATGACTAATTATAGTAATTAATTGCCAATATTGATTAAACCCAAGAATTATAACTGGCGAATAACACTATCCTCGTTCATCAGTTAACGGCTCTTGTAACGAGACAGTGACACAGTTTTCATCCATTCTCTAAAAGAAACTTGCTGATAATATCTGGAGAAAAAAGACGATTGCTGTTCGTCGTCAATATATCCAACTAAGCCGAAGAGCTATGATGTTTTCTCAGTGATGCAACTTCAATAATCAAAATTTAACTTTTAAAAATAATTCACAGGGTACTTAATCGTTAATTTGCCCAGCCCTAGTTGACCTATGAACAGACACACTATCAGTGATGCCAGCCGTGCATGGCTGCTCATACTGTAGCAGACACAAGAGCTGAAAACGACACGTTTTACCTCTGCTTTTAAGTACAAGTAAATTTACATAGTGTATTTTTGTAGAACTTCGAAGGCACTGTATTCAACAGTATGTTGCAAGCAGTACTGTCTTTAGCTGTTGTCTGAAAGTTTCTCTGCCAACACTTTAAAACCGGCCTTCTTACCAAGCATCTCTTCACATGTAGAACATCGTGTATAGTATCAGTTTGCATAGTTTTATACTGTACTGTATTTCATTGTGCAGTCAGAGCTGTATGAGGAAAACTAGAGAAAAGGCATACCAGACTTACCACTGTGTTATTTTCCTGACAAAATGTTAACTTGTTGGCAGGACTGATGTGTAAATCGGCCTTAATGAGTAAGAACAATGTCAATAGAATGTGTAAGGTACAATATCAGCAGAACCATTTTAGTAATGATCCAGAATGGCTGTTATCCACTAGGGTTAGACCGATACCGTGCAGGCACCCGATACTATCGGCCGCAGCTATACCGATACCGATACCGGAAATGACGTCACCCATAGCGTGGGGCATACGTACATTACATACGCTGCGCATACCATACGTACGTTTCAAAACATAACGTCATTATAGTTTGAAATGTACATACGGTATGCATATGCAGTGAGCTCTTGGTGACATTAAAACAAAAACTCATAAAAACACAACTACATGCATTATTTTTTGGTACGGTATAGGCATGAAACTATAGGCGTGTGTGCAACAGTGTTGACTGTTGAGACATGTAAACGAATGACAGGACTACTGGTATCGATACCAGTATGCTTAATTATAATTACCGATACCCACCGATACTGGCGAGTATCGGTCGATACCCAATACCGGTATCGGTCTAACCCTATTATCCACAGTGGTCTGGAAAGTAATTTTACTCTTCTGTAAGGCCAGCTGCTGCGAGGCACAAAATATTTGTTTGCAAAACCCTAATATTTACCAGTTAGCAGCAATTCGTAAGGTGGAAACTTGTAACAACTAACTGACTTTAAACAAGGTGTTAAGACTATTTTTGCTCAGCTTATGTGACCTGCCCATCTATTCATAACTGATCTGGACAGTACAACTAATAATTATAATCATCTGCAAGTAGTGTGGTGGTAAATATTACACGAGTTTTGTCTGAAATTTAGTTTTCTTTCCAGTGGCAAGAAAATTATGCAAATCAGTTAAGACATGTTGAAGTTATCTCATCAATTCAGTGGCTGCAATTTTTGTATGTAACAACGGAAATCGTACCGAGCTGTCCATATTCAGGATTACCGAAGGTATAGAGGTTGCCCATGACATCGGCAATAACGCTGAACTCTCCGCCAGCCGCCACTCGGCACACGGGAGGACCTTTGTAGGCGATCTAACCAACACAGCACATGTCAACAATACATATACATCACTAGGGACCACAGTTTTCCGCGGCAAATTTTGCCAAATTCCGCGGCGCCATTTGCCAAATTCCGCGGCTCACCGCGGCAAATTCTTGGAATTCCGCGGCTCACCGCGGCCGCTCACTTTAGAGTCACTGTGCCGACTTTGACCCAGTTATAAGTTCATAATAATTAATAGTAGCACTGCACGCATCCACTGGTGTAAAATATGCAATAAAATTCGAATTAATTTCTCACTTTTCTTCGTGAAAACGGTAATTCTGATGAGTAATTACCGGTCATCTACAAAGGTCCAGTAAGTGACAAAATAAGTAAGTAAGCAAAGTGAATGTCAAAACACGTCACTGAAATCGACAGGCCTCTGTAGCTGTCTGTGAATGGACTGCGAGTCACAATTACAATTACAACACCAATACAGAATTACAGAATTTGGTCGTTCCGCGGAATTTCCTCGAATTCCGTGAAATTCCGCGGAAACATGGAAATTCCGCGGCAACGGCCAAATTCCGCGGCTCGGCTCGAAATTCCGC
>Ga0049105_1000893_pt1 | contig 11938 bp, 8 predicted proteins | sample WorMetvaBAHAMAS1_FD_61260 | JGI IMG/M metagenome (GOLD analysis project Ga0049105, IMG submission 61260) | Worm MetaG Olavius vacuus BAHAMAS.1 | ecosystem: Host-associated > Annelida > Digestive system > Unclassified | place: Germany: Marburg | collected 2013-04-09 | reverse complement strand
CAGAGCTGCCCTTTTTGACTTAAATATGCACCAAATCGTTTGTCGGCTGGGGCTTTGCCCCAGACCCCACTGGGGGAGCTTACAGGGCTCCCCAGACCCTCTAGCTGTATTTAGGTGGCCACTTCTAAGGGAGAGGAGGGAAGAGGAGGGGAAAGATAGGGCAGAGGATGGGACAGGAGGGAGGGGAAGGGGAGCGGAGAGGGGAGGACCGGAGAGAGGAGGGAAGGGGAGGGCCCCCATGACCCTTTGGCATGGGGCCCCCCAATGTCTTAATCTGGCCCTGGCAGTGCTCTTTAGTTGTATATGCTTTCTGCATGTTACCAGTACCTATTAAACTGATTTAAGGGGTGGTTAAATGATATGTTAAATATTTCCACATTGTGTTGTGTTATGTGTTTTGTTCTGTTTTTAATGTGGCTATATTTAAACTACATTACAGGTAAGGGTGATGGTAGTAATACTGCTGGCCCAATCAAGTCATCAAGTTGACGGATTGTTGATGGATTCCACTTTTGCACCTGTGGTGTAGTATATGAGTTAAGTCACGTTGAGCCAACAAATGTTTATGGTATTCAGATGTCTACTAAGATTCTGATAGATGTCATGTCAACGATACATCTGTGAAGATGCTGAACATTTGTGAGTTACTGTGTTTCAGAATGCAAGCTGGACTGTTTTGGCATGGCAGTTTGTGTGATTGCTGCATGCCAAGCACTACAGCTTGACGATGTCCATCTGGCACTGTCTGAGGACCATGCATGGGCAATTTTTGGTGATTCAGAAAACAGAGATTCTGTTGAAATAACGTGGCATGGTAATGTTTAGCCAAATGTATAAATGTGCTTGTTGCATCTAGTATGGTTAAACTTTTGTTTCTAATGTCGGTATGCATTACTATCTGCACTGAGGAACTTGTCAATTGCTTGCTTGCTCAGAGCTTCTGTATGGTACCGGTACCTTCAGATATGTATCAGGTTTTATTATTTTATATTAAAAATTAATAAAACTTGATACTGAATATTGTATTTTTGCATTTTTTCTACAAGTTACTGGAAAATGCATCGTCAGTGTAAATCTACTTTGGTTTTATAATGTTATTGTCCTGTACTTTGCTTATTATTTTCTTTGATGTAGGATTTTTAATCGATTAAAAATGTATTGTTAGCATTATTATTATTATTAATGTTGTAGTTGAGTATTTCTGACTAATAACTACAGGAACATTTTATAGTATGTATTTACATGCTGTTCCTGCTGTATGCATACCGTAAATGATGTGTGTTTTCCTGATTTGGTAATATTTTTCAGGCAAAGGATCTGAAGACAAGCGTGGACAAGCTGTTGTATGTAATGGTGCAGAAAAGAGCTGGCTGTATCTTACTCCAGTTATCTGCACACGCCAGATGGAGGTTGCTGCTATGGTTACAGCAATAAATCCTGCCATTAGTTCAACAGCTGACTCATTGGACATGGCTGTTTTGCAGCAGGTATTGTCTGTTGATTGACTGCTACAGAACTTAAGTTATCAACTTGTCACAGGTTTTAAGTTATTTCCTGGTGGTGCACTTGCTCTACATCAGGATGGAGACCATGATTAACCAGTTCTGCGCTCAGTACTTAGAGTGTTGTACAAATGCATTTTGTCTGCAGTTAGTTTTAGCATTGTAGTTTGCATGGTTATAAACAATTTTACTTGTGATTTTTAACTATTTAAGCATGCGCATACTGCATTTCTTTGTAAATAATAGCTATTCAGTGTTCACTTATGTGTGCCATGCGTCTATCAGTTGTCTAGAGCTAGTAGAAGTTTTGGGGGTTGGTTGAGCTACACAGCTGTGGCCAGTGTGGTGCCATAACCGGATATAGTTGGTTTTGATGATCAATTGATCATTTAGCATTACAGTCATGTTAGTGATTACACACTATCTTTTTTTTTCTGTAGTGCATAATTCTTATATTTCATATAATTGTCCTCATTTGGACTTAGCAACACTGTTGTAACAATCAAAGAGTAAGTAAGCTAACTTTTTCTGTTGACAGAAATTACTCTGGTTGCTCTACGACCTTGGACATCTCGAGAAGTAAGTTCACATCAGTGTATACAGTATATGATAGGGTGAGACCGATACCAGCATCGGGTACTCGGTATCGGCCGATACCGCCGGTATCGATTCGGTATCGGTATCGGAAAAAAATGCTTCGATGCAAGCACCGATACTGCGCACAACTCGCGTTTGTGTAACGAAAACAATCGTCTTCTGTTTTGACTGCACACATCAAAGAAAGAAGCCGCCCGCCTGCGCTTAAATGTCGCATTAACACGCATGCATTGCACCATAATTGCAGTTGGATGCCGCAGTGCTACGGCCACTAGTAGCCCAATCCTTTGAAGTCACCGGTAACATAATACTTGGCACGTTCGCGCTTCGTGTTGAAGCGATGGGATGAAAGTCGGCGGCGAATTTGTTTCTCTTTATGGGGAGTACAGTCCATACACGCACTCAACGAGTAGAATTGTCTATCATTCCTTTATAGTAATTTTATTGGCAGTTCAGTGCTGCCTCCACAACGAAAACTTTTAAGTGTGGTCGACGGTGGTTAGACCTGTAGTCACTGGTTAAATGCAACGAGATAGTGCGTAGGCCACCTGTCGCCGTCTCCTGCTGATGGCCGTCACTGGTGTTTGACGCATAGGTAGGCCTGTATAGTACACGCTCTACAGTTCTCAGTGTCGGACGTTAATAGCGTGCGATAAACGTGACGGACAACGTCAAACCTTCACGGGTGAAGCGCGTGTAAGCCTACAGGTTTCTGGCAGAGTTTGGATGCTATATATGTGTGTGAAAACCATCAAAGCTGTGACTGCTATGCGATTGTTCGTTCAGTAATCGGTCGCTGTTAGACTTATCCATGAGTGTAAATTAAAGCAGTGGCATAGACATGAAGTTGCTGACATGCACGGCCTGGTGTGAGAGCTTTCTGGGAAACAAACATCAGGCGAAAATATGGCAGGCCTACACTGTTATGAGCATAACGGACCGCTGGCCATGGTTCAGTGTACACGCTGACTGCACTCTGCACATGCTGCTGCTAGCCTCTCCCGCAATCTGCTGTTATCCTCTCCTGCAATCTGCTGTTATCCAGGGACCGTTGACTGTCACAGTGATGATTACGTAACCACGTTTAACTGCGTGCTGCCTGTGGAGGAGGCATAGCCAAGCACTAGTAATACCGACTGAGACAATGTGGCTGCGCGGCTTACTGTATGCATGTTCCTGAGTGACTATCAAAAATCGAATAGTGAAACCAGTACTGGAAAACTGAATTCGAATTTATAAGTAAAACTTTGCTAACAACCCTAGTTACACTGTTAACAGAGTAACGCTTTTGATGTACGTGTGATATGATGATTGATGATAAATGAACACTGATGAATATTAATGACTGGTGAAAGTAAATGTTACAAATGATTACACACTGTTCTATGCTATTGGTGTCGACCTAAAACAAACACATGTACAATACACGTGCCTACACAGACGTTTGAATCAGTCATCTGCCGTTGTCATCAAATAACTCCTGGTATCGGTATCAGTACTTGGTATCGGTATCGGAGCAGGCCAAAAGTATCGGTATCGGAAGTATCGGTAAATTGTGGTATCGGTCTCGCCCTAGTATATGATGTATGTGTTGTCTATATCGTACCTTAGTAACCTTACAGTATTCAAAATTGTGATTTTTGGTAATTTTCCCAGTTGCTTTCTGATTTTCAAACAAGTTCGCAGCATGCTACAGGCTGCATGCAAAACACTTGCACTTTGCATTTCCAGCTGTGCTATATTTGGTGTTCATTATATTATTTTGAATTTACTTATGCCACTGGCCCAATGTAAGTTCCAGAAGCTTTGGTTTCTTGTATGCCCATTCTGTTTCCTGGTCATTATAAAAAGGTAACTCGAATCGGGTTAGTTAGTTTTGTCAGATTTTCTTTTTTTTTGCTGTTAAATATCTGTGTTGTAGGTTTTAGTAGTCAGTACTGTAGCCAAGTGATTGGCTGCAATGAGTCCTCCAGGGAGACCTTTCACAGTGGGTTTGTTTGCAGCAGGGTCCACAATCACATCATCTATTTGCGTTTCCTGTTGTTGTCTAGCATGTAGTTAGTTCTGCTTGCTATCAGGTATCCTGCAGCACTGGCGACTCTTGCTGACCTGGAGGAAGTCAGTCCAAGTGAGTCACGTCCACCAGCGCTGAACATCTATACCCAGTCAGTCAACTGTTCACGGCTTCATTATGATGACACTCACATCTATCCGTACACATACCTCGGCAATTACTACTACCGCAGGGCTAATTACAAGGAAGCTTTGAGAAACTGGGCCGAAGCAGCCAGGGTCATTAGCAGGTATGTGCTGAACACTCACTGTCATTGTCACCATCATTATTCTTTAAAAATGAGTTAACACGCCCAACCGAACAGAAAATTACTTGAATAAGCCAAATAGGTAAGAACTAGTGGCAGGGTGTACAGTGCTCTAATGACAAAATGTCATTCGTCAGGTCAGCAGTTTTAGCAGCAATGAGGAATTTGTTATGAGTTCTCTTCGTAAGGCAGTATACAAGTTTGGGTCATTTGGATAGGTATTTCTGGAGGTGATGACTGTGTGAATATGCATGTACAGTGCACACACATGTATATTCATGTATGTATATATTACGCTTGTGTTCACAGGTACAACTATAACCGTGACGATGAAGAAGTTTACAAGGAATTCTTGGAGATTGCGAATGAGATGATTCCAAATGTTATGAGGACATCATCTGGTGACCAGTCAGCAAGTACAGCAACTGGCAGCGTAATGGCAGAACAACCAGCTGCAGAACACTCTACAGACAAACTATTGCTGACCAGTGATCCAGAGTGTTATGCGATGGTGCTGCAGTTTTACGATGGTCTCTGTGAGTGGGAGGAAGGCAGCTCAACACCAGTGCTCCACATCACATGGGCTCAACACGCCCTGTATTCGCTCGGCCGGTTTGACTTCAAAGCGCGAGCCAACCTGATGCTGAAGAGTGCCGCACCGATGGATGACGTTGATGCAAGATCTGACGACAGTGCACTTTCGTCACACAGTGCCAAACTCAAACAAATGTCGGACAGTCTTCAGCGAAGCAGTCAAAGATCTCGTGGCAGACAGTCGAAGCCTACGTCACCTGCAGATGACGGCGACAAATCTGTCTCTGACGTAAATGCTAACCAAGCATCTCCAGCTGAAGAGCCCTCGGATGCTGCAAATGTGCTCCCAGACACTGCGAATATCGAAGATAAATGTGATACGGTGGTTGATAAGATTTCCGACGACCATAAAAGTTCACCGTTGACAACAGATGCTACTGCGTCAGAGATATCTGCCGGAGGTGATGCAGTTTTTGTTGGTAGAGGAGAAGACACAGACACTGTTCAGGCATGTTTGATGCTGCGGAGTGAAAAGATGATGGGAATGAAAGATCTCCTGGTCGCTGAACGACTGAATTCTGGTGCAATCAAGTTGCAGCTGACAGCGCAGTCGCAGGTGCACCTCAGACACAGCAGAACGGCAGCAGCAGCGGAGTATGTAGCGTCAGATGGAACACCATCATCTGTACCTCGTAAACGCATTCGACGAGAATAAGTCAACATTTTGTCGTCATGACATAACAAATACTGTCGCAGCTTATCTACATATATTTCAATAACGAGGATATCCATATTGTTTTAGTATTGCTCTGACTTGAAGATATGTGCATGCAGCTATTTTATTGTTTTGTTCAGGCAGCAGGAGTTTTATTGACAGAATTTTTAACAGTATGTTTCAGTATCACACCTGGTGGATTGTGTGAGAAGACAGTTATAATTGTTGCATTGGTTACATGTCAGTAATGGTGGCCTTTTGCTATCAATTTCTAAACAAGCAGCTGTGATGCTCAGCTGGCATTTGGGGATGAAAATTTTTGACACAGAATGTCTGAGGGCTGTTTGGGGATTCAATTTTGCCAGGAGCTAAGTTTTTTTGGCGGGGCGGGGGGGAGTAGTTTATGGAGGATCCCCGTGCAGTAGCAGTTATGAATTGGGCCAACAATGTTAAGACACAGACAGCCGAGCTAACAAAAATTGTAACCAAACTGATTCTAACTAAACAGAGTTTGGTGTTCAGTAGAACTTCACAGCTATCATTGTCAGGGATATCTAAATTTGCAGAACTGGACAATGACGTACTGGAATTTAACGGACTGCAAGTTGACTGGACATTGGCTGCGACACGTACACTAAGCTGTGGCTTGAGTCAAACATGACAGTGAGCAGAGCAACGGTGTAACAGTGCACAACATAACATAACATAAAGATGTAGTCCTACACAGTGTTGCCAACACCAGTCGACGACACAAGCATTGACCGCAGTAGTTAAGCCGTATACTCTGCAGGCATGAGTTGAGCTTGAGTACAATACCGTGTGACGACACAGCAGGACAGCTAAACACCATATCTGACGAACAGTTACTCAAAGCAATACGGAGGCTGTTAGCTGGGTGGATATATGTGAGTCAGCATAGTGTGAGACCCATGTTGGTGCACTCATGCTGAACATAATTATTGTATTTCGCATACATCACTTACTGTTCACTTCATCGCCATTACAGTCAATCATTTTGTAGTCCGCCAAATTCCAGTTTGTCATTGTCCAGGCCTACTATTTCCACCCGTGTGATGTTGTCTGTCACTTTCCAGTCCTGCATTGTCCACCCCCATTTTTGTGGTTGTCCGTCGTCTTCCAGTCCTGAAAATTCCAGTTACCACAATGTCAGATGTTTAAAATAATGATTTATGATTCATTTAAGTGCAAGTGATTTAAGATTTCGATAAATATAATTAGCAAACAACAAAATACCATACATTGAGTATAAACACATTTACTGCATATGATATGATATTCAGTATGTAAAATTGTCCAGAATACAAAAATAATAAACATCACAGACTATAATGCATCTGGTTTATTAACAGCAACTATGCTAAATTGTGTGTTGTTATTGTTAAACAGTTAATAAATACTGACTACTTGGCCTAACTTTGAGTTCTACATACATCAGAATAAAGATTGTTTCAAACTGGATAACTGAATGCGACATGCAGTAGTCTGTAAAGAAGTAACAGAAAAAGCTACAGTATAGTTACCCATATTCTGTTGTTTTTATGATCAGTTTTAAGGTTACTGTAATTTTGCTGTTTTTAAAGTTTTACCTTGTACAGGACTTACTTTCCACAAAAGCACTTCTGGTGCAGTAGGTCCAGATTGTATTTCAGTTTACAAAAGTGCAACAAGATTGCCATCATCAAAATACATCTCTGAAGTTATCTGGAAGTACCACTGGCAATATCAGCATTACCACTTGCAGCATTCTGTTTAGCTGCTTTCTGTCGCATTATCTCGTCAGCTGTCTGTCTCTTAGCCACCTTCAGTATTTCAGCAGCACCTGCATCGAGTAATTTCTGCGCAAGTGAAATTCCAAGATCGTCGGCAGCTTGGAGTAATGTGGTGGAAGCAATGTCCGGAGCGGCAACAATGGCAGCATGTGACATACCTGACCACGTCTTCTAAACAAACATTACAAGACATTCTAATCAAGACAGAGCTTTAGCAACTACTGTACTACTGTAAACCCGTTTTTTTCGCGTGCCCTTTATTTCACGAGGCTGGCAAGTTCGCGAAAATAACGGGCCGCAAAAATTAGAATACAGTAGCGTTTCAGTGTAACAGGAAGCAAAAACGCCAAAATTACGGGGTCCAAAATAATTACACTGACTCAAACGCCAAAATTAAGGGTTCTACAGTAAGTCAACTTCTCTGTATTGTACTGCAGTAATATCTTCATATAAACCACGATTCACTTATCACTCGTGAGTAAAGTGCCCTGCAGCAACAGCATCACTGTAATCAGCACACTTTTTGGCTTTTGCCGGCGATTATCCACAAGGCATTCTGTTCTCAGGCTCTGTGTCTGTGTACGTGGTCATATACTAAAAGTTAATTCACTCAATATCTTACAAATGGTTTGTGGGAATTTCACCAGATTTACAACATATGTGCAGTTGGGACAGATAAATTGATTAGATTTTGAGGTCAGGGTCAAAGTCAACGTCATGACGAGAGCAAATATGGTCAGAAATCACTTGTTCAATAATGCACCTTTCTGGCGAAGGCATAACAGTTGACAGTTCGCCATCGAAGACCATCTAGTTAATAATAATAACGGAGAATTGGTAGAACTACTCTTTTCATAGCAATGTTCAAAAGGCAATGAGAGCACTTCATTGATGTCTTTAGTTTCAATGCAATCAACTGCACTGGTACTGACAACCAAACACAATAATCAAGAAATCTACAGGTACAGAAAAAAACGTAAAGCAAACTAACCATAGTTAAGAAAAAACACCTCAGAAGTCAGTCTGACGTTGTTCACCAGCACCGTACAACTATAGCATACCCAGTTAGTCAATTCCTCACAGCTTCATGACTGTGACATTCAGATATATCCGTACACATAATTTGGCAACAGTATGCAGTTATGTACTGAATTGTGTACAATTTTATAACAACAATAGCGAGTCACAAACCATATCATGTTTGTCTGATTCAGACTGGTGGTCAGTGAGAAGTGTAGAAAGACTGTCCACAACTGCTTCTGAACCATTAATGCTGAAAACTCCTCCACAAAGTGTTAACTGCAATCAAGTCATGCCACACCTGGAGTCCACTGTAGCAAATGGTGTCAACTAGCTGTATTTTAAATTTACTGCATGCCTGATGAATAGCACAACTATGACGAGACATAGATGAGTCAGTACAGATGGCACTTTCGTTAGTAATGAGTAACTCAGTCTCACCCGACAAAATAATTTTTTTGAGTAACTATAATATTAGAAACAACGGTATGTCCAGCTATATGTTTTGTAAAGTATGACATAGGTAAATAATCTAATCAACTGTAAACTGATGAAGCTGCAGCATGTTGAACATTTGAACTGGATGTCTTTATAATAAGCAGTAAATATTTTGCAACAATGCAAGTAATAAAGGATTACACAGCAGTGAGGGATACATTTAAGTGATTAGCTGTGTGTAAGCCTATTTTATTGCAGTGTATGGTACCTGTGCACCTTGTATGTCAGTGTTAACAGCTACCGGAACACTGCAGCCACCCTCCTGAAACAAATTTTTCGTAGTGTTTTATTATTTTTACTTCAGTCAAAGAAAAGTAGTTGATTAATGACATCAATACATGCTGCAATTTCTTCTTGTATCATTTACTGCCACTATAGTAACAGACAATATACTTACCACAGATATTTATATCTGACTCCACATGTACAACATGGTACAACATAAGCACGCTTCATATAAAATGTTCTCATCTGCACTTCAATTTTGCGTGCTAAATCAATTCGTTTTGAAAAATCGGATGTTTGATTTCGTGATTTCATGCTAAAAAGCATTGCTAAAAAGCATTGATATTCTAACAGAAAACAACTATAACAATTTCTGACATCCAAGTACTTTGGTAGCATTAAAACTGTTCAAACACATTATACACTTACTGAACTGACTTGAAAAATTCCTTCAGATAATCGAATCATAATACATCCGACTATTTTCCATGAATCGGACAACACTGGTTGACAGACTATAGTAAGGTGAAAATGTCTACATCCTAAACATACCAGCTTTTTAAGAAAAGTGCGCTCGGCAATACATTGTAACAATGTGTTCCGGTCTGTTAGAACAGTCAGCAAGTTCAGTATTGCAGCGTCACTGGCGCGACATTCAACAGCCATTGCACCCTGTCCCACCGCGTACATGCACTGCTCGGCCGGCAGTATCTGCAGTCGTATCAACAACAGCAACACATGCTTGTTAGTGGGGCAATCCTTTTATTGGTACAGTGCAAGCTTTGTAGTGTGTTACAATGCAGTAACTGCAAAACTATTAAATCACATTTATTTAGTAAAGTTACCATAGGTACTGACAACCACATTACACAACGAGTATCAAATGAACAATGGTACTGTTTTACATTGAAGCAAATAAATTTAAAGTTATCAGTCACAAATGTAGCTTACCGTCGCAGTTCTTTAAAATCAGTATACACATTATAAAACTAATTACAACAAAATTTGCTCCCGTAAGATCACTTCTGTCTTAAATCATCAAACTGACCTTCAAACACTAATCATCAAACAACAGTCCTGTAAAACCATTGTGAAGGTGTATTTGTTATATTTATATTAACAACAGCAGCAGTAACAACATTATTATGACTAATGAAGAAGAAAGCAAATCTGTCTTGAGCTTACTTACAAAACTAATACGGTCATTCCATTTCATCCTTTCCATTCCTGCAACAGCCAAGACCAGTGCGGAATAAATGCTCTCAGGTGCATCGAGCTTATTTAGTCTGGTGTTCAGATTGCCTCGCTGACAGATTTCCAGTGTAAAGAACAATAATAACTGCCAGCTCTGTGTGTGCAAAATACGTTGACAGAGACTGCTGTGCAACTAACCTGATAAGAATGTACATGCATTTAAATACTGTACGATAGTGAAAATGTAATCACAACCAACATGAATATTAATATTTACAATCTCTATAGTCTATAGTTGTAACTGGCTCAAATTTCAATAGCTGCTGCAATGACTGCACTTAATCAATACAGTATGTAATAACTGCTGTAGTCCATCGCAGTAACTGCAGTAACCATCGTGGCAATTGGTTTGCAGTGAACATCATGCCATGTATTCACAGTATTAGACATTTGACACGAGTAAAATCTAGCTATGTACGGCTTAGCTATGAGTATTGTACAGACTTGGTGAATGCCATAAAAACAGAGCTAGCTGTGGCAAACAGCACTGTATTTTTTATACTCTGCTGTATGCACAGCAATATATCGTAAGAGCAAGTACACGTAAAGATCACTGTTTTTGAGCTGTGTCACAAAGGATACAACGTCTGCAATCTGAAGATGAGGAAAACTGCGACGTAGCTGAGCAGCACGTCTTAAAGAACTTGTACCAATGACACTGTGAACAGCAGTATTGCATGCCGATATTTGCAATGGAGATATAATACAGGAACAGCTAGTCATGTATTTCAGTAAAAAAAATTAAACTGTGTCTTACAGATATGGACTTGCCCTCACAGCATTTGCTGCGTGGTGAGTCAATATCTCACATGAGGGGCATCAATGAAACAAAAACTAAAATAGCTCTCAAGGTCAAGGTCAAATGTCACCAAAATTAAATCACAAAATTATATCAATCTCTGATCACCAGTGCTTTTTTTTGTAAAACAATGTTTTCCGGTACGCATATTTTGATTTTTGATTGCATGGAGACCTCAGTACAGTACGTCACTACGTCAGTAGTTAGTTTACTCACTATACGTCAATTAGACCTACTCAATAATCAACAGGCTATTGAAATTTCAAAAGAAAAATAGAAAACGGATAACAATCGCATTTTCCTCGATCACTTCAACTCACTTGCAAAATGAAGCAAAATAGAATGAAGCATTGGCATTTTGGCAAATCACAAAATTAAAATGTGCCATAATTTAATGAAAAAAACAATGATACAAAAGATTACTCAGAACAATTGGAATTTCTGAACAGTCAACCTTATTATGCGAGCAAAAAAATTGTTATCCAGTCGCTAATAGTATAACTGGTGATGTGAATGGTGCAGCTTATTGACTGATGAACGACGTTAGAGTCAGTGAGTGACACTGACAGTGAATGAAGAGATTGATGCAGATGATGTGAGGATAAAGATCGAACGGGTAGACGATAGATTTAAATTACGTAGGCCTATAATAATTATTAGGTCGAGTTTCAGGTTTTTACTGT
>Ga0049105_1000892_pt1 | contig 11940 bp, 9 predicted proteins | sample WorMetvaBAHAMAS1_FD_61260 | JGI IMG/M metagenome (GOLD analysis project Ga0049105, IMG submission 61260) | Worm MetaG Olavius vacuus BAHAMAS.1 | ecosystem: Host-associated > Annelida > Digestive system > Unclassified | place: Germany: Marburg | collected 2013-04-09 | reverse complement strand
TCGGTTACTGCTGACAATCTGTTTGTCCCACGCACCCTGCAGGTTATTGTTTGATGAACAAGCTATCAAAGTTGCTGCTCCAAAGTCGTGTAATCAACTGCCACGTACACACTACACAGCATCTGCTCCGTTGACTGTACTATCAGTTTTAAGAAAAAAAACTGAAAACATTTCTGTTGACATAGTTTTACCATGTATGACTTAATTTTAGTTTTTAGCTCTATTTTACATTTTATGTCTGTTCTGGTCAACTTTTAGGCTAGCTGTAAGAGAATTTCATTGTCAGAAATTCAAAATGTAACTTTCAAAGACACTATAGTTTGATACATTGCTATTGGTAATTGTCAAGAAGTCATCATCATCATCGTCATTTTTACGGCATATTGTTATTATCTTAGGTTTATATCTTCTTTCATTTACACATTAAACTGAACTGAACTGAACTGAACTGAACTGTAACTGCAACAGTGACAGCACTAGTATAGGCGCACAGATGATCCTGTGTACAAATGAATTACTGATCTTAGTATTCATTATAAATGCAACTTGTTCACATCATCACATGTCATGCGTTAAGTGACTAAAAACTAACACAGCACCCATAAATTACGGCTGGCTCGGCCGCGCGCCGATTTTTTTTGCGGCGGCGGCGCGGCCCGTTTCCGGATGGCGGCGGCCGAATTCGGCGACTTAGGCATAGGGGTCTAGCGAAGGTTTCTGTCCAAATAGGCGAAATATAACCACTTTGTGACTTTTTTACTGTAAGCTTATCTCATGTGCTGTCCTTTTTCTTCCATCCTGCGTCATTAAACCCGAAGTCAGAAGTAGATTTGTGATTTTCTGGCCGCCATCTTGAATAATCGATATGATGTCATAACTCCGTCGCTGATCGTCGGATTACGACGAAATCTTGTAGGCCGTTATGCAGTGACATGTAGATGGCGATAAACATAGCGGAACTGAAATCGGAAGTAGAATTCCAATATGGCGGCCCTTTGCTTTGAGAAACCGTAAGTAACTCCATCGAGGCAGTCTTACTACACCGGCGCCGTCTTCCTCCGACTGTACTGGACTACCAGCGGCAGCTATTTCGGCAATTAATCTAATGAATCTGTTCTCATGTGTAACTAGGATCTACTTTTGCCAATTTCCATCGCTTCTGTATCTGATTTGTTTTAGCGCGCATCGTTAGATGGCGCTTTTGTCAAAGGCCTAGGTCTGCCACCTTTGGCCGCCACTGTAGGTCCGCCCCTGATTCACCGTTAGCCACTCTAGACTCGCCAACTTGGGTCCGCCACCATAGGTCCGTCTCTAGGCCCACCAAAATATCGTATAGTAGGCCTACGAATTAGAGTAACACTAGCAGAATCAGCGGTCAGTAAATCAACGTGTCGCAGTACTAATATTCAAAAGCACAGCTCGCTGTTTAGTCATTTTTCGCAGTAGACCTAGCTTGGGTATTTCCGGTGACGTTAAAGTAACGTTATCATTAAACTGCAGGTCACGTGATTAGGCCAGTATAGTGCATTAAGTCTAAGTGTGTTAGACTAAGCCGACTCTTGGCTTTTGAATGCACTTTAAATCACTGCACTTTCATTTCATTCATTATTGTGGAGAAATTATTTCCGCAGCTGGTACAGAAAAACTCGTAAGAGTGTAATCGTTTGAAAGGTATGGATGTTTAAGTATACCGGGAGTTTACTCCCCGTCCCCGTTGCCGGTATACGCATCACCAAAAAAGGATAAACAAGATAATTTAATCAGATAAGTGTTGTACTGCGCACCAGTGTTCTGCAGGTACCGTCGACAAAGCGGGTCGTGGTCAATGATGGCACAACGGATGTGAACAGGCCAATCAACCACGGCGTAGCGACACCAACGAACGTCATCCAGCGACGGTAGCGGTTCCTGTGTGCAACCGCGTGAACAATCTTGAAGTAGCGTTCAGCGGTGATGACTACCAGACCGTACACCGAACCGTATATAGCCGACGACACTAGCGCATCGCTCTCGATCAGGAAACAGACCAACTGCCTCAGAACGCCCGTCTTCTTACCATTACTTCTCAATATTCGCTGATCACAGAAACTGCATCAGAGATCGATGAATCCGAGATCGTTCTGTTTCAGTGTTCAGTTGAGAGAAAAATAACTAAATGCAGCTAACGCTCACAGATCCGATTGATGTAACATTCTCTTAAAGTTTCATATGCCTGCATGTTACCATTACTTCTAAATATTTCATAAAAGGTAAAATCCACAAGCAGGCTAGGCCTATATGTGTAATGAAGCAATGTATAGAACTGAGAGTCCTCAAAAAACTTCATTTTAAAGATCCTCAGAACGCCCGTCTTCGTGTGTAAGTATCCTGACATCACTAGTGCCAGCTTGGTGACAGAGAAGGAAGAGGCAATGAGGTCGAGAATTGTCTGATTGCAGACAAAGATGTTGACGGTCTTCCTCGTCGCCTGCTTGTACACCAGTAGGCAGATCAGCATCACTAGGTTGGCGATGAAGGCAAGCACACAGATGAACATTATAAGAACCCCGGTAATACGTTCACCTGCCCACGACCTTGGAGAAGGGATGTCGAGTTCTAAAAATGTGCCTTGAGGTCGGTCGTACGTGTACGTCGTCTCCTTCAGAGAAGCCACTGCCGTTGCCACGTCAGTTGTCATGATCACGGACGACAAAAGCTACTGAGATCTATAGACTACTAATCACGAGCTTCTTGAAGAAGTTCTGCATTTTATACTGCAGAGGCCTGCACGAGCGCATTTGGCTGTCATCGATATCACGTCACGCACATTAACACGCTTACAGGGTGGGGGCACTGCCCCCAACCGCCTCATAAATAAATAAAGTGCAAACGAGCAGTAGGCCTAACCGATAGAGAGACTTTGAAACTCTCTTCCACTGAACTATCGAACTGCTCCATCCGTTAACACATTTAAGATCCGTCTTAAGACATTTCTCTTTGATTCGGCATAACCGCACTGTAGCACGCGCTTCTGTACTATGGCGCGATATAAATTTATTGATTAATTGATTGATTGATTGATTGATTGATTGAACAAGACAACTAAGTGTAGGTGTTAGTGCAGGTCATCGCAGTCCAGGTTAATATTGAAGTTTTGTACGTCCGCCATTGTCATCATTAGTTTAAAACGTCGGCAAAGTAGGTATCTGTCCCCCAACCGAACTCTGCCCCTCTGCCTTTGCCTATGCGCTGGGGACGCTATTGGTCATGCAAACTCTACCGCTGAAAAGCACCAGCTGTGTGTGCCACGTGTAACAATATTCCGGTCGGCAGATATCACGTTCTTCGCACATGGTTCATGCCCTTCTCAGGTTTTCTCTTCTGCAGATGTGAACAACTGTGTATTATTTGACCAGTGGCGGATTTAGACAATGCCGGTATGGGTAACGAACGGATCCGCTTTGGAAGAGGTCTGCGGTGTGCTGTCGTTTTGTTCATAAAATCAGCACGTGAAACAAACAAGTGAGATTCGACGCCCACCATCAAAATGTATGACTCCACCGCTGTAGTATTCACACATTTGTACACATGTGATCCACGATCTGGAAAACTTTTCAGCAGTGCCCACTCATATGATGAATAATAATTTGTGCCAAGTTTCATTGAAATTCCTCTACTAAGTACAGATATATCGCATTACGCGAAATACGTGTTCATGGACGGACAACGGACGGACGAACAACCGGTAATATAATGCCTCCGCCGCCTCGCAGCGGAGGCATAATGTGACGGACAGGGGTTCAGCAGGATGACCAACGATGTAAACGGCGACCGTTGTGGTCCAACTATCCTCACTGTGAAACCAACCTGATAGGTGCGCTCCTTCTCTCAAATGCCTGGGCTCTGCCAAAACCCTGTTTTCGTCATCTCTAGGGCCGCGCAGTCCCGTACTTGTAAGCATGGTTAATCAACTTCCAGTTTCTGAAACAGGCCTTTGCTGGACAGTCTCAGAGTGTGCTGGTGGTGTCGCGGTTGATTGCGGAACTCGTACTGGCATCCCCGTCGAAACGAGTACAGACGGTACCACCGTGCTGTCACTAACCTCTGGATGTCCTTGAAGGGACCACATGACCTGTCCGAAGTAAGTAAGTAAGTCTATTGAGATCCTGTAGCCATAAGGCTAGATTGGTTACAATGATACACAATATAAAAATACAATATAAAATACTACTAATATGAAACACCGATACAAATGCAGTTCGTGAGAATTACATACAAACGCAATACGTACAACATAGGTGCTGTGATGTGCGATGTGATACACTTCTGCTGGTATCTGTTGACATACTGCTCTTCAAATTTCCACGAATTTTCAACTAGTGCTAAGCTAGCCTTGTCGGTCCTGTTCGCGTGCTGTCGTTTGTCATGTTTTTATGAAATTGTTTTTATGAACAAATAAAATGATGATGATGATGATGACGACTTGTGGAAGACTGTTTTCCGGACGACTTCTTCTGGACGGCTGTCCGCCTGGACGACTGTCTTCCAGATGACTTTTATCTGCGCAATTAAACTGTCGAAATTAATTAGTTGAGTGCGTCCACTACTTCTAGTAATCGGCTGACTCTATTACCAAACTTAAGGGCACTACGCGTACTGTCGCGATACTATTATGAAGAGATATCAGCTTGATTGTTGGTGTAGATGTAGGCCTATAACCAGTCTGTACTGTTGTGGTTAATAACTTCGTTATTTCTTAGAATTTGGAGAATTCACTTAGCGTGCGTTCATAAGAAGACCAGCCACCCAGGTCAACTCAGCCTGGCCATCCCTTCGTGGTTAGGCGCAATGAGTAACAGCCAAAGGGCGGTGATGCCTGGCTGGCGGCCGGGGAGTAAAGGCAGATATGGTTCGTGTGTGGGTGCCAGGTAAAACTATGTGATCCCCTCGTTACACACAGCCCATATCTGAGCGCCTTAGCAATGGTGCTTCCCCTTAAGGAGCTATACAAATCACCGGATTACTCATAAGAAGAGTTTACTCATCGAATCACAGAGACAGTTTCGCTGTAGAATCGATATTCTTCGTGTTCTCGGCACCACGTTCATCAAACAAGCAAACAAAAGAGTTCGACAGATTGGAAAACTAGAGTTAGGCCTATTCTCTGATGAATTAAGCGTACGCTACACGCTATGCGTGCTATACCTAAGCGCCATAATATCCATGAGCACCCCGTCTTGGAACGCTGTGGCCCTGCAGACGACCGACTCCATGCTCGAACGCACTGACTGCACCTCGTCTCTCGAAGCTGCAGTGAGCGCCGCCGCCGCAGTGACAGCGTGTTGAGTCACACGATAACTTCTACTCAGTACACAGGCACTGAACCGGTCATCTTCACAAGTCGAATCTTCTTCTTCCTCTGCTCCTAGTATTATGTTAGCACTTCCAGCGTTAGATTGTTCGACATAAAGTTGATACATCTTCTTCTTCAATAACTTGACTGTCCACTTGGCTCTCTTCAACAACCTGCTCCTTTGGCCTCTGCTTGCCTTTCTTCTTCTTTTTCGGGGTATACTTCTTTTTAGCAATTCTCCGTTCTCTAGGTTGAGAGCTCTGAAAAACACTCTCTTAAGACGACTGTCCCACTGACGCGTGAATATCTTCGATGCTTTTATCAAGCTCAGATTTCTGTCGAGTTTATTTAGATAGTTCAGCTTGTGTCAAAGGCGGTTCTTCACTTTGAATTTCCGATTCTGGCCACAGCATTTCAGATTTTTTTGCTTTTATAATAACTACTACCCGCGAATTCGGCGTGGTAATGGTAATGCCTTCGGTCGCATCTGTCTGTGTGTCTGTTTAATTGTAATGCTCTATTTTTTAAAGCCTTGACCTAGAAAAACGTAGAAAGTCCTTGGAGGCAGGCAGGTACACTGGTACAGGTTCAAATCTTCAGGTCAAGTTCGCATTTCAGTGCACCGGGAAGGTCACAGCCATAGGAGCAAAAATGTGAAATCTCATCCTGGATCCCTTCGGTGATAGACATGGCGCAGTTTCGCTGCAACTGCAGTGACGACAAGTCCATTTCAGACTACGGCAGGCGGCATATGCAGACTTCAAATTACTGATCAGCAGCCGGCCGGTCTGGTAAGCAGGCTTCAAACTTCAAATTTCCGATCCGCAGACAAATCGTGTAATGGCAGAGAGTGGCTGTGTATCTTGTTCACGGATTGAAAGGCAGTCTGGTTTATGTGGCTTTTAGATCAAGGCAGAAAAGCGTAAATATGTAATGAGTAAATGCACTTTAAAAATAATTTGCATTTCTTCACTGCTATCAAATAATCAACGAACATAATAATGTTTCTTTTTAATTTTTCTGAGACGACCGAATGGTCCTCCTGTCTTTGCATGCACCTTTGTGAGATCTGGTTTTTAAAAAACTGTTTTCACAAGGAGCTTCCGTCCTCCAAGTTGTATATAGCTTAAGACCTCATTAAGGTTAAATCCGGCAATGGTCAAAGCTAATATAGCAACAGCAGCGGACGCTGGGCATACGGACCACCAAAACAACTAAAACGATTTCTCCTGGGGCATGGGTCATACGGTCCCCGGTGACGCCCACGGTAGCAACACCGTTGACTTGCCATGTTCGTATATCATGTGACGCATCTCGCCTCGTGTGTTCTTTCTGCTTCAGATGACATCGACTGCGCATCACGCGACTTACCGTGTTTTCCACTGCTACCGATGCTCGTACGTTTTCACCACATGCTCACACTCACAGCTGAAGGTCGAATGATACGGACGGAGTAGGCCTACACAGTAGTACATCCGTTTTTACGCAGTCTTCACACTAGTTTTGTCAACAACGAATATCGAAATCATTCATTTAACGAAACCTGACAAAATGTGCAATATCTCTGGAATAACCTTTGACTTACTTCACTTATGCTTATATTAAGCACCACTGTAGTGAATCTGCTTTACTGTTCTTTACTTTAACGATCATCTTCTCGCAAAAAAACATCTTATCTGTGTATTTGTTTTCTCGATCTCTCTGCAGCTTCTGACAACGTTGATCACAACAGTTTAATTACTTGTCTGTAACTTGGTTTAGCATACACTGTGTCTCAGAAAAAACGTAGTGTCGAACTTTTTGCGATAACTTCGTCAACTGTTAACCAAGTTTGAAAATTCTTTCACTGTTGGAAACAGCAATAAATTATCCATAAAACGGATTAATATTTCTCGCCATTTTTTAAAAACCTTGTTGCACTACCGTGTGAAACATAAAAGTTAAAAAAATGTTGCGATTGCTCCACCAATTCTTGATGACACAGCTGTGCCGAACATTTCTGATGACTTTGTGAATTGTTATGCGATTTGAAAAACACATTCTACGAATTTGGAACATTGTTTCACTATTTCAATGACCGCTCACTCATATTGTCAGAGCTCCAAATGACCTTTGGCCCGCACGCGGGCGCGAAGAAGCGCTCTCCATCAATTGCGCTAGTATCAACTGCACTCTGTTGAAGGCTATGCCAAATGTCCAACAGTTCCTCAATGCTGCTAAACAAGGCAGTAAATGAGTAAGTAAAGTAATATGTTCCTTCAAGTTTTTAAAGAATTTTTTTAAATGGTGGAGTTGACAACTTTGTCATCGAGGAAGGGTAGAGCAATTGCAACAATTTTAAACTTTTATGTTTCACACGGTAGTGCAACAAGGTTTTAAAGAAATGGCAAGAAATATTATGTTCATTTTATAGATAATTTATTGTTGTTTCCAATAATGAAAAATTTTCAAAATCGGTTAACAGTTGATGAAGTCATCGCAAAAAGTTCGACATAACGTTTTTTCTGAGACACAGTGTACATTGGCTTTGCTCTGAACTGGTTGAAATCGTACTTATCATCTCGCTCTTTCTGGGTTAAATGTGATAACGGCTTGAGGCCGTCATAAATGTGTTCCTCTCACATCTACCTATATATGAAGTGTTTATCAAGGTTGATGAGTAGGCCAAATGCAACTAATTTACCCATCTCAGCCACTTAGGTCCCTTGTACGTTGACAAAGTTGATGTAAAAATGCGTATCAGGCCTACGTGAAGAGTAGCTGGCAGCATATAATATTAGAAATTTGCAACGTGGTCATTGCCAGATGCGAGAAACTGCATTTTTGCGAAAAAAAAGCACCATACTTCTACCATGCGTACAACGTACTGGAAACAGTTTACATGCAGGCCTAGTCATAAATTAGTTCGACCCACAGAAAGAACAAACGACCTAGATGGGCCTTTGGAGTTAGAATAATGCAAATGGGTTCAACCATTTCACAGATACTCGGGTGTTAAAGGTAGGCAAATGACCGACTACATTTTTTCTGTTTCCGGATACACAGAGAAACAATCATTGATTCTAAAATACAACTTATTTTGCGTTACGATGACAAATAACAGACACAAAGTATTTGTGTGAGTGTAAGCTAACAAGACAAGCCATGTTTGACGCATTATAATTTATTCCGCCACAAAGCAATCAAGGCGAAGTTCGTCATTGTGTTATAAAATGTTATACAACATACTTTATAGTCAATATAGACAAAAGATTAAAAGACAGACATAGAATATGAGTAAAAAAAGTGCCCCCACCCTGAAACTTTATGCAATGTTTTCACATGTGGCGAATCTGTGTAACTGCAAATTATCTTGGTTATTGCCCAAACATATTCCTACCTTTATACCAATTTTGGTCATTTATCTGGATATTTTTTATGAATTGTATCACTTTTACTAGTAAGACCCCTCAAATTTTAACAATTACTCTTCTTTAATTTAGTTTATTATGAAATTCACGAATTTTTCTTTAAAAACAAGTCACATCAAGTGATATTTAACTAAATATATCATTTAGTATCTGTTAAATGAGTTATCACATTAAATCTTCAAAATTTCCACTATTGGCTAACACACGTGTCTACAGTCGCTTGCGGTAGTCTTTCATAGCGATGTCATGGCGTTCTCCGACCAGACCAAATTAACTAAAGTGCACTTTTAAACTCAAGAAACTGTTTTTGACTTCTATTGCAGCTTGTATTAAGACTCCAGCATTGCCCCTAAACCTCATAATCCAGTTGATTGAGGTTGGGTGAATTGGGCCACTCATCAGTAGCGATGAAGTCAAGGCAATCTGACTTGCTAAAACTCAAATCGTGAAACGGTAAAAATGATAAGCACTTCTAGAAAAATTCACGCAATTTTGTTAAATAGTAAGATAAATTGACCACAATTGGTGAGCATGTGTGCATTTAAATTGGCAACAAACTGGCAATATTTCACGGAAATATACTTAGCCTAAGTGAAAATATTGCAAAAAGTTTTAGGGGGCTACTTTTTTTGGGTTACGTATATTCACACTTAAGAATTGCGATGATCTGCTGTACGCTCACTTAATCGTTATCAGAACCCCACCAGAGTTGCACACCATCCAAATGTGCGATTGAGAATCATGGATATGCAAGGCGTGGTTGTTACTGATCCCTATTTATCCGAGCTGTCATGACCCATTCAACAACTGACCCAGAACGTATGTAACCCATGACCCACATGGCAATATAACCCACGACCCGGTCTTCGTGAATGTAGGCTACATGCACAGTTCTAATTCTACTACATTAATATTTGACCTGATCACTCACGCTTGTAACAGAAGAAATAAGTGCACCACATACTGGCTATATCATTCACATGGATCGTGCTGGCGTGCTGTTTACGTTACTGGCTGACGGATCATCGTTCACATACCCTGACATACCCTCCCTGACCCGCGATCCACTGACTCTTCCGAATTGAACTGACTTGTATGACTCGTAATTCGTGACCTTTTGACTCACTGTAAGCTCTGCTGCTCACAGTTCACGTCACGTGACACCGTTTTTACGGAGCGCGCGCATCGACAACAACTGGTATTACAACGGCGGCCGGTTTGAGGCCGTCCAAACCTCAGAACAGGTCGTAAATCATTTAAAATTTGTGCATCGGTTGACGATATCTCGATCGATACATGACGAGGTCAGAAGATCAAGAGTCAAGTCACAAGGTCATTTGTTGGTAACAGATAACTGTACCGACTTCAAACTCGGTCATACTTTACTATGTAGGCAATATAGTGCATGACAGCTTATCAAGGTCATTAGGTCACATGTACCGGAAATAGAAATATAGCTGAAACGCTGTCATCGGCATTCGATTGTCCCTTTGTTGGTTTAGTATCGCGTAAACTAGCCTTGGTTTGACAGTCAGCAGCACAGAAATGATTCCAGTTCTCTCATTAACCGGCGCTAGCGTAAACTGTATCTATAAACGCCGACAATATAATGACTGTGGACAAGTCATACAGGCACACAATAAGTCTTCGTGACTTTCATTTCACCTCATTTCATACATGCCAGTTCACCATGTTCGTTATCATCACTCTCATCAGCCAACATCAGTCCATCAGTTTCCACTCCGGGCTGAAAACTCAACTGTTCCACAAATCCTTTCCACCCACTAGTATAACTTCAAGACTCTTTTTCGGATTTTCTTTTGTTCATCAACTTTTTTATCTTAGTTTATTACTTCGCTACTTTTTATCTTGATCCCGTGTGGTAGACTAAGCTGATAACTCGAGAGCTCGTGGCGCAAGCGACAAGAAATCATCGATAATTTTGTCCAGATTAGTATAGTATGCGCTGCGTACCTCCTACATGTATTTTGGTTCTTTTCGTGCCACACCCACAGGCTAAAAGCACCACCGCACCTCAGATTCGGGTTCCACGATCCGACAACTGTGCGGACTAACAAATCTGTGTATTACCATCTCTGCCTATGAAGTTATTTATAACCGGCGTTTGTCTGTCTTTCTATCTGTCTGCTAGTAACTTCACGTGAAAACTGCTGATCGGATCTTCAAAAAAATTTTATCAGAGATGTACTTGTGGATAAGAAACAATTGATTACATCTTGGACGTCATCCGCCTCTAAATCCGGATACAGTAATTTTGAAGGATATTTCAACATTGCGAAACACGGCATTTTTCCAGTTTGGCTCATACCTCAAAAAAAACATGAAAGTTTTAACATAGATGTATCTTTGGACAAGAAAGTCCCCATTAAATTTAGGAAGTTACCGGATCCAGAGTTCGGAAGTGGACTCCGGATCCGGACCGGATTCGCCTCGGCGAAGGTCTGCGCTCCCCGAGTGTTCTCGTCATTATTGTTCGTTATTATTTTTACGGCTCAGTTTTCAACACGGACGGACGGCGACCGATCAATAACAGAGTGTAAAAATTATGGCGACGATCAGAGTGAAAATGTTGCCACTACGAGGCGCCGCGCACCACGTCACACGGCAGTGACGACGCAGCAGATGCGTGATGGCGAGGTTGGACGACAGTCTGAGTCTGAGTCGGCGACGGCGGCCCGCACAACGCGGCCGTGTCGTCGGCGGTGACCGGGCGCATCGTCGAGCAGTAGGCGGTACCAGGAGGCGGAGGCGGCGGTATCGCACGAGACTCGTACGAGCGGTAGTAGATGGAGTCGCCGCCGTCGCTGTTGGCACTCTGAGCGTGGTAGACGTGCGGCATGGCGACGTCCTCGAGCTTCGTCTGACAGATCATCGACCGCTGCTCGCTGACGTCGAACTGTGGACGTCGGCAGCGTCGACTGCGCACGTACATAATTGTTTTCTTTTTGTATGCAATTGCCATTACTGTTTAACTTGTCATAATCATGCACTTTTGTTGCTTGAGTTTAATAAAGTATCAGCATCAGTATCGTCATTATTGTCATCATCATCATTATCATCATCATCATCATTGTGACTGTTATTACAAACTAATATGGTTAGAGTGCTGCAAAGTTAAAAACAACTTTGAGAGTACTTCTTTACCATAAAAAGTGGCTGACAGTTTCAAGCTGAAAA
>Ga0049105_1000891_pt1 | contig 11945 bp, 10 predicted proteins | sample WorMetvaBAHAMAS1_FD_61260 | JGI IMG/M metagenome (GOLD analysis project Ga0049105, IMG submission 61260) | Worm MetaG Olavius vacuus BAHAMAS.1 | ecosystem: Host-associated > Annelida > Digestive system > Unclassified | place: Germany: Marburg | collected 2013-04-09 | reverse complement strand
TTACAAGTTAACACCTACTCGATTTTTCGCTAGCGCCGCAGCGCGCCGAGAAAAATACGGCGGCGGCGGCGTCCATAAATTTCGGCTGGCCCGGCGGCGCGCCGAATTTTTTCCGGCGGCAGCGGCGCGGCACGCTTCCGGCTGGCGGCGGCGGCGGAATTCGGCGGCTGAGGCCAGGGGTCTAGTGGAACGACCCGGTACGGGCCGGTGGCACTAATTAAACTTCCTTTCGAGATCGACAAGAAGTAAATAATTAGTATAGTGCATGTAAAATTATTCTATCGGCCTGAAATGTTGACAATAAAAACCTGTTTTCATTTACAGACATGTGACCTATTAGCCTCATGAATTTCATGATTAGCATATTCTTCATTTGTGGGATTATTAATGCCAGCTTGGGTATTTTAGGACCAGTCCTTGGAATGTGGGAATTCGATAAAAGAAGAGCAGAAGCACGGCGGATTGATGGTAAACCCTTTTTCTACATGGCGTTTGCATGTTGCGTGAATGTATATATGGTGAGTGCACACGAGCAGCGCGTAAGGAGAATCTAATCCCAACCCTAATAACTCACACGATCACTGCTTACTCAGTAATAAGTGGAAATGTCGTACGTGTGCGCATACTCATATGTGCAACTAGACAAACGCCATGTAGAAAAAGAGTTTACCTGGATTGATGATGATTGTAAATTATGTGTGACGAAAGATGATGCATTTTAGTCAAAATATTGGCCCTACAGCCATTAATACATAACGATCGTGGAGATACACTATATGCTGTGCAAATTATAACCTAACAAGTTTATATAATAGAGCATAAATCCGTGCCGCTGTGAAATGCAACAACCATCCAAGTCTCAGTCTGTTCCTCCTAGGTGGCTGCACTGTCCCAGAAAGGGCCAGCTCATTGCTAGTGAGTTGTGTAGTTGTGCTGCTAGTTGAGTTCAGTTCCACTGTTACTTTTAATGTTTTAATGCGTCTTTTTAACCAATTATCTAACGGTCTGTAGACGGATCTCGCGAGTTTTTTTTCCCGAAAATCTGAAAATCAGCATTAATGCAAGTGGTAATAGTGTTTTAAAAGTATTGGCAGATTCACATTAGTGTCATGCGCCAACCGTAGTTTATTCGGTCTATATGGAGCATTATTGGCTGAGTTGTATTTGGTCAGTCGGACCAGATCTGGTCGATCTTTTCGCCTGCGGCTGGCGAAAAGGAACAGCCAGATCAGGTTCGACCATTCAAAAAGAAGTCGGGCATTGACGACCTGTGCATTCTTAATTATCGCTGGCCCTGAAAACCCTTGCACCGACATCAACGAAGTGCTACGGGTCAGACACACACACACATGCTAACATGGCAAGATTAGGGTAGATGCACTATTTTGTATTTTGCTCGCTTTGACTGCTGGTATGTACCAGTATTGTTGCTCACTCGCAGGAAAAATCTCGCTCACTCGCCCCATTTCTCACTCACCTGCTGATTAACTGTTCAGACGAATATACTGGTATGCAAGAAGTCATAATACTGAACTAGTTGATTTATGCCCTGATCTTAGCTGCCTGGCAGTGCCAGCGATAATATCACAGATGTATTAACTCTTCTTGTTGTTTGTTTGCAGATAAATTTTTGCCATTCAAAACACCACTTGATGCACGGTACTCAGACCAGATCCCAGAAGAATGTCGCTTTGATCTGGACATGCTGTTTGCTTCACTGAAGAGTTTCAAGGTGAAGTGTATTAACATTTATAAATTGTGATGTGCATGTCATATGAACAATAACATATTGCTACTAGAGAAGACTGCATACAGTACACTGTACCGTAGTAGACGACTTATGAGATTTAAGATAGTTGCCCAACCTGCATATTACAATGGTGCGTGTAAAGTGGAGGTCAAATTATGTTGCATTTGTTTGTGCCCACAGATAAAGCTGGGACTTGTGGTTGATTTGACAAACACGTCAAGATTCTATCGGCACGAAGATGTCGATGAACACGACTGTAAATATGTGAAATTACAGTGTCGAGGGTAAGTGCGGAACTGAACTGCAAGTAGCGTAGCAGTAATTTTAGATGTACCGGTAATTATTAATATGTTGCAGTGGTGTAGCAGTGATGATTGGAGGACAAGACAAACTGTTCTGTGCTGTACTGTTTAGCATAATAGGGCGTGTAAGTTATTTAATATACGTCTCTATGCGACACTATGTTTTAACTACTTTTGGTGACATCGTCGTATATTTTCATATGGCAGTGTGTTTGAGTTGTTAATTTGTGAATTACGTAATGGCGTTTTCAATTTGTTATTGGGCGAATTATACCCAAGAGAAGACGAAGTTATCCTGGAAGTCAGGAAATGCCATGACGGATGACCGGGTTTTGAAGTTTTTGTATGACGCCGACTTACATCATGTTGAATCCTCAATGCAACGTCACCGGAAATACAAGAATGGTCGCATAAAAGTAGATATAGGATAAATAATCTTTATTTACTTACACGACCTATTGTGCCATAGCATGAGCGCACTGACCACTCGTATAAACAGTTCTTACAGGTGAAGTAGAGCCTTTTGAAGCTCAGGGTTGTGTGTTTTTGCACTTCCTTTTCCTTAACTAAGGCCAGTGTATGTGTCTCAGAATTGTTTTTTTTGGGGGAGTGTTATTTTATTAATTTTCTCTTGGTTGTGTGAGTTGGTTGTCAAAGCCGGTACAATGCCAGGTTGCTGGGAAAGACTACTACTGTGTGTCGAGTGGTTGAGTCACATTTTAAGACATTTTTCCTTTGTGAATTGTGAAAACCGTTTCTTAGCAGCCATTTGTGTTTTGTGAAGACGAGATGAGACTCCGACTCCGGAGCAGACGCAGGCATTTGTCGATGTGTGTGAAACGTTCATTCGACGTAATCCGCTGCAGGCCATTGGTAGGTGACATTGCGGTTGAGCACACGGCGTCATCGTCATTTTCATCACACGAATTGCTATGGTGCTGATTAGTCGAAGCTCTGCGGTGCCACACTGTAATCGGAGTTGTATAAATACGAATGTAAAATGTGTACTATTGTACATAAAACTAATCCTCTAAAAATGTTTTAAGCTGCCATCAGTAACTATAATAAATTTGTCTGTATGTCTCAAATGTGACACAAATGTATCAGTCTTAACTCTGGTCAAGATGGCTTGCTGTAATTGTCGTACAGTGGACTGGCTTTAGTTTATGTATGTGGTGCTTAATAGGCTTCTTTTGTAATTTTTTCCTTGCTAAAGATGGGGCAGATGGTCTCATTGCATTGCCGCAGCTGGCCGACACTGTTTGTTTGTGATTAAAAATCTGTGTAACAGTCTATTAAGAGAATAAATGCAAAAACCGATTGTATTTTGTGGAATTGTTGCATTGGTTTTAGGTGTACATTGTACCCATGGATACAACAGAACTGGGTTCCTGATTGTTGCGTATTTAGTTATAAAGCAAGACTGGAGGTAATCAATCTCAGTTTAGTGCTGTTATATGATAATGATGATGATGATGATAATAATAATAATAATGTATCCAATGCTGTTCATTTGTATAGCGCAAAATAAACTGTTCAGTTGCACTGTGGAAGTTCAAACAAGTATATTTTTAGTCACCTAGCAAAAGTCTGCAAAGAAATGGACTCGCAGTGTAGGTTCGCTGGCAAACTGTTCCACAGAAGAGGACCAGTGACCACAAAGTTACATATGCTGACCAGTCACAGTTCTTAGAACAAGAGACATCTACTATCTCATATGCATGGTTCCCACGCCTCCTGGAAAGTCCTGGATTTTTTTTTGTAAAATTTCCAGAACCTGGAAAGTCCTGGAAAATGAGTTTGGTCCTGAAAAGTCCTGAAAAATCTAAGTGCAAGGTCCTGGAAAGTCCTGGAATTTGCTAGGCAGTGATGCTGATGGTAGACGCTGTGTTGCGGACGCAGATGCCAAAATATGCACGTAAATAATTGTAAAAAGTGTTTGAACAGTTTCTTTGCAATTTTTTCACAACATGTGACAATGATGAACATATACTTCAGTATGGAATGGATGCTGCTATCATACTGTATATATATATAGTTACTAACTGCTGTTTGTCTCTATATTTAAACATTGCTGACTTACGACAGGGTCCTGGAGAATGCTTTCAGGGTCCTGGGAAGACCTGGAATTTTTTATAACCAAGAGAGAAGGAATGCTGTATATGTACATCCTGAGCACATTATTTGTGTAGCCGTCTAGTGTCTGTCTGTAGGGTTAAGTTACGTCCAGTGTGTCAGTTACATATTGCTGTTGCTGTTATTATTATTATTTTTATTATTAGTTTTTGTTATTAGTTGTTATTCCAACCTTCAGTGCTTCGACACTGTTGGTTGGGTCATTTGACCCGTAAAACCCGTCCCCGATATGACCTATAATGTGTTTGGTGGGACGTTAAACATTGCTCAACTCCAACCGCCGCCATATCCGGTCATCATCATCCCCACAGCTAGTGATCTGACATATGCGGCTGTCCGCTGTTAGAATTCGTGCATTTCTGGTGGCTGCAAACCACCTCTGCAACGGTCTGCCGCCCGCGCTGACTGTTTTTCGGAACCGCCTCAAAACTCATTTCTTTTCAGGATCATTTTATTCTGCCAATAAGAATCTTCAAATAGCATTCTTGTAATAAATTCTTTTTCTAGTCCAGTTTCCTTTTTGAATCAGTTCTCGGTCAATGGTCATGAGTTCGGTATCGCAGATCATACGGACAGTTACGTTGTTGAGGAAACTGGTGCAATATGTGGTTTCTGTTATCTAAAATAGTATTAGGAGGAGGAGGACTTGTAGTGATAACTGAGCTACTGACGGTGATTACCAATGAATATGATACGTTGTAGCATTACCTTTACTGTTTTACCTGTATTGCACTCGTTACCTATTAACTCGTGAATTGCTTTAGCTGCTTTAGCATGCATACCACTGGTCAGCTTATTTTCATTTGTTATCGAACTATTATAATGCCATTTTCTGCATGCTGCAGGTCAACTTTTTCTCCACCATTGAATTTGGTAAAAGATCTTCCAATTACTTTTTTGCCACAGTCTGTAGGGGATTACCTCTTGACTTTTTTAGACTACTGATACTGTTAGACACTGTCAGAAAACTTCCCTTTTTACATAATCTACCCGTAAAATACTTTACCAACACTGCCCACTTAGCTACTGCCTGAACCGCTAATTGAGTGTAGTTGCCGACATCTCGTGTCTTACTGGTGGTATCTGTACTGCTGTTACCAATGAGTATGATACGTTGTAGCATTGAGGCGGCATTGAGCGTATTCAGTCAGATGCGACCACCGGGTATATACAAACAAGAATATCTTCTCGAGTTGTTCACTCGGTATGGTGATCGTGACGACACGCCGTTAGCACCTCCACTTCCCGACTGGTGTCTTGGTCAGCACACAGTTGTCATCTACGTCTTAACAGATTGTATTTTGTACTTTACAACCTGACACTAATAGTTGGACGGTGACACTTCACTTGTGAAAAAAGGTTCTGGTCCAGGACAACCTAAATGAGAAATTTTACGAATTTCTGTTGACCTGATGGAAACTACGACAAGTGTGCAGCTGACGAACAGTGATGAAAGCAAAAATGCAGGTTTTTCTTGCGGTGACGAAAGTATTAGTGGTCGGTTAGAATCTGAGAGGTTTGAACCTAAAGGTTCCCTTTTAGTAGACTCAGTCATTCTGGGAGTATCTTTGGAAAAGTAGGTCAGGTTATTGGTTAAATGAAAAAGTGGGAAGCATGTGTGAATGTAACAAAACATTCTAACATTGTGAGCATTTTATTGGTGCCATTTTTACGCTGTCACAGAGCTTTACTTCTTACTTTGTTGCGTTTTGGTTGAAAACCAAAAAAATGATGAAAAAATCTACTTTAGACTGATTCGTTAAGCGGAATTGAAGTCGGTGATGTGTGTGATCTATCTGCTTGACAAGAAATTGCCCATTTTGAATATGTAATGTTGACGGCCTGGCCATTGTACATTTGGCGCAGAATATGACGATTCTGGTCGTGATGATGATGGAAATGTGATTGCTGAAGCAGCTAATGGTAGTGCTGCTGCTGCTGCTGCAACAAATGGAACTGTCGGTGGCAAACATCGCAGAGAAATCAACAAAAAGGTTTGATAATATATAATACAAATCTCTTGTCACTTTTTTCGTAGATTTTTACGAAACGTATGAGCTGGGCGATTGGGTCGGCCAATGTCTTCAGTTATTATGAAAACAAGTGAGCCTCAGTGACACACCGTCGAAATGTATACCTCACACCATTATAGGTTAATGGCCTTTACCTTTGACCTTTGACCGCTGGCCTTGAAAACATTTTAGCAGTGTACACTACTTACATGATGTATATTTTGGAAAGTTTTATTCATGTTCCCCTACTATACTGCAGCATGCGTAATAGTTGTTAACAGATGGATGGAGAGCCAGAGAGACGACCGGAAGATGTAATACCTCTGCTGTGTATTGTTACAAATGTAGAAATTGTTTGAACAATGAACATGACATTCATTTGGTATACGCCGCATGTGTGGTTGACGTTAAATAATTTCTGGCTGTCGTAGGATGCGTTGTTCATGGATGGCCTTGTTCCTGGTGTAACAACCATGACGTCTCAGCCGCAGCTTAGTCAAATACAGCAACGTGCTCAGTCGCTCTGTGGATGGAAAAGGTTCGTTAAATTGTGTTTCTCTCAGAAGTTCAATTCGTTTCACTAGTGTTGTGAAGTGCCACGAGCATGGCTCATTACTCCATACTTGGATCATCACCTAATGGAGATAAACAAACTTCAACGAGTTCAACCGTACACTCTTTTTGAAGTTTGCAAGTCTGAAGTGACCTGTGCTTTCCGAGTACCTTGTCTTCCATACTTTCCTAGTTACAACCGACAAACTACAGCCGACATGCGTTTTCATACGCCGGCCGGCACGCCTCAAACTTACTTCCTGACGCAACATCTATATTCATCTTCAAGCACTCTCTAAAGACATTTTTATTCGAGCATATGTGGCATTTAGTGCGTTAGAGACGATGTTTTGTTTAATGGGCTATACAAGCATACTTTCTGATTCTCATTCTAATTTTTCTGTCTTGTAGAGTGATTTACAAACTGCGTGCTAACTTTGTCAATGGACGTGTTGACTTCAGTGGTTTATGGTTTCTCATTGGCTGCATTCACAGCCAATAGAAATCAAACAACTTAGGCGGTGTCTGATGTGACCGCTGTAACTGTGACATGGTATTGAAGCTCGTGTTGTAATGCTATTTGCATGTGTTGGACATCTACCCAAGAAGTGACCTGCTGCCTCTTCTTCCTTGCTGCATTCAGGGCAGATGTGCTGAAGACCATTTTATTTGTGATATTGGCACTAAGAGGCGAGTTTATTTCCGGCTGTTGAATGGCATGTTAATGTTTACATGAAGCGGCATGTAGAATGTTGATGTCATAAGCTAAACATTGTACACGTATTATGCATGTCGTGTAGCCTGATTTAGTTGAATGTGACTGCTGCAGTTCGGGATTTCCTGGAGCTCAGCCTGTCAGCATGGATTGTCAGAACATTTCCTTCCTAACTCAGCGACCGTATAAAGTCAGCTGGAAGGCCGATGGCACGAGGTATTGTACGGAGTACAGAATGTTTATTGCTAGCTGTGTTCACAAAAGTAACCGCAGTTCATTAGTCATATTTGGCGTGAGTTTCTGACCAATACGTTTTATGTGAAGTTATTCTATATAGTCGTCGGCTGAATGAATATGAAAACTGTATTTCAGATATTTAATTTTTAATTGTGCTCAGTTCCTGCAAAGAACATAATCAAACTGTCTGTCGTAGACAGACTTGTCATTTTTATAGATGCTAGATTTTAAAACCGAGTAACAGGATATTCTTTTGCTGTTTTACCTGTATTGCACTCGTTACCTGTTAACTCGTGAATTGCTTTAGCATGCTTCGATTGTCTGTTTGTGATCCATCACTGCCACTGACTCAGTTCTGTGCGTGTCTGAAGACTGTGTTATTCCGCACAGCATACGAAACACTAGCATAGCACCTACGTGACAAAATAGGCTGTAAGGACTGTTGCGCGAACACAAATTTATTTACTTACTTACTTACTTACATATATACCACTGGTCAGCTTGTCTGCATGCTGCAGGTCAACTGTATTGTAACTCTTTTCTTCACCATTGAATTCAGTAAAAGATCTTTCAATTGTTTTTTGCCACAGTCTGTAGGGGATACCTCTTAACTTTTTTAGACTACTGATACTGTTAAACACTGTCAGAAAACTTCCCTTTTTACATAATCTACCCATAAAATACTTTACCAACACTGCCCATTTACCTACTGCCTGTACCTCTAATTAAGAGTAGTTGCCGACATCGCATGTCTTACTGGTGGTATCTGTACTGCTGTTATCATCATCATCATTATTGTTATTATTGTAATTGTGATATAGGTACATGATGCTGATCGACGGCGTAGATTCTGTATACATGATCGACCGAGACAATACCGTTTACCGTGTTCCAAAGATGGTCTTTCCTAAACGCAAAGCCCCATCTGCCAATCTCACTGACACGTTACTTGACGGTGTAAGTTTAGCTAATGGAATATAACATGTTTACCAGTTTCGGTATACTAGATCAATGTTTCTTGTCCCCTTTTTGTATGTGTCATCAGTTGCGTAAAATTCAGTATATTAGTACCAGACTGATGACTTCTTGTCGGCTGTGCTCTGTTAGGCCTGAACTCCATTATCTCTGCACTTTTTGTATTTGTATCTGTATTAATTTTGTTTGCTTATTTTTATGTTATTACTGTTGTACCTGTGGTACGAATAAAGATAATAAATAAATAAGTAAATTGTTTTGTGTCTCCACCAAAGTTATAATGGTGCAAGAGGCATTCTGTTTTCAGGCTGTTCATGTGTGCATCTGTGATCATATACTAAAGCTTTGTTAATGGAATATCTTATAGATAGAATCTCTTGCGGGAATTTTGCCAAATTTACAACTTTACTGCAGTTGGAAACAAATATGAAATGATTAGATTGTGAGGAAAGGTCAAAGATCAAAGGTCACGGTGAGACTAATTACACTTCACCGATGGAGGCATACTGCTTCACGGTTTGCCGACAACCACCTTCTAGTTTCTTTTGTACTCGGTTTGTACCATAATTTAAATTTATGCTATGATTTATGAACGTAGTAGTGACTGTAATGTAATTACGAGTGCTGTTGATTGGCTGGAAAGGCTGCTGTCTAAGGTGGCCCGTGTGCATTCATTCATTCATCAAAGAACTGATTTAGGTGGCGTAATGTCAAAATGATTGCAATGACACCTAACAACCTTAAACGAAAAGACGGAAATTGCGGCTCAGGACAAAAACAGTCTTTGGTCATGTGCGGCGGAAGCTGTCGGGGTAGCTTCTGGTAAAAAGTAGCGTCTTGGAGCTGGCGCCTGAACATGGACAAAGATGATGCCGACGTGAGACCAAATGGCAGTCTGTTTGATCTAATTAAATTAATTTTGCATTATATTCTGCTCACTCACTTACTGCTTTGTTTGGTCATATCATCATTAGCACTGGAGCTATTAAGCCAGACCTACATCGCTCCCCTTGGGACCTGTACAAAAATAATTGCTTTTACTGTCGGCTTGTGTGTAATCAACCAGTTTTCAGTGGTCACTACAGACTAGACTGGGTCTCTGTCTTCAGGAAACCTGTGAGGAATACTGGGACAGCACAGTTACCTTATATCTTTCCACACTGGATTCTTTCACAGATCCCAAATTAAACACATCAAAGCCATGAGGGATGAATTGAGATAGCACATAACATTTGACCTTTGTACATTTACCATTCTAAATTTAAAATATAAAAATGTGACTTAATAGTATTAAATTTTTTTTCATATTATATAAAATTCTGCAATTCTGATGTTATGCTGTTGGTAATATTTCTAGAAACTGTTTGTACATTTTTAGGAGATGATAATTGACTCCGTCGATAATAGACCGGTGCCGCGATATCTGATCTACGACATTATCAAGTTTGATGTGAGTTGGTATCAGTATACTGTGATGTATTTAATTTTGTCAAAGCTGTTCTTAATCAGCTCATAATCCCTGTGAAGGAATTCGTGCCACTCTTGACTGATGAAGGTCTCAGGGTCAACCTCCAACAACTTGGCTTCACCGTAGAGACACCCAACTTTTCCCCAGTCAAGTACCTACCCATGGCCAAGACTGGTTTACCTGGAAATTGGAAGCTGTGGCGGCCAAGGCTTTGTATAGATGATGCCGATAATGATGATGATGATATTGAATTGTGACATGTCTGAATTTTTTTCACATGTTCAGTATGCGAATAAACTTTATATGATACCTGACCTGTTGTGTACAGTCTGTCTAAAGTTACATTTGCCCATCAACATTGTTTTGCACTGAGCCTGGTTTGTGCTAGGATGGATAACCAGCTCAGCTATCCATGTCAACTCAGCCTGGTCATCCCTTTTCTCGGGGTCGATAAATGAGTAGTGGGCTTGATTACCGGACGAGTGCTTGGTTGCGCCATCTGGTGAATGCCCACGGGGTTATAAGCCTCGTGCAGTTGATTGCAGCCGCTTAGCGCCGCGTGCGGCATTTTCTTGCCTGGCTAAACCCAGTTGTTATACCTAGCCTGTGTGCCGGTACTTGTGCTGTCCTGCGTGGCAACTTGTTTGTTTGTGTGCAAGTGCGTTTGTCATTTGTCTCATAAAGAATTACTTTACTTTTACTTTTACTTTCTGGTTTTGTGTCCATGTTCTTGCAGCATTGGTTGAAGGTTGTACTATAGAAATTGAAATCGGTGCTGCCAGTGCCTGATGAGTTTTTGGACTTTGGAAAGACCTTACCTATTTTATTTTGTAAAAATGTGATAACTGCCTATTCGCAATCAGTCATTTTGCTATGCTGTCTTAATCTAATGGTCAAGAGTTGAGACTGGTCAGTAAAACGAATTTTTTTTTATATGTTACATTGGCACATTGGTCGACTGTAGGGCCAAGAGGTTGGCGGAACAGACTTCAATACTCGACTGATCTGCATCAGCAAAGAGATCATTGAGCCGCGACACAATCTCATGAAGATCGGAAAGTTGGACAAAGCGTCCGAGCCATTCAGTGTCCGCGCGAAGCCATTCTGGGACTTGACTTGCACACAGAGTGTAATCAGATCAAACATCTTTCTGCTGTCGTTTGTGTGAATTTTTCTGTCAGCGGCTATAGCTTGGATAGTCTACTTTAAACATGGATTACTTTTGAAATACGTTGTTATTCTCATTTGGGGTATGTCTGCTTCTGAACTAGGCAACATTGATCTGTAGCAGTACGGCACTTATTCAGTAAAAAGCTACCAAATATTAGATCCAGTCAAGATGGCCTCCACTGGTTTATGTAAACATGTATTATATAGAAATATAGAAGTATGTCTATAATTTTATTTATTTATTTATTTATTAACTTATTTACAAAATAAATACATTTATGTATTAAATATATTAAAATTTATAGGTATGCATAATATAAAAAATGTGTGTATCTAATAAATAAGATATCGGCCAGTTCTGTACAATATTGCACAGTTTTGGATGGCACATTCAGTGATAAACATGCAGTAAAGTGATCGGCTATTGAACAGCAGAGGGTTAGTCATTGATTGGCTCATTGTCGGCGGTGATCAGTGGCCGTGCGTACTATTTGCCGTTGCGTGATTGGCAAATTGATTTCTAGAATATTTATATCTTAATAGGTCTGTATGTGTGTGCGACAATGCAAGCCGTCCTTTCAGTAATTGCTCTTGTGAAGCTGTAGCTCGGAAGTGCAATATGGCAGAT
>Ga0049105_1000890_pt1 | contig 11945 bp, 2 predicted proteins | sample WorMetvaBAHAMAS1_FD_61260 | JGI IMG/M metagenome (GOLD analysis project Ga0049105, IMG submission 61260) | Worm MetaG Olavius vacuus BAHAMAS.1 | ecosystem: Host-associated > Annelida > Digestive system > Unclassified | place: Germany: Marburg | collected 2013-04-09 | reverse complement strand
ATAGAGACGTATATTAAATAACTTACACGCTCTATAGGCAGGTTTCTCAACCAAGAATACTAAAATAGCTCCCAAGGTTAAAAGTCAAGGTCAAATGACATCAAACTCTAATCACTTCTATGGTTTACCGTGTCACACATCCCTATCAAGTTACACCAGTTTGTGATTACCGTAATAGTTTTCGGTTTTCTTAGCTACAAACGGTCAATATTGTTTTTAAAATGCACCGCGGTTGGATATGGAGTCACGAAACAAAATAATGATGATAACAAACGACAGCTATTCGACGAAGTGATCATTGTGCCCCAAATAAAACGACGCCAAAATACAAACCAGTGTAACTCAAATCTAACGTAACACAAGATGCTCAGCTATCGCAAAGAAACCGCGCTGCAGGGTACATTTGTTTTGGCCAAAAGTGGAAGACTGGAACTGGGAGACAATATTTTACGGAGATTATAGGTCTATCTTCAACCACTGTGACATAATCGGCCTGCAAAGCTATCGAATTCGATGAAAAAACGCAAAATAAAGGCTATTACGCCGTTCAAGGTCATTCAAGGTCATCGAGGTCGGTATCAATCGAAAGCCCGTATGCGACTACTTATTCGTAGCCCTTATTTTGCGTTTTCACCGAATTCGATTGCTTTGCTGGCCAATTACGTCACGGCGGTTAATATAATGTCCGTAAATATTGTCTCCCAGTTCCAGTCTTCCACTTTTGGCCATAACTAACCCCAGGGGTGAAACCACGACTGAAAAGTTGAGGGGGGACTAAGGTTTGGGTCCCAACACCGGGGCCGCGTTGGGTGTTTGGTGTGGAAGGGGGTCGCCCCCTTCCGCTGTGCTGGTCCGGGGTATCACCCCCGGAAAATTTTTGAAAACTCAGATGCTAAATCCTGCATTCTGGTAACTACTTGCTGTGAAATTTCCATCTTTTTGAATACGGCCAAGAAGTTGGGGGACCAATACATTGTTGGTCTCCCAACCTACGGTTGTTGCGCCTATGACTAACCCACCCTGCAGCGCGGTTTGTCTGCGATAGCTGAGCTACTTGTTGCATCTGGCTCGATCAATACGAGTTCTGTACTTCCAAGCGTCGACATGCCAGCTGAGACAGTGACAGACTTTGAGAACGTTGAGTAAGCACACAGAAGTCGCCTGGCGGATATTTTCGCTCCGTGGTCTGATGGGACAGTACTGTTGTACACCGATTTTCGTGCTGAAAACTTAGGTCTTACGGTACTGATGTTTACACGTTTGTATAGCAGAAAATACGCCGCAAATTCTATTGTGGCACTCAATTGCGATAAGCCTTGTTAGAATGAAGGCGATTAGAAATTCGGCATCACTTTGACTGGGACACAGTGTATGAGCTATGCACAGTGAGCGAGTTACTGAATAAGCAGAATTTAATACCCCATTTGATACATAAGTCATTTCAGAGAAGAGTGTTTCGACACGTGGTCGACACACTATAACGTTACTGTGTCTGAACAACACCAACCTCCGATATTATTGCTGACAAATTCGTTCAGATCTAAAACGAACACAAACTGGTTTGTGTCAAAACAAAACAGGTGTCACTTATAATTTAAAATAATCGGATTTAATCGTAATCACAGCGTAGAATACACTTACAGTAGGTGTCTTAGATGCAGTGCTCGTTGTTATTTTGAAATGTCAAAGTTCGCCAATGTTAATCACCGACATGCATTTTATACTGCAGGGTGGATGAAAACATGACCATTTTAAACAGTTTACAACTCTTGTATATGATGACGTGGTAAGGCGTTCCGTAAAGCAAAATATTCAGCTCTTTGCCATGAATGTCGCCATATTTAAATATTTTTTATAGCTTCAGAGAAACCATATTACACTGAAAATACCAATTAATTTAAGCACGACGTTCACTTCTTGTACACAATTCTTTCAAAATTCACCATCAGATTATGAACATCAGCATGTCAACAGGAATTCAACACGTCTCCCACTTGTACTGTGATCACCATCTCCGCTCCTTTTTTGCAGTCTGGGGCCTATTTTTGCATCCTGGCTTATCGCACAGCAGATTATTAACGTCTCGGATCTCTTGACGATATAGTTTTGTCGCAAAGTTCTCCAGAGTAAGAAACTGACCAGACTGAGGTCAAACCACTCGGTAGCAAGGTTTTGTTTGCATTAACTCCAGTGGCGGGAAAACAGATGATGTGTTAACGGCGAATTGTTATTTTTAGCATTATATATATTCACTGCACTTATGCAAAGAATATCTAACTGTGGTGAGATTGAAAACGACATTTTACTTCTGATAAAGTACTGAACGTTTTGATATAGGGATCACTCCGCTCGGAAGAAAATCCGGTAGGTTGGAGAACGGGGAAGTAGCCACGACGTATGAGTGGTTTATTGCGAATGCGCGAAACGGCCGTATTTCCACTTTCTGTCTAAAATCTGACGTCACCATCTTGTTCCTCGACCCAGATTTCCTGTAAGACGCGAAAATTTCGGCAATTCGGCAATAAATAAGGGTTATAGTGCATATTTTTCATTGTGCATGTGCGAAACGGCCGTATTTCCAGTTTCGGTCTATATTCTGACGTCACCATCGTCTTCCTCGACCCGATTTCCTTCAAGACGCCGTAATTTCGGCGATTCGCGTACATTTAAGGCATATATAGGATTGTTTAATATTTGCATGGATTTTTAGGACCTGGCCTAAAATGGGAGTTTTCGGGGCAAAATGGACGAAGGGGTGGTGCGATGTTGACCACCAATGAACTGGTTTTTACTTTTGGGGGTTCTTACCTCTGTGCCAATTTTGGTGAAAATCGATCAAGAAATACGACCGTGGGAGTGCCCACAGACGGAAACACAGACTGACAGACACGCTGACAGACGCAAACCGATTTTATAATCTGTCCCATTTTATATGCTATAGCTATGGGACAGATAATAAGCTACATACGGGTCGCACAAATTTTTTACCACGCTGTTTTGACATTGACGTCTGAACGTATAGAAAACGTTCACAAAACCACACGTTTCGTATAAGCATAGACGTAACGTTTGGTTTGAACGATAGACGAGTTCATGTTCAGTATCCTAGCTGGTCAGCCAAAAGTTAATTAATAGCTCGGTGGGTGAAGCTACTAGACACTGGCAAATGGCTCTTTTTGTTTTGACACACTATGCCAGCTGGCCTACATGATCTACATTACAAACGCAGACGCAAGAATTAATATTTTAAGCATAACAGCAGGCTGCAAGGAATATAGGCTCTTTGTTGCTCACAATTCATAGGAGAGTGTTACAACCCTCCCAAAAGCCCCTAGTCAGCTGAGGACGAGGTGGAAATTGGGCAGTTGATTCTCAAGAAAATCATTAAAAACGCTGCCACCAGATGTCCGATTTAAAGGCTAAAATGTACCCAAATCGATTCCGGCTGGGGCTCCACGCCAGACCTCGCTGGGAGCTTACAGCGCCCCCAGACCTCCTAGCTGGATTTAAGGGGCTTGCTTCTATAAGAGGAGCGGAGGGGGAGGAGTAAAGGGAATGGGAGGGGATGGGAATGGAGGGGAGACGAAAGCCCCCCCCACGCCTTGGGTTGGTATGGGCCTCCCGAATGGTTAATCCGGCCCTGGATCTACAATATGTTCCAGCCAGCGTAGAGAAGGCCTACAGAACTGTGTCATTATAAAATTATGCTGGTGTTTATCTGCACTTACTGTTGCCACAGACGACTGACACGTCTTCACTGTGGTGACAATTATGAACGCCCCAGTCACGATGTCTACATTCAGCTAACGACGACTCGTTGCCAATGCAGGTCACTTCATCAAGCCAGATTTGCCCCGAGCCGCCGCCATAGAAGTTGCGTATACTCAGACCGGATCTCCTGCACAGACCGCATTATGTTGACTTCAAGACTCTCCGTGACAAAAATAGCATGCCATTTTGTGCTGTTGTTGCAATAATTTAAACGAGCCTGTCTAAAAGAATATTTACTAGTTACAACCAATTTTGGTATAGGACTTATGAGAGTGCACTTGCAAAAGCCGCAGCCGTGCAACTATTCTGATAGCCGTGCATGTGGGGCACATTTGCATGAAACAATGCACGTAAATTCAATTTACTAGGTGTCGATTAAAACAAACTGAACTGATAGATCACCGCACATTTCGTAATCGCACTGGAGAAAGTAGGAGTCAAATGATGAGTAGATTCAGTAATATCTCGTTCTAAAATGATAAAAAAATACCTCTCGTTGTCAAAGATCAACGTCAAATGTCACCAAAATTTAATCACTTCTAAGGTTCAATATATCCTCATGTGAACATAAATATTTACCCAAATCCGAGCATATAGCAAGCGACTTGTGCGTCCGTATTGTCAAAGCCGTCGTCACACACAGTTCCCCAGGTGCCATTGTACAAAATCTCAAGACGTCCAGCATTAGGCAGTCTGTCGTCCCCAGCAAGTCTCACCGACACTACATACACACAACGTCAACTGTTAAAATCAGCAGGTGAGCAAGTGCTACGACGAGTGTCATGTGTGCAGTAAAACTAAGCGTCTGCTAGGCACATTCAGTGTATCATTAGAATGTAAGAAAGAAAACCTTCGTGCATCAAAACCGTCATGGCATGCATGAATCCGTGAATGAAATTCAACTGTTTCTAAACATATGTGGAGCGACGAAGAGTAGAGATGAGCTGAAGTACCGACATATGAAGTTTAGAAGATACCACAACAACCATATGACAGTTTAATTTGCTGGAGTTTGATTAGTGTGACAATCCGAACGATTATATAAAAACATGTTATAGTAGTCAAGTTTCGAGTAAACAGAATGGTCGGAAGTGAGCTTTAGAAAACTGTGGCGACTTATTTCTTCTGGGAAAGTATCGAGTGCATTTATTCTTTACGTTATCTCAAACCTCGAATAATATTGTTTTTTAACATATCACATCCTGAACTAACTACATCAGTAACTATAAGATTTACAGGAGATTTTTAAAAGTTACAATAATATAAGCAGTGATATATTTTGTTAGATCTTAATCCAAACAGGACATTCACAGAAGTTAGCAAACGGGGTGTTAGAGTACGGATGTTGGAAAAAATTCTTTCAGCAACACGGTTGTCAATGAATTGATGCACAGAGTGAAGAAATCAACAGCAGTTCATTGTCTGGCTTTAAAAGACACTAGATCATCATCATCGTCTAAAACTACACAACTATGCTTACAATTACATAATTACAAACCTCCTATGTTGTTTCCGATAAACTCAGTGAGATCTAAAACAAACAAAAACTCATTTTTACCGCGCTGCATAAAATGTCAAACGCGTGCATTGTGTTAAAACGGAAGAAAGATTTGTCCAGATTTTTATACCATATGAAAGAACATTTAGCCTTGTTTTCTGAGAAAAAGAATGGTTGGTGGGGGACCTGTTCTAACTGAAACTTTGTGACAACCGGCCCCCGTTAAAGCGAAATCGCCGATTTTAATCAATTTTCGCTCATAGCGTCTCAGCCGTAACACCTAGCGAAAAAAGTTTAATTAACACTAATAGGAAGTCGACACCGCGCTTTCCAATGAGCATAGTCGTACATTGCCTCTAAGCCCCCGAAAGGGGGCTCAAAACGCAAAACGGCCGTTTTTCGTGTAAAATCGCACTTTGCTTGAAGAAAGTCTGCTACAAAGTTTCTTTGTGTGAAACTGAGAGCTACAAGGTTGTAAGGCATTCATTGGCCTAATTATCCGTGCAAAAATACTTGGTGGGGGACGTCTGTATTAATCACTAATAGGAAGTCGCATACGCGCTTTCAATTGATACCGACCTCGATGACCTTAAATGACCTTGTACGTCGTTATAGCTTATTCTGCGTTTTTTCACCGAATTCTATTGCCTTGCTGGCCAATTACTTCACAGTGGTTGAAGGTAGACCTATAATGTCCGTAAAATATTGTCTACCAGTTCCAGTCTTTCACTTTTGGCATTAACTAACCCACTATGTAGCGCGGTCTCTCTGCGATAGCTGAGCTACTTGTAGAGTTAGAAAAAAAAACGAAATTTTACACAGATATTCGGATGACCAGAATATAGGCCTACCTGCATGGTTACAATATGACATAACAACCCAGCGGAATACTACATAGTTGGAAGACAATCTTCGTTCTGTATTGTCACTTTATCGTCCGTTTCTCATCCGACACTAAACATCTGAGCAGTGATCGTTGTCTGGATGATAACACGGATAGAAGATTATCAGAATTTTCTGCAAGGTATATGCACACTAATACGAACGAAAAGTTCTTACTACTATTACTGTTAGATCTACTACAGCTGCTAAATTTATATATCGCGCCAAAAGTCGCGTAAGACACAAATCTGTTCTTACATGTGGTTCAGGTTGGTTATGCTTATAGATAGTTTGTTGTTTTTAGTATATTAACGTTTATTGTGCATTTCATAATCCGTCTTGGTACATTCGAGTGCATGAAAAGATTCGTCTCCAGAATTCAGTGGGAAATTAAACTCTCGACTCACTCACTCACTATTTATTTTGTATTTTTATTTTTTAAAACTCTCTGTGCATACATGTGAGACACAGTAGGCAGTAGGCACAAACACACAAACATACACGAAAGTTGTCATACTGTTCGTTAACCCATTGTAACGCGTTTAAGACAGAAAAATTCAACAATAAACTGAAATATGCATATTCTCTAACTTTTCAAGCATTAATGTAAAATGAATTTCTAACCTGTCGTGTTGCCCATGAGCAGATTGAAATCTGTTACATACACATACTCTCATTATTACAAACGAACAGTTTCATACGCTGCGTAATGAAAAACTGCATGAATGCCATGTCGGTATAGCTCAACAACGTTAAGCTCAGCCGATATCAATGCAGTGCGACTAATTCGACTGCAACAATAACAGTTTCAAATTGATAGTTGAAATTATTAAATTATTAACTTAAATTATTAGAAACAAAAACGTAGTCTACTATCCACAGTCATTTTGTGAGAAACTACCTAGTATAGCAGCAACTGCGGAGTTTTAACCGGGACAAACCCATCAGAAAACAGTTACATCGCCTCCTTAGTTCTACTTTTGTCACTGTACAAAAGGTAATATATAACACTACTGTGACTTGCCGAGTGTACACGACGGGCTCACGATCCACCAAAATTTCGCGTTGTAAAGAACCGTCTTCAACACGTTAATATCTGCCGATGATGAGTCGCACGTGTCACGTATCACTCTAGCGTAGCAGTGCGTCTGACGTTGTAGCTGGCTGTCACATTATATTAGAGCACGTAATGTTTATAACTGATAAATTACTAAGAACTTTAGATTCATGAACCTACAGCGAGGCAAAATAATTGCACCAATAATAGGAAGTCCTCTACGCGCTTTCCAATGAGCCCAATATGAACATCATACGTTGTCCCTAAGGCCCCCCAATGAGGACTCAAAAACGCAAAACGGCCCCTTTCCATCTAAAATCGTACTTTGCTTGAAGAAAGTATGTTAGAAAGTTTCTTTGTGTGAAAACTGTAAGCGAAAAGGTTGTAGGGCATTCATTGGCCTAACTATCCGTGCGAAAATAATTGGTGGAGGGGGCGTCCCCTTAAACGTAAATTTTGCATTAAGTAAACTACTACTCGGCGCGGCTGCCACGCTTTAACGAATTGTGACGAATGCTCTACTTGCATCGCAATTATTACAACGGAATACCAAATTAGACTAGTAATAATGTTAATTGACTGAATTAACTGATGTGTTTCGATGCATTATATGATCGCGGATTAAGACGGATAAAGTAAACGGTAAGGTAAACGTGGATTTGTATAGCGCCTTGTCGTGATCATACCTCAGACGCTCACGTATGGCACGCGTTGCACGTTATGCGTAAATAGCACAAGCACATGGCGTAAGCTTCCGGTGGGCGGCAGTGTTGCCACTGGACTTATTTCTTAAGATAAAAAAAATCCCAAAAAGCCCAGATAAAGAAACCAAGTTCAAACCTCCAAATACCTCCAAAATTAACGCCTAAATGCTGCATAATTTTGCATTAAGTACAAACATAATGACGTAAAACAGTAAATGATCATTTGTCGACGTCAATGCTGTAGGATAGAGCGATGTTAGATGCACGCTTCTCGCACTTGCGAAAGTGCGATTTTAAACGGAATTCGGCCGTTTTGCGTTTTTGAGCCCCCTTTGGGGGGCTTAGGGGCAACGTACGATGATCATCTTAGGCTCATTGGAAAGCGCGTATTGGACTTTTTATTGGTGTTAATTGAACTGTTTTTGCTAGGTGTTACGGCTGAGGCACCACGGGCGAGAATATCGGTTCAAAATCGGCGATTTCGTTCCAACGGGGGCCAGTTGACCCAAAATATTATGTAGGAGGGGTTCGCCTCCACCAACCATTCTTCTTCTCAGAAAACTAGGCTAAATGATCTTTCGTATGGTATTAAAATCTGGACAGATCTTTCTTCCGTTTTGTCACAATCCACGCGTTTGACAGACAGACGGACAGACAGACAGACCGACGGACAGACAGCTTTCTCATCGCTAGACCGCGTCTGTATTCCATGCAGCGCGGTAAAAAGTGTAGATGGTGAATGCGCTTAATGAAGATACGGTCTTATAGGCGCCAGAAAGAAACGACGTCACATTTTCTAGACCAGATTGCCATTTGATCCAAATTTGCCAAATGTTCTCTGGTTCCTCGATCCTCGTTAGAGTCTAGGCATAGGCCTACCGGTGGACGGTGGTTAACGTATATCGATGAGAACAAAAATTAAAGTGGGGTTACGTGACCTAGACTTGTAAGGGCAGCTAATGTGCTCTATAAAGTTTCACAGTAAAATGATATCTGCTGTTTTCTATGTGTGAACACTGATCGCCCTTACACTATGTTATAAAACTCCAGTTTTTTATAGTCGATCATATGTAGTAGCAAGGTAAAAACCACAAGTTGGGTGCTGTAAGCTCGGCGTTTCGCGACGAAGCAGCTGGATGGTCGTGGCCTGTACTATTGAAACTTAACATGTGTCCCTGTTTTCAATTTTACAAACTGGAAAATGTCGCGATTGCGAATGCATTGCAACTTTGGGCCGCCCGAGCCACACCAGCCCTTTTCGGCTTTAATTACGATGCAATGCCAAGTTTGAAGTCGCTGAACTTATCCATTGCCGTATTATAGCGTTTTTGCTGCTGATACATTACTTTGCGCTGTGACCTTGACCTTTGACTTCGTGACCTGAACTTTAATTGCCTTGAACATTTGCAGTGTATCTCATGTGACGTGATGAAACTCTGTACCAAATTTGAACGCAATCGAGCAATCATCGGCGGAGTTATTGCGATTTCAGTGTTTGACCTCATAACCTTGAACATTGCATTACGCGTTGCACTCGGCTCTGGGATAATTTTCACCAAGTTTGACCTTCAACAACTTACCCGTGCCTGAATTATAACGTTTTTTGATGCTGATACGTAATGGCACGCTGTGACCGTGACATTTGACCTCTTGACCTTGAACTTTTGTAGCACTTCCGGTGACATACGTTTAAACTCTGTACAAAATTTGAGCGAAATAATCCACCGCTGAGTTATTGACGATTTAGCACGTTTTCGCCGTGCAATTTCAGGGGTGGGGCACGACTGACAAACGGTTCTCAGGGATGCGTGAACCCAACTTCACCAAACTTGGTGTGGACATAGGGCGATCATTTCTGCACAAGAAATTTGTTTCAGCGTTCCGATATCTTGTAGCATTTTTAAACGCAAGTGGCTGAAATTTGACACACCAAATTTCGCACTTTTTGACCCCCTGTGAAAATTAGGGGAGGGGTGGGCGAGATCTCTATACCATTTGTTGAAGCTTCACCTCCGACCGAACCTCCGAAATACATTTGATGGCTGTCTACTGCGTGGCTGCTGAGCGCGGTGGATTGATAAAAAGAAAAGAAAAAAAGTTTATGGGTAAAACTTTAAGGCCTTCCCGACTAACGTCGTCGGGCCTAATAAATAATATGCAGGTGATAGCAAACTTGTTGAAGAGTATAATTATAAGTGTGCCAAAACTTATCAAAATAGAGCGAGGTTTGAAAAAGTTATTGCGAAAATAAAACGGTTCAGTATTTGGCCTCACATGGCAGTATCGGTAAATGCCACGATCGAGCGATCGTCAGAATTTGTACAACATGTTAGTCGCTCTGTTAGTTCAGAATACGAGAATGAACAATATTTGTAATTATTTTGAAAATAATGAATTGTGTTATTGGAACATGCACTAGTCTGTTGCGTAATGTTTATTTTATATATAACGATATCGTATGGTACTAGTCTTGGTGGTGGTAGATGGTGGGAGAAGATTTTGTAATTTTCTTAGCTAACATCTGAGTGATACTGTACCATCAAAGTGAATGACTGCCCTCCCAGAAATACTAGTGAACAATAACCAACAATTCTTCACAGAAATTCTCATAGTAGCATTCTATAAAGGTAAAGATTGTTTTCATACACAATCCAACCAACTTTCCCTGTTGACAGACACTGATGTAATAGCGGTAATATTAATCTTTCAAGTATATTTCATATAAATATGTCCTTACCTGCAGGTAAAATGAGAATAATGAGAGTAGCCACATTGCTGCTGTAGATTCGCGGTCAAGGATGATTGATAACACGGCTGATAAACCGCGGCATCTGCATAATAAACAAAGTAATAATACGAGTAATAATAAACAGAATCTAACGTCAAACGCATTGCACATGAAAAGCTGCTTACACTGAATGACACGGATTCCATCCCTTCAGTTTCCTTGGCGAGAATTTTGCTTAATAGCTACTAAAAGACATTACATAGCCTAGTTATGATTAATTTGTATAGGTCTATTACAGATATTACAGGGTCGTTACTGGCCGTTATTTTGTCACGTAAAGAGTATTGAGTACTTGCGTATTATATTATATCAGATTATATGTTCATTTGTGCATTTTGTTTAATCTGTTCATCAACTATGGTCACCTTCCAACTAGCTTTATGCAGTCACTAATAATACCTCTTGAGAAGAATAAATCGGGTGATTTGGCAGACCTAAATAACTACAGGGCTATAGCTCTGTCCCCAGTATTATCCAAAGTATTTGAAAATGTGTTGGAAAAATTTATCAGAACTGACAGCACCGTTGAGATGCATCAGTTTGGTTTTAAAGCAGGACACTCCACATCTCTTGGTACAAAAGTCCTTAAAGAAACTGTTGATTACTACACTACTAGAGGCAGTTATGTGTTTTCGTGCTTTGTTGACTTTCAAAAGGCATTTGACAAAGTAAACTATTGGAAATTATTTCTGAAACTGCTGGACGATGGAGTAGATGACAAGATTGTGAGAATTCTGGCTTTCTGGTATAATAATCAAGTGTGTTTTGTACGCTGGAAGGATGTTGTCTCCTCAGGCTTCCGTATGGGTAATGGAACTAGACAAGGAGGTGTTCTCTCCCCTTATCTTTTTTCAAGATATATAAGAGATTTACTTCATGCTGTTGTAAATTCTGGTGTTGGCTGCTTTGTTGGCAATCAGTGTGTAAATATATTAGCTTATGCAGACGACTTGGTGTTGCTGGCACCTTCCTGGCGTGCATTACAATTTTTGTTAAATATTCTAGATGTACAGTCTGCATTAGTGGACTTGACTTGCAATGTTAGAAAAACTGTGTGTATGATTTTTACGCCGAAGAACAGAAGTCGTTTCTTTACCACCGTATTCCCGTCATTTAAAATTGGTGGCAGTGTTTTACAATTTGTTCCTCAATTTAAATATCTGGGTCACATTGTAACCAATAATCTCTACGACGATGCCGACATAAACAGAGAAATTCGATCTATGTTTGTGCGCAGCAATATTC
>Ga0049105_1000889_pt1 | contig 11946 bp, 5 predicted proteins | sample WorMetvaBAHAMAS1_FD_61260 | JGI IMG/M metagenome (GOLD analysis project Ga0049105, IMG submission 61260) | Worm MetaG Olavius vacuus BAHAMAS.1 | ecosystem: Host-associated > Annelida > Digestive system > Unclassified | place: Germany: Marburg | collected 2013-04-09 | reverse complement strand
TGCGTTTAAAGTCGAGTTTGGGAGTTAAATAGTGGTATAGCAGTTTTCATTATTAATATTTTTACTGTTATTATAAGTCACACACGTTCACAACGCTAGTCGTCAACATATAGGCCCACATGGTACGCCTGCATGGTGCACCCTGCAGTTCGTTAGACGGTGTTACGGCTTGCGTGGTATATACGGCCGAGTCGATTCGAAAATTCGATTCGAAATTGAATCGGACAGCCGATTCGATTCGAGATTCGATTCGAACGCAAAAAAAACAATTCGCAGCTCCCTAGGAATTTGATAGCTTTGGGGGACCGTTTACGTCACAGTGGTTGAAGATAGACCTATATTGTCTGCAGAATATCGTCTTCCACTTTTGGCCAAAACTGACCCACCTTGCAGCACGGTCTCTCTGTGATAGCTGAGCTACTTGTCTTATTTGTCTGTAGATTTTCTCTATATTTTAGTGTTATTGAGCAGATTTCCAAGTACAAGGAGGATTTTGTTAGATAGTGTTGCAGTTGCAAACTGTTCTGGCTGGGCTGATAATAGTAACTTAACAACAGTCTATATTGGCTCTCATTTCAATGCTGCCAGTTATCAGTAAAATACTGTTTTTCATATTTTTGACTGGATACATTAAGTGAATGCAAATAGTCAGTGAATAGCAAGTGTATTGAAACATTTTTGTTACAAATAAAATAAAACAATCTCTTGTAAAATGTCCGTGAAATGTGGTCTTTTTCTAGAAAGTCTGCTGCAAAATTTCACATGTGTTGGACCCTAAGTATATGACATCTCTTAAAATTACCCACTAGATAGAAAATCATACAAAGTCTGTATGACCTCAAATGTCTGTTCAATTTCATTTAAGGTCAGAGTATGACAAATGAAGAAAGTTTAGTAGGAAGTGCATAAAGGCAATGTGTGTTTTGTAATGTGACAGTTTGGAAACTTCTTGTGACATAATGACATTTCTGAGTAATATAGAATGTCACACGGTTTCTCTGTGAAAGCTGGGATTCTTGCTATTTGCTGGTACATTGTTGTATACTGGACGTCACTTACACTGTGAGGTGTTTCACTGTTTTGTGTAGGAGGTGTCTGGTATGCCGGCACTTTGTAGACCGGTAGTTGAAGGTGGTGTTGGGTTTGACTATCGACTTGCCATGGCTCTTCCAGACATGTGGATACGGGTGATGCTTTGATTTCATTAACTATGACATGTTCATGTTAATTACGTGTTTTTGTAACTTCACTTATAGGGTGATTACACATCTACTACAAACCCGGCAGCCTCAACGTTATTAATTAACACTTTTGTTATATAGTGTGATTTTGACTTGTTCATTGTACATACATGATGGATAGTTCGTAAAAGTAACACATATGGTTGTTGGTTGTCGTTTCTGTTAACCAATAAATTTTATATAACCTCTCCATGGTTATTATTCCTATTTTGCCGATTTTAAGTCAATATGGCGGTTGTAGATAGTGAATACAGTGAATATTTGTCAGTTGTTTCCCTGCTTCTGGTTGTTAGTAGCCACACTTTGTTTTGTGATGTTATTGTGCTGTCATGTTTATTTACCATTAAAAGTAAACGGCATGATGTCCTTCAGTCTTCTGCTGCAAGCCTGCTGCAAGCCTGAGTGACTTATTAAAAGCCACTTCCCCAGTCATATCACTAGTCATTGGTGTTGTAATGACAGGAAATTAGCTTCAGCACTCAGTGGACGACCCTGGTACTTGACATCTGGTCTTTGATTTTCCCATGATCCCAGTGGTCTCTGCTCAATCATTTTTGCACAGCACAAGGCCACTGTGGTGTCTCCCAGGCTTATCATACAGCGTAGTCCAGTGTGTCACATTGTCAATGACTGTCCACGAACCCAGATCTGCAGGGTTCTGTGCTGCCCACACATGGCTGATAATATCTCAGTAAACTGGCCATTGTTGTACATTAACTGTTATAGCTAGCACGTTGCATAACGCTGCGGACATTTCTTTGTTGCAGCTTCTGAAACACAAGTCGGATAATGAATGGAACGTCAGCGATATTGTGCATACTCTGACAAATCGACGTCATGGTGAGAAGAACATTGCGTACTGTGAGAGCCATGACCAGGCACTTGTCGGCGACAAAACGATAGCATTCTGGCTGATGGATAAAGAGATGTACTGGTGTATGTCGACGACCTCGGAGCCGTCAATTATTATTGATCGTGGCATAGCACTGCACAAGATGATTCGATTTCTCACGCACACACTTGGTGGTGAAGGGTACCTCAGCTTCATTGGTAAGTCAAACTTTTCCTCATAATAATCATTTGTAATCATTGTTCACCATAGTGCTTGCCTGGTATGATGCACTTGATGGTAGTGACCATTGCATTTTATTTTTGTTAGACAAAATATCTGATACTGTGGTTATTGTTGCGTTTGTCTGAGAAGAGTATAGAATGTAGTGTGAAGAATGAAGTGCATGGTGAAAAGAGACTGTAAGGAAACAAGAGAAGACGACTGTGATGAATTGGTTATTTATGATGCATGGAAGACTTCTGAGAAATGAAACGTGCTCTGCACGGGATCCTGATGAAGGAAGATGTCAAGGTCATCCACACTTCACCTGGAGGAATGTGGTCTGGAGTGATATCGAACAGAGGAACATGACGTGGAAAGATGTCTGTCACAAGGCAATAGATAGAGAAGAAATATGTTAGTCACTGGAAGGACAAAGCTCTAAGGTCTGTAGTTGTTCTCAATGTTTGCTGTCATATGCTTTCTTTGTTGCTAGTGTATAATGCACTTGATGTTGTTGCTAGGAAATGAGTTTGGTCATCCGGAGTGGCTGGATTTTCCTCGTGTTGGCAACAACGAGAGTTATCACTATGCACGACGGCAGTTCAATTTGGTCGACGACAATATGCTAAGATATCAGTACCTCAACAGCTTTGACCGAGACATGAATTTGTTAGAACAGAAGTATGGATGGTTGCATTCACCGCAGGTTAGTGATGTTATATTTTCAAAAAAGCTACTTTAATTTTTTGCTGTGGCAAGAAATGATTTCTTTCTCAGACATCATGATAGTTTTGTTTTTCTGTTGTTGCATTGTAGTGGATTTTTGAACAACTATGCAACATCCTTCAGTTCGTTTATACTGTTGTTTGGTTGGCTGGTGTAGCAGATGGCTGGTAAAGAAGTCCTTCAAACTAGTTTTTTTAGTAATAATCTCCATCGCTGTCAACATTTGCTGCGTACAAGAAAAGGATGTGGTGCTTAGAAGGGTAAATGTAAGATGCAATTTTTTCTGGCATGGTTGCAGAGATGGCAAAGCAGGGTTGTGTAACCTTTTTCAGCTAAGAAGATGAACTTGACATTAAAAGACTGAACAGGGGGGTGTTATGTATTTGAAATTCTTAATGGCTCAGATGCTGAATTTGATGTCTGTATACAAATAAAAATGTATATTACTAGATTTATGGTTTGTGCAGGCGTACGTGAGTCGAAAGCACGAGTCAGACCTGGTGGTAGTGTACGAGCGGGCGGATGTTGTGTTTGCATTTAACTTTCACCCGACACAGAGCTACACCGACTACAAAATTGGAGTACAAGAAGCAGGAACGTATCCTTCATGTGTCACTGCCATTAGTAGATGTGTTTATGTGCATGTGCGTCACTTTTCACTTATAGATTAATTACAGCATGTTGCTGCATCATCTTTTATGTCATTATTCTCATGTTGGATTACATTGCTCTGTCACGTATGGTACTGTTTCCAGAGTAATCAACTAAATTGGTAGGATGTACTTCTGTCAAGTGTTTTTTTTACGATTATCATTATTTAATTATCCAGTTGTCAGTTTATCAGTACTGACTGTTGACTGGTGGTTTGGCTTAGTTGGTAGTTATGCTTAATGGTAACACACTGGTCTCAGTCAATGCTGTTGCTCTTTGTTAGACTCTGGTAGTACTGGGTGTGTGTGTGTTTTGATAAACCACATCAGTATGTGACCAGCCATACAGGTCAGTTCCTCCTGGCCATCCCATTGTGTCTAGGCACAATGAGTACCGGCAAAAGCTGGGGGGAAAACAGGTACAGTACGTGATGCACTGGACTTGCGAGACCACAGTGTGGCTCGGGGTAACCACTGCACTTTTTTACTAATCAGTATTTGTTCTTGAACTTTCATATAAATGTGTGGACATCTCTGTTATTGTCATTGACTGAGGCGTCATGTTCAGCTACAAGGTTGTGCTGGACAGTGATGCCGAGCAGTACAACGGGCACAAGCACCTTGATCCAGCAGTACACTACCATACTGTTCCCGAGCCGTGGGACAACCGACGCAACAATATGCATGTATGTCCACACATATGCACAAATGCTTCTTTATGCAGTATAGTGCGATCAGCTGGTAACTACTTCTAACTGTTGTTTATCCTTGATGTCAGTTAAGTAATTCACGGTCTCTGGTAAAATGTGGAATGCAGAATATAGATGCGGAACGGAGCTAGGGTTAGGGACGGGGGTTAAAGTCAGTAATAGAATTAGGGTTATGCTTTTATTTCTCTGCACTATTTCACAGTCTGCCGCATTCCGAATTCTGTCTTACTGGCCTGTTCAATGCCGTAATTCACACACTTTCAACTTCACGAGAAACGTGATCCAATTTTATCTAGCGGCTGTATTATTTTCGCATTTTAACACTGTTCAAAATGTATAAAAGACAAAAGAAAATAGCTTTTTTAAACTTTTATGACGAAACGTCAGTTACGTCATAGATTATGACTGCAGTGCAGAATATATATTTGATCTGCCTAATATAGCGTTCTGACCAAAAATCAGCCGCGAATGCATGGCATGACATTCTTCTCGTCATGATCCCGGTGATAATGAATCCCTGGGATGATGTTGCTACATTGACAACACTGATTAGTTTTGCATGTCACGTGATGTGCATTGGACCAATCACGATTGCGTATTTTAGATAGTGATATCACAATACTAATTACTGTACAGTCAGCTGATGAAGAGATGCCACGTGTAGGATGTGCTGTAAATCTGCACTAGATTTTATACATTCTGTCATTGCTAAGCAGGTAGGCAGTGATGCATCTGTTAGGCCTGTTGTGTTGTGTTGTGAATGGGGAATAAGTAGCTGTTAAGTAAAGCTGTGAATACTAGTAGTGGTGGTAGTGGGTAGCAGCAGCAGCTCGTAGCTTTCGTCATGTATGCACTTCTGGTTAGCCAGCATTTTATCATTAGCCACACTCTGAAGTTTTACTAATCACTTCCTGCTTAATGATCCATATTTTCAACAGATTCAGTAAAATATCTTTCAGCTATATCATTTTAACAATCTGGAATAGAATACGTCTCAGCACAAGATTTTTACTGTTGATGCTTTAAAATGCTGTCTGAAAACACGACCTTTTTTACATTTTCATCCATCCACACTATTGCTGCCCATGAAGATATAGCTTCTCTCCCAGATTTGCTGATGATTGTTGTGCACCATACACATTTTTAAATTTTAATGAAAGTATTACAATTATGATGATGAGTATTATGTTCTGTCATTGCAGATATACTTACCAGCACGAGTGGCATTAGCATTTGCGAAAGTCAGCTGAGTATCCGGGCTTCACTGCTGATGTGTCCATATAGTGTATAGCTTAGAGATGATAATATATGCCCGTAGTCTAGAGTGTGCTCTGCCGGGCTAGTAGTTTACTAGACACATTGCTATTATGACCTGTAGTATTGTTTGATTATGGCAGAAATTGTTGTTAACACTGACGTCATCATGATAACTAACCACACTGCATAAATAATGTTTTTCGACGTTTGGTATATTGAAGTGCTTTTGTAGACTTGATGGTAGGATGATGACGATACTGCTGCAGATGACTTATGTGCACAAATTATGGTCGTAGAGCTTTAACACTGCTGGTTGGGCACCCAGCTGATACAGTGATTGCCAAGTATTTGTTTCAGGGACCACTGGCTAAGCCACGTGAACCTGGAAATGGCTGTGGAACATCTGTGTGCTTGTGTTTGTGTATGACCAAGTGCAGAAGTACATATATACACAACTCACTTTACTGTAATCTCACTGTTTCTCAGCTCAACCATCTTCAACTAGTCCAAAATTCTGTTGCCCATAGACAACAGAGCCCTTATAGCCTCTCATATCACTCCTCGCAAGTTTGTACACCGAATTGAAATTGAGGAATACATTAACTATAAAATACTTTTCTCTTTTACCACATCCCATCTTTCATATTGTATGATTGTATTTCTGTTCAACCCCATCTCAGCACTCATTCCTCAGATATTGTGACCCGCGCTCGTCCGTCTTCATCTTCCTCTTTGAAAGTCAACAACTGCTCTTTCTGTTATGCTTCACCTTGTCTCTAGAGAACTTTGCCAACCTGTTGATCGTCAGTCACTGTGACTTTCATTTAATCTCACTCGCAGCAGTTCATCATCTCTCATCACTTTCACCATTCGTCACTCCTCCTGTCTTCCACTCTAAGCTCAATACTTACATTTCCCCTAAATGCTTCCCACTATAGTCTCCCTCACTTTTTGGACTGACTTCATGGTTTATATTGACCATTTTTTGGACTTGATTAGCTCATCGGTTTTTTTTTGTTTTTGTTTTCTCATTTTTAGTTTTTAAATTTTTGATTTGTGTGTTAGACTGTGCTGGCTTCTATCAGCTTTTTGAATGCATGTTAAATCACTGCGTTATCTTATCTCCCTTAAATACATTGTAATTAGTAGGACCAGTTACTAGTGTAGGAAATATGCATTAAACCAATACATTTATGACTAGCATTAGGTGTGCATTAGATACTGCAAATGATGGGAGTAATCACTTATTAATATGGTTTGACAAAGGTTGTTGCTCTGTATTGGTACCCATTCTTGCGATGTCCTTTTGTGCGTTGAAGTATAATAGTCAAGTGTAAATTTACCAATGCATATGAATGAGCACTGTGCAATAAAACCCCAAGGGTAAAGGACAGTTGGCCTGGATTGGTGAATGGATGATGTTTAGTACAAGGAATTGTTGCTGTTGTTACTTCATTATTATTAAGATATGAAGAGCAAGTGGACCAGTAATTGACTGACTGCATGCTGTATATAATTACTTACAACATTCTGTCGGCTAATGAAATATTACGAAATATGTAAATGTTGAGACTTACATGAATTCCTGTATACTAAGCTTCGGTGGTTGAATGTCGTGTCTGCGTCGTAATTATGCTGTAGCGCATGTGTGTCGTGTTTTGCTAGTATAGATGATGCCGTTTATGTTTTATTCTGTGAAACTATTTCTACAATTCTATGCACATTATAATTAACCACAGACTCGTTGCATTAAGACTTTTATCTTCGTTTCTACACACATCCATGTTGAAGACATAATGCACTTTGTGTTCATTTTGTAGCCATAAGTATTGAAAGTATTCGTGTCGTACTAATTCAGGTGTTGTTTCATTCAGAATCTGTCTCATGCTGTGATTAGAGAGAACTTTTCAGTTTTGCACATGGTTGTGGTCTTATCGTATTACACGCAACGTTACTGGTGCTGCAGACAGTTACTGGTGTTTCGTTTTAAAACCAGCATTACAGTTAATAACTATTGTATATTTGTTACGTGTACTTTTACATGCCATTAATGTGAAATGTTACTCAGTAACAGGAATAAAATGTGGTAGTTGTATGTCTGCTGCATGGATCTTCAAGTATCAGAAGTACAGGGGCGTCTTTAGCAGTGAGTGGACCATGTGACATGACACCTGCAACCCTGAAGCCAACAAAATGTGTCACACAAGTATAAAATGGAAAAGGTGCACAAGCATGATTTATCAGCACTCTTTTTGCATGTTGGTTTCAGCTTCTGCGGGTTTTGCCACATCACCACCAAGGCTCTGCCACTGAACCTCACTTGGGGACTCCCATCCCAGACCCAGAGTTACTGAATATCAGAAGACTTCACTGTGTATAAAAGAACAATAGACATACCAATTAAATACCAGTAGTGAAAATTATATATATAACAAATTACACAACCTGTACAACTGCAAATTTAATATATCGAATCGTGTTTGGAAGTCTACTTTCATTTTAACAAAACATACAAATCACAGCCAACTTTGCTATCACATCGTACTTGAGCTCAAAAATATGGATAAGCTCTCGGTGAAACAATTCTCAGTTACTCTGCTCACAAGAAAACATGCACTTTGTACATAAACAGTTGCAAAGTAAATAAACACAAGGCACCATATGTGCATCAAGTTCTATCACTGTAGAGAAAAATATGTCTGTATAAATATGCTCGCACATTATATACATTCGATCATGACTTGCACTTTAAAGCAATCAATAGCAATGTTCTTGTAGTTAAAAAACAACATGCACGAGACATACTGGAAATGCATCTTAACAAATAACTAGACTAACGACATAAATTGCACAATATTTCTACATCTGTATCATACGCAAATGGTAAAGTGTCTGTGTCTGTGTAGTGTTTCTGCTGTGTGAGGCAAAAAGACTGCACCGTTTTATTTTTGCAATAGCTTTGTCAGACTCGCCTGTTAAGACAATTTTTGGTACACATATACCTCAATAAATTTCCTATCATCGGTGTATTCCACAGTCTTCATAAGTTCAGAGACGGAGAACCAGCTTAAGTTTTAAAAGTAGAGCGGGCCAACGCACCGTGCACGCACAACTATCGAGCAGCTTTGTCGCAAGATGCCGAACTTCAATTATAGCACCCAACCTGTGACTTCCTAACATTCCAGACTTTAGTATGTAAATTACAGAATCTCAGCAGTGCTACAGGAGTAGGTTTATTGACATTCTATACAAGATGTTGATGCATTGAGGCGATGTCTGAATGACGATTGGTCAAGCATCCAGCAGACAGTCACTGATCAAACGATAGATCAGTGACGATTTAGGCTGAAGACATAAGTTATGGCCAGTGGCAGACAGCTAAAACATTTGATAATACGTTTTACTGTTGCACTGCATTGTTGGTCTATACATTTTCACACTTTAGATGATGTTCAAGACGATAATGATGATGTTTAAGCTTACATGACAAAACCGACGTTGGTCATGAGACCTGTACGTATGCCGGATATCACAAGGCAGTATAAAGACATCCTTCAAAGGCGATTGATGATTTTAATGTCACTGAATTCAAAATTTACTAGGTATATGCGCACCAATAACTATTCACATATAGCAAGATTTGACAAACTTATTGCAAAAATAAAATGGTGCAGTTTTTTTGCCTCACAGTGTACAGTATACAATAATATGCAACATCTAGTTTATTGGTTGTTAATTGAGCTCGTCATCCGGCCGACGTGGGATCATGCTTAAATAGGTTTAGCCCTAACTGGCTCAAAGTGCTACAAAGGGTATGAGCACCTCAGTGTATATGCAATTATCAAATCTTCTTCCTTGATTTGCTTAGCAAGCAGTTTCGTTAAAAATTTGCCAGATCCACACAGAAGTTTTTCAGTTTCTTTTTCCCTAACACCATTGTTAAAATTCCCAACACCAATGTCACAGATATGGTAGGGTCTTTAAGGCACTTGCAATAAATAGGCTGTGTCATGTGTAAAGCATGTTACATGTCGTTAAATATTTATTTTGCCTACAGAATGTTACGCTTAAGATTATTAATTAAAAGTTATGAGAGCTGAGTAAAACAGTGCCATGAATTTAATGCTACCGTAACAATGAAAATTAAAAAGCAATTGCAACAAATAATGTGGTGAATAATAGTTATGACAGGATGACTAAACTATCACGTTAGTGAAGCTACTTTTACAATTATTTAACTGACAAAACTCATTAAAAACAATAGCAAATGTGTATAGAAAGAAGATGACAAAAGAGGATGCTAAAACGAATGACAGTCAAAAATACACAAGAAATAATTGCTGTCAAAATTATGCAACTAATGTAAAATCAGATACTAGTATACAACAAGAGCTCGGCTGTTGCTGAGATGGCCGTGCAATGTTGCACACTGCGAATAGTGAAGAGATGGGTTTGTGAAAAATTAGGAGAATGCGCGTCCGCAGTCATCAATCACATAATGCCAGAAAACTAGAATCTTTTGGCCGAATTTCTGTGGCAGACACTATGGGTCAAGCTTCAGTCAGTTTAACGTAGTTGGCTCCGACAGCTACCACATCGAAGGAATGACGAAAATAACAGCCGTTACACAGTTCAAGGTCATTCAACGTCATCACTTTCGGTATCAATCAGAAGTATGTATGCCACTTCCTATTAGTGAATAATACTATTACATCCTATCTCGCACTATTTTCACGATATTGCAGATAACTGGTCAAAGTTTCGCTGTCAACAAGGGAGCCTATCTTTAATGTACTTGTTTGGAGTGAACCCTAAATTCAGGATAGTGAAATTTGGCTTCAAGAAACCACGGACATCATTCAATGGTATGGTGTGAAGCATATTTTGATCACTTAAACTGTTTAGGCATGACTCAAGAGTATGAGATACAGGGAGACGGATGGACAGATATTCTTATAGCAAATATCGCACTTAACTACATTGCATGGCCAAAAAAATTGAATTTTTACAAACTTTTGCAAACTTATTCTTACCCCAACTTAACTAATAATAACATCAACCCAACCATGTCATTTTCGCTTTAAAATACAATGTATCTGTTTGCCTGGCCCAAGGCAGACTTTTACATATTTTAAAGATATCTTGTTTTTAGACCAAACACTTAACCGTCAAACTTGGCAGAAAAAATATGATGCAAAAAATACATATGTAGCAGTACAGATTTAAAGCAACTTAACAGTGGCAAACACTAAGACTTTTACCGCGATTTCACAATGTTGATAAAATGCAAAAAGTTGTTCCAGGAATAAACTCAGGATAAACCACTAACCTCGGATTAACTATTCCGAGGTTTATCTCCAGTTCATAAAACCGGGCATTTATGTTCCGTAAGACTTATTACGTTTTTCTCGTTCACACAGAGATCTATTCACCAATTCTGCATTTGGAACTAACAAGTATTCAACTGAACACTGTCTGATGTAAGAACATCAGACTGATGTATTGAACAGCACAATAATTTAAGACGCATTCATGGACGAGGTGCAAAATAGAAAACTGCAAATGAAATAAGAAATGGCACAAGTGAGCCATCATCGTTCACACATAGACATTCTTCTGGAATGATTTCTTTATTTTCCCTCCTGCAATGCATCATGTTAAAGATGAGCATATATAACTAATTACAGTAATAAGCGTATTTACATGACAATATAACAGCCAAATTAATTGGACACTAAGTGGCCATTTTATTTGTCATATTGCATCTTTAATCTTACACACATGTAACTCAACCCTAACCCTAATTACTTAACTTTTGTCAGTACAGTGGGAGTTACAATCGCTATCTTTCCACCAGCACTCACATAGTATAACATTGGTTGAAACACTGGCCCTTGAACCTTTAACAGCAGGTTGTCACATATGGTACGGCAAGGAAAAGCCTGGTCAGCAGGTTGACCTGCTTAGGTCCTTCTGTGATGTACTAACTCATCAGTCATGATTAAACATTCCTCGTCACATATGGTCTCTGCTAAATCACTTTCAGACAGGTAAATCTGCACAGATCCCTATCTTGCCAAATCAGCTGTCTGTGAATGTGACCTGAACCATACAGCGGACACGTGACTGGTAACTAAATCTGAAGGCAGATTGCAATCACTCCATGAGGCAAAAGACAATGTTGGCTGAAAAGTGCAGCAACTAAATCACTGTCAAAATCATAATAATATAATCGTCACTCCATGAGGCGGAAGACAATGCTGGCTGAAAAGTGCAGCAAATAAATCACTGTCAAAATCATAATAATA
>Ga0049105_1000888_pt1 | contig 11950 bp, 6 predicted proteins | sample WorMetvaBAHAMAS1_FD_61260 | JGI IMG/M metagenome (GOLD analysis project Ga0049105, IMG submission 61260) | Worm MetaG Olavius vacuus BAHAMAS.1 | ecosystem: Host-associated > Annelida > Digestive system > Unclassified | place: Germany: Marburg | collected 2013-04-09 | reverse complement strand
CGCTACGAGCGATTATCGGTTCAAAATCGGCGATTTTTCTCCAATGGGGGCCGGTTGACCCAAAATTTCAGGTAGAAGGGGTCGTCCCCCACCAACCGTTCTTCTTCTCAGAAAACTAGGCTAAATGTTCTTTTGTATGGTATAAAAATCTGGACAGATCTTTTTTCCGTTTTGTTAGGGATCACGCGTGTGACAGACGGACGCACAGACGGACGGACGGACGGACGGACGGACAGAATTCTCCTCGCTATACCGCGTCTGCATTACATGCAGTGCGGTAATAATTAATAAATTTACAGTACCTTTAACAATTATCATAAATGTCATTTTATATATAGGCTGCTCGTGTAATTCTGAGTTTACTACTACTAGATTTTGATTATTTTGATTATTTTTATTTTTATTAGAACAACTCGCAGAAATGATGCAAATCGACAATTTAGCAGGAACTGTTGTATAGTGTAATGAGACTGCAGCCTCGACAAGTGATTATGTAGGAAGTGGAGAGACTAGTAAGTTAGAATGGGCTTGTGAAAGTCGCAGCTTCATAGCTGAGCTTTTCTCAAGTTTCTGCTGCTGTTTGTAGCTTCCAAGCACGCACGAGGAAGAGTTGTTGGACTTCAGCAGCTTTGGTGTGTTAATATTGTTGTGAATTGTCCCTTAGGCCTAACTTCCTGCTTGCTGCCACTGCCTGGCATACGCGCTGCTTAGTGAGCCGTGATGCTGCGATAAACTTCAACCGGTGAACGGCTGACTGACATCTACACTTCAGATGTATAATACTGGTCGTATGAGATGGACGCGTGAGAACTGACCGTCGTGTCGTGCATGGTCGTTACGTCTCCGTCGGTGGAACGCAGGTGACCGCCGTCGTCTCGTCCTTTAGAGACGTTCGAGTCAGTGAGAACGTTCGTTGACGCCGTCTCAACGTTCTGACCAGGTCTACGCTGGCCACTGGTGTTCATTGCGACGTTCACGGTCGCTACATCTCCGTCGATGAACCGCAAGTGACACCATCACAACTCTCCGAACAGGGCGACACTGACCACTAGTGTTCACCGCATCGAACCGTCCCGACACCGACGTCCTGGCATGCTGATTCGCCAGTTGTCCAAGTCGCGAAACCGGTGATACGCCAACTGTCGCTGACATTGTTTCGACTGCTAGTAGACATTACGAAGTCAACTGTGGTGAGCCGACTCAACTCGTGCTGCTTTTCGACCTTTCGCTGCGAATGCTGTAGCTTTGCTTGCATCCCTGTGTTGTCGCGGTAGCCTTAATAGTAGAAAACTGACATATATTGTCTGGACATTGTTCTAGAAGTGGTTAAATTTTTGTGAAGCTTGTCTTGTGACCTCGAGAGTTATTTTCATATTTTTATGATAAGAATATTGCTTATAACTTGAAAACTGCTGGTCTTGCATTGCTGCAGTTTTAGATGAGTTAGAGTGGTTTTACAAGTCAAAATAAAAGTGGTCATATTTGACGTTGACGTTGACCTTAGGAGCTAAAATTAAAGGCAGCACATGGGGTTGTGGTCCCCCGAGATACAGTTTTGTTAGAGATTGAGTGCGAGTTGTTACTCTGACGTTACAGACCAGTTTGACGACCTCGTCTTCCTGAGGTTCCTCAAGTCGCATACCTGCTACGATGTTCTACCCACCAGCAACAAAATTGTTGTGCTTGACACCGAGCTGAACGTAAGCCACCGTGTGCAACTCTTATGGCGATAACTAATAACGAAAATTGTGTATTGAAATTTCAGTTACACCCTGATATTTGTTTATAGTTTGTATAATTTTGACGTATAATTTTGCAAGGTGACTAACAGAATTAGTTATCTGTGTTTTCTGTCTGTATACTCTGTGTTATCATTTCTTGTGTTTTCTCACAGGCTTTATGTCTGATCTCTTAAATTAATGAATGAAATGAATGAGTTACCTGTTTTTTAAGAAGAAAGGAGAATAAGTGCTACCGTTTGGGCTGATTGATAGTTTGGTTGTGAAGGTGCTGATGTGTCAGTCAATAAATGACCTGTTTGAAATGATACTGTGTGGATTCTTCAGCTTGAATTGGGATAACTGTCAAAAATTAACAAAACAGAGGAATAAGTGGAATGCAAGTACAAGTACAAAACTGTCATTTCTATTGTGCCTCCTACATACAGACCGATGGCACATAATAATAATAATAATGATGATGATTCAACGATGGTTAGTTTGACAGTGATGATGAGGTAAATGTCTGGCAGCTATAAGCACTATTGAACAGGTTTTTAAGTGAGGTTTGAAAACTTCTGTCGAGCACAATCGAATTCACTGTGTGAGAAACGAGTAAAATGTACCGGGGTAATTAAGATTTATTCCAACTTAACCAGTTAATTTTATGAAGCACTGTGTTGTATGATATTCTAGTCAATCATTTTTAGTTAAAAAGTTAAAAACAGAGTTGATTTGCTCATAGTATGGGTCACGTAGATTTTTGGCGACTTTGATTTGTCGCAGCTTTTTCCAACATGGAGTGTGTTTTTCTGTGAATATTGGGTGCAGGCCTTTACAGAATAAGTGCTGTTCTGAAACAGCAATCTTGCCCCGTAAAACTGTTGGAGAAAATTGCAATAGTTTGAAGTTGCCAGGGACCAAAGTAGACCTTGACATACCCCACAGAAAGATGTAGTATTGGTGTATGCCTGTGTGTTTGTCAGGTAAAGAAGGCGTTCTTTGCATTGGTTGACAATGGAGTAAGAGCGGCTCCACTGTGGGACACAACGTTACAGAATGTTGTTGGTCAGTGTGTCTTGTGGTCTCCGATGCAGTGAAATCAGTGATCGTGGCATTTTAAAGTTTTATTACGTATTTTGCTATTCTGGCAAAATGAGTATCGGCGTTTGGGCTGAGTACTACATGGTAGTGGCGGGTGTAGAGGTGATAACAGCTTACAGTTTGGTTGACTTGGTCTGAGGGTTGGAAGCTGCTTGGCACTGTTCCTAGTTCATCATATGAACTGCGTCAACTCTGACAATAACTTTATCATAATCTCAGTATCATAGTTCGTCGTATGTGCTCTTTTTTCTGTATTATTGCACTTTTTTTTCTAAAATGCTAACTTTTTGTATTTGTGTTTACTTGTCTGCTGGTTCGTCTCAACTTGTAAGTCATTGTTATTGGACCTTCGGTATGAATAAATATCACAATAATAATAATAAATGTTTTCCTGTGTTCCGTATATTATTATTAGTAGTAGTTACTGTATTATTGTTAATCTTTTTTTCCATTAGTATTATCAGTATCTACAGTATCATGTAACAGCTACTAACCTACTAATGTTATTGCTAGTTTCTTTACTGAAGCAGCAGTACCTAGTGACTAGGGACTACAGTTTCCGTGGAAAAATTCTGTGCATTTCATGTGGCATTTCATTAAATTCCACGACTCACTGCAACAAATAACTGTTAATTCTGCAGTAGATAGTCATCTAAAAGAAAATCGACTCAACTGTTCAAAATATCCAATATATTGCTGACCACCAGCGAAGCGGCCTGATATATAATATTGGTCGCGTATGTCTGTCTGTCTGACGATAACTTTTGAAAGCCTAGACATAGGAAGGTGATATTTGCACATCCATTATATCTCCAGGGAATACAGGTCAAGTTTGTATATGAAGGTCATCAGGTCAAGTTCAGGGTCACAGGAGCAAAAAAGGTCGAAAATTCCTATTCCCGCAATCTTTGCTCTGCAATAACCAGTTCTATAAAACACAGAGCCACGAAGTTTGCATGTAGCACGAAGAAATTGGATAAATTCCGCCGCTTGGCTCATTTACTCTGCGAAACAACAAATTCCGCGGCGCAGTTAAAAGTGCCGCAAGCCATGGAAAACTGTCGTCCCTACTAGTGACTTTGTCGTAGAATGTAGATGCCAGTATGAAGTGTTCTGTTTACTTACTTACTGCATCTGTTTATGATGTGAAGTGTTCTTGCGACATTTTTTCAACAGGTATGTTCACGGTGACAGATTTCATCAAAATCTTGCTCAAGTATCACTCTGCATCTCAGGTGTGTTTTTGCATTTTATTCATTTGACCAAATTTATGTCATGCTTTTTGCTACATAAAGCAATATTTTATATCGTGAAAATCGAATATTAGTTTAACATCAGTACTTGATAACGTGGGTGATATGCTGATTTTTAAAAATGTCTTGACACACCGTGATTGGGTGGCTTGTCCATAAAAAATTGTTCTGGATCGATTACCGGTAATGGATACGCAATATTTTGAGGATCGATTACCGGCAGTCTACAACCGCAAACCTAATTGGAAACATACTGCTAACCCTAACACTGACCCTAACCCTAACCCTATCCCTAATTGGAGTACATACTCCTTACTGCAATCAGGACTCTTAACTCCAGCTGAATAAGTGAAAACTGCCCGCCATTCCTCTCTGTTGCAACTTTGCAGTAGAGAATGTAAACATGGTAAAAATGTGGCTGTCCTGCATGACAGTCGTGTCATTGGTTGCTGTCCTGCGTGGCAGCGTAGGCACTAGCTATATAGTCGCTGTCCTGCGTGACAGGTTGTTGTGAAGGTTGAGCGTTCTGTCTTAACTACAATAAACGAAGACGTTATGTTATGTTACATTAACATTATCCCATGAGCACTGTGCATCACTAGGTGCCCGGCATCCAGCTCAGTGAGGCACAGTGCTGATGGGACTGCTGGTACTCGATACATTATGATAAATATCTCATCCCAGCAGCAGTATCCAGAAGTTTCGCTTGGGTTAACTATTGGTACTACATGAAAATTGGCTTGCTGAGAGTGTATCCATAGCTCAAGTGTTGGTGTATTGCTCTATATTGAGTGTTTATTATAATTGCAGTTTGCAATGGAAGACATCGAAGGGCATACCATCGCCGAGTGGTCAGGTCAGGAGTTGTAGAACTGCATTTAAAGTACATAAAAATTGAAAGAATATGGTTTTCATTGGTTTTCATTGTCATTGATGTTGAGTTAATTAAGTTCAGTGTGAATTTGGATTATATTAATCATGTGGTTAACTCTTTTAGCTTAAGCTCCGTTTAAGATCAGGTTAGCATGGCATTGTCAGTTATAGCATCAAATGAGGGTTTGACTGGTGTGATGAATTTGGGCAAGTTGTTCTCATGCAGATCCCGCTATTCTAAGCAGTGTAATTTATTACCAGCCAGACACTGATGCATGGCTGAGCAGTAATTAAGTATCAGCTGTGGAAGGTGAAGGAATAAAAAGTTGACCTGCTTGTGAATGTGAATGCTAGAGATCTCGAATGTTTCAAAGCCCTCGGAAGACGACGAAGAAATGAAAGTGCTGAGTTTCCAATTAACATTGTTTGTGGGCTAACTTCTTAGATACTGGAATCCAACACTGCGTGACTTTGACTTTCGCTGAGCGGAATCGCTTAGCACTTTCGCTCAGTGAAAACAAGCCGCTGAGTGCTAATTAATGCATTTTTTCAAGTGAAGTTGAAATTACCGCTCAGCAAACTGCTTAGTACTTTGAAAGTGCTAATAATATGCGCTAAGTACCAGCGGAATTCACTTTAACTTTCGCTAATCACTTTTGCTAATCATTTTCACTAAGTGGAATTGCTAAGTGTTTTCGCTCAGCAGAACTTAATCTGAACTCCCGCTTAGTAGTAATTTTTGTGCTCAGATTAGCGAAACCGCTCAGCGAAAACACTAAGCCCAACCGCTCAGCGAAGTTAGTCACCCACTGACTGCAAAGTGCCTGTCATGGTTGACTGCACAAGCAGACAAAGAGGTGGACTCTGGACTCTGGAAGGACATCGTACATTACCTAGATCGGACACAGAAGACAGTCGGGGTCCGATGCGTGTGGATGGACGGACATTTTGTTGCAACATTAACTGTTTTATTTTGGCATGTTGATGTTAACAAATTTCTAAACATTATACCATCATACATATGTGGATTAAGTTTATTTTGAACCGTTACAGTGCCTTTGCAGTTTCTTCACGACAGCATCATTTTAATCAGTACATTTTTAACAATAATACAACGATATATTGCAGACCTGCTGGCCGACATAGACCCTCGGCCGTTGCTGTCAATCACTCCGGACACGACGATGCTCGAAGCAATCCGCAAGCTGTGTCTGCATCATGTCCATCGTATGCCAGTTGTCGACGTGCAGTCGGGCAATCTGCTCTGTATGCTGACACACAAACGGCTTCTCAACTATCTCTATCACTTTGTGAGTACACATTACGCAGACACCACCGCATCCCTACAGTTCGCTTGCCATTCCACCCCATCCTCCCTGTCCCCACCTGCAATTGAAGACACACATCTTCAGGTCGTGCTGTCCTTGCCTGCACCCACCCTTACTGTGCCGGAGATTAACCTTGTCATTAACTACTTGCGTAAATTATGCAAAAATAAATAATTCTATGCTGCCCATTTGTGGTAGCAATTTTTGCTACATGATGTCCTGTTCTTGCAAGGTAAACACAATGGTTTTCGTCATATTGTCGCAAGTGCGTAAAGTGAATTTTTCGAATAGGTAGCAAATTTTGATTATACAAGTAAAAGCAACAAAATTCACTTTATGCCTTGTGTCAATATGACGAAAAACGTTTTGTTTACCTTGCAAGATTAGGACGTCACAGCAAAGAAAGCCGGCAGAAACGTGACCACGCATGCACAGCATAGACTTACTTAGAGCTGCGTTTATAATTTACACAAGTTGCTAATTGTCAGATACATTAATCGTTCTCCTTACTTACTTACACAGATTAACACAAGCTGTTTTGTCCCCATTCCAACCCCAGATCTACAATTGTGTTGCCATTTGACCCTGTACTATTGTCACTGTTACCACCCCATTACACTGTCACTATATCTGCCTCCACTTTTGACCATAGTATTTGCATTTTCATGTTGTACTGTATTGGTTCTTTATCATTGTCTGACAATTATTTAGAGTTACCGTCGGCTTCATTTGGTATATTTGAATGCAGAAACAAACAGATTAGTAAGAAAATCTATACAGGGTAACTAATAGCAGCCTCATCAGACTAATTTGTTATAAATGAATTAAATGGATGCCTAAAGTGCATATTCATATTCCACTCCCTTGGACCGGCAACAGCAAATGACGTGTTACCCAGCCAAGTTATTGGTTTGTGACGTGAATGTATCAGATACCCATAGTGAGCAGCTGATGTTGGAGACCATGTGGCATTCATCTGATCGATACAGCTTGCCAGGCTGTGCAGCACAAGTATTGAGCTTATGTCAACTCGTGCCAGTGCATTATTAAATACCAGGATCCTGGCCATCTTCAGTCTTCAATCAATCGCTGACATCTAGGTTGTAAGCATTCCGAAGATGTTTGTAAGCATAGTCGTAAAAGTGCTGCTGCCGTTTATGTGTTCGTTTTATGTTTTGATGTTACGTAGTTTCAGCACAATGGCTTGCGACATCCTCCGTACATGGACAAGTCCCTCGACGAGCTCGGCATCGGTTCATTCGGCAGGATAGCAACGGTCTGTTTCCATGAGTGTTCATATCAGCTATTTAGTCAGCAGTTATTTAGTCACCTTCGCCAAGAAGATTGTGTTTTACCCAGCGTTTGTCATACAGCCATGTCATACAGTTCTGGCAAGAAAAAATCAACAGGTTTTCTTGTTTAATGTTGGGGCAGGAAGGCCATCCAAAAAAAGTTCTCTTTCTATACTTCGGACAGTGTTGATAATATGAATGGCCCATAAACAGTCAAGGTGTGATTAAAAGCTGAAAACGTCAATTTAAATCTGTTTTCTCAGTGCACCTAGTAGCATTTTTATCACAGTTGATACGAAATATATGCAGTGCAGCGACAGTTAACTGCTATGTGCGATTTGTGAAAACTTTACTATTGAGTGTACAGTATTATTTGCTTAACGTTTACTTTTGTTTTAATGTAACTTTTTGCTTAGGCCAAAGCTGAACCACAAAATTCAGAGTCGGTCACTAGTTTAGTAAACGTTTACAAGTTTCGTTTAAACATTTACACAATTAACCCATAGGTGCACCCCTTGTGTTTGTTTTTGTCACGGTCAGTAATATTTGTTTATTATTTAATGTCATGCCATTTTTGTACTTTTTTTACTCAAAATAGTCTAAATAGATCACAGAACGATGAAGAAGAAACTTGACCTCTGTTTGGTCTTAGCGTAAGTTTAGCTCTAGTGCTTAAGTACAAAAGATAGGAAATTGGGTCTTAGCATTTCGCTAAGACCCAAACTTCGACCAGAGGTCAAGTTGGGTCTTAGCATTTTGGATAGAGCCACATTTTTGCTAAGCAATTTGCTAAGTCTTTTGTCTTAGCGAAACTTAACCTCACCCATTGGATGAGCCAAAGCCATCTTCAGCCGGTGGTAGTGGTAAAAAGTAAAGTAAAGTAAACCGGATATAGCAGTTCGTAATCGAAATTACCACCCCGCTATGGAAATCACATGCCATATGAGATCACACAGTGTTACCTGCCACCCAGCAGAGGTGACTTTCCCGCTGAGTTGACCTGGGTAAGCTGCCAGAGATGGGCCATTCAGCGCTTTGTAAACGAGAATGGCTGGCTGATGCTAGTGGTGATGATGATGATGAATGTAATTAGTCATTGGCAGTTTGTTGTCACTGCAGGTTCGGATGGACACGAGTCTGCTGGTCGTGCTGGAACTGTTTATGTCACGGCGTGTCTCGTCACTGCCAATTGTCGACAATTATGGCAGATTTATCAGCATCTTCTCCAAAGCTGATGTTATGGTAATTACTCGTCGGTTGTGTTTGTTGGTTTTAATTTTTATTTCAGCAAATTGTAGCCAGAAGTTTTACCGCACTGCATGGAATCCCAGCACGGACTAGTGATGAGAAAGGTGTCTGTCTGTCTGTCTGTCTGTTCGTCCGTCTGTCAAACGCGTCCATTGTGACAAAACGGAACAAAGATCTGTACAGATTTTTATACCATACGAAAGATCATTTAGCCTAGTTTTTTGAGGAGAAGAATGGCTGGTGGGGGGCGACCCGTTGGAGCGAAATCGCCAATTTTGAGCAGATATTCGCTCCTAGCGCCTCAGCCGTAACACCTAGCAAAAAAGTTCAATCTATATATAAAAGTTCTTAGCGGCGATTTTTGACCTGCACACGATTGGTTGCTGTCGACCTGCAGAGACAAATGTGAGAGGGCGGAGCTTCAGAAGTTCAGAACGACGACGTCGAACTGCGATGTTTGTTTACTCTTCGTTACTGCACCATCGTCGCTGTTTCAGCGACGGACGGACTGTCAAATGATACTTTGGCGATATATCACACAAACAGATTAAGCTTATCGCGTTACCGCTATTTACAAGATGGCGCCCTGTGGCACGTTGAGCCAATTAAGACATGGACCTGGTGCGAGGTCACTGCAACGGAACACAATACGTCATGCGACAGATCAGTCGTCGGTAAAGGTAAAGGTAAAGTTAAACGTGGATTTGTATAGCGCCTCATCATTAACACACATCTAAGGCACTCAGGTATGGCACGCATTCTCAAGGGATCTCACAGTTTTACCTGCACACTCCGCATTCATCCACTAACGGAATGAACCATACCTGCCTTTGCTGGTACATTGAGGCAGAGATTGCGTGTAGCCAGCAGTGTGCTGTTCATTCTGCGAATACCGCTGTCGCCTACGTCTTTACTCACAGATGTACGTGGCGGCATCGCGATGCAGAAGTCCGTAAAACATTCTTTTTTTTTGGAAATAATTTTCAAACTGTCAGTGTTGTATATAAGGACGTTTTGTCACGACTTTAATATTTTTGCATGTCACTGTCTATGTCTTTCGATGTATGGCATATTTTTGCCTGTGTATATTATATCAATGCGTACATGAATGAATACACAGTAGCATGTAATGCATGGAACTCTGTTGCGTGTAACACAACAAGACGTCGCCTGTTTTGTTTTGTGTGTGTTAATTAAGATTTCTTGATTGATAACAACATTCAGAAAGCAGATACTTTTCACACGTCAGTCGAGCCGATTAATAGGAAGTCCATGGCACATTTTCCAATGAGTCTAAGATGATCATTGTACGTTGCCCCTAAGCCCTCAAGGGGGGCTCAAAAACGCAAAACGGCTGATTTCCTCTAAAATCGCACTTCGGTTGAAGGAAGTCTGCTACACTGTTTCTTGGTTTGAAAACTGTCATCGACAAAGTTGTAAGGTATTCATTGGCCTAACTATCCATGTAAAAATGATTGGTGAGGGACGTCCCCTTCTATGCGAAAATTTGGACAGATCAGTTGTTTGCAAACCCACTTGTTTGCAAATCGCCGATTTTCGATCTGTTTTCGCCCATAGCGACTCAGCCGTAAACCTAGCAATAACAGTTCAATTAACACTAATAGGAAATCCACTAGCGCTTTCCACTGAGCCTAAGATGAACATCGTATGTTGTTCCTAAGCCCCCAAAGGGTGGTTCAAAAATGCAAAGTGTCGAAAATTTGAATAGTAAGCTGTGATAACTCCGAAAAGGTGCGAGATACCATGTCGGTTAGTGTTATTCACTGATAGGAAGTCACAAACAGGCTTTCGATTGATAATGTCCTTGATGACCTTGAATGACCTTGAAAGGCGTAATAGCCCTTATTTTGCATTTTTGCACCGAACTTGATAGGTTTGCTGGCCATTTACGTCACAGCGGGTGAAGATAGAGCAATAATGTCCGCAAAATATTGTCTTCCAGTTCCAGTCTTCCACGTTTGACACGTTTGACCAAAATTAATCCACCGTGCAGCGTGGTCTCTCTGCGATAGCTGAGCTACTTGTAATTAGTAGGTGTCATCTGGTTTTTTAAGGAAATTATTTTCTGTGTGTTTTGGTGCTGTAATTCTAGTCAGTTTATAGTTTATTTTCACACCAAGGATCATCCAGTTCATAAAATATCCAGGCTCCCATTTTGGCCATTGAAACTACAAAGCAATACCCGGTAACGGAGTGTTGTGAAGTTGTGTTGGTAAATACATGGTGGGCAGAAAACAGACTTCGTAAAAGTTTGTAAGGCTCATAATGACGTGGTACAGTGAATAAGGCATCGGACTTGCGATTTGTAGCTCATGGGTTCGACTCTTGGTCTGCTTCTACTGTGCAGCAACATTAGGCCAGTTGGTAACACTGCACTGTTGCTCACAAAGCAGTATAATTTTGACATTGATATCAGCACCGAAGCTGGGAAGGTAATTACTTTCCTGGAGAAAAGTAATGGTAGCCTACCATCTGGTATATAACGAACATCATCAGTGGGCTGGCAGCCGGGGATCTAGGATCAGCCTCCCAACAAATATGGCACTTTGCCTTTACCATTAAATTCATGTACGTAATGACATAATGATATAATAACAATAATACGACCATAATTTCTACGGCACCATAATGCACAGACCGATTCAGGAGCCACAGAAAGGTGTTCTGTATTCAAGTGTGTTCAGTTTTTTTGGCTCACTTTGTATTAGCAGTCAGTAATGTAATGCTGTCAGTTCAGTAATGTTGGAGGTGTCAGTTTTTGCACACCACATGTTATGTTAACTAGGGTCTTGCATCTCAGAAGTCTTACACCAACCTCAACAACACGTTGGAACAAGTCCTAGACGACCAAGTTATGAATGGCAAGAACTCAGTTGTAAGTGTCCGACTGTTTTATGCTAGTTTTCAATTCTTGTTTTTTGACTCTTAACGTATGTAAACTGATTGGCATTGTTTTATCAAAAACGTGAGCAGAGTTCAGCCTATCGCTACAGATTTAGGGCCCGTTTCACCAAAGTTAAGTTAACTCGGCCGTCAACTAACCGAGCGTCAAATTAACTACAGGTTAAGTTCTAGTTTCCGTTTCACCAACGTATGTCCGGTTAAGTTAAATC
>Ga0049105_1000887_pt1 | contig 11951 bp, 8 predicted proteins | sample WorMetvaBAHAMAS1_FD_61260 | JGI IMG/M metagenome (GOLD analysis project Ga0049105, IMG submission 61260) | Worm MetaG Olavius vacuus BAHAMAS.1 | ecosystem: Host-associated > Annelida > Digestive system > Unclassified | place: Germany: Marburg | collected 2013-04-09 | reverse complement strand
AGGGCGAGGCTGCCCAAGTTGCGGCTGCTACTTGTTCAGCTGGAGGTATTGTATCAACTCATTGGCATAATTTATGTCTTATCTGCCATTTTCTTTGTCTGTTTGTTTGTCTGGAGGTAAGAGAGGAGATTATCAGAACTGTACTGTGTTGTATTGTGTACTGAAGCTGTGCACAGTCATAAGCACAGTTAGATGAGCAGTTCTTACAGTTCCTGGATTGGGTTCTGTCGCACTGGACCAATTTCACTGTGCATAGATTCATTTGTGTTTATGTGTTGGTATTCTATGTTTTTTTCATATTGCATATAGATCATGTTATCGTAACACGGTGGGGCTGTCTCTATTACATGCCAACACACACTTCTATAACGCACATACAGTAAACTTTGTTTACTTACTGACTCTTTGACAGCGAACACGAGAAGCAGACGATATCGACAGTTTTATTACATTTGATCATGAAGGAATAAGAAATGTCCATTCATTGTATTTTCATTGAGAGTCTTCATCGAGACTCTGTGGTATTTAATACGTACGGTAATCACAGACATACCTGGTTACTTTCTGAAGCAATGTAATATATGCTGAACACAATATTGTAAAATAAATTTCGCTATTGTATAATCACTCACAGCTAACGATATTTTCACGTGCTTGCTGCTCACAACAGCAACCTAGCAACCTTTGACCTTCGACAGTATGCCAACTCACGTCCGTCTAATTGTATTGCTGCGCATTACAAAATAGCTCCAACTAAAGTCGCCGATAAATTAGCAATAAAAATAATATGTGATAAAAAGTGGCGTGTATGTTTTATTTTGCTCGTTGTGTGAACATCATATTTAACTCACTGCTGGCGCAGCTCGTTAAATATGATGTTCATACAACTTGCAAAATAAAATCAATACACGCCACTTTTTGTCACATATTATTATTATATGAAACAAAATCAACAGAGCAAATGCTGCACGTGGACCGAATCCGGTACAAAAAATGTTCTCAGACCGAACTGAAGTGATGTTGGACCAGAAAGTGAATGAATGAATGGAGTGGAATGAATGAATGAATGACTCTGTCACAGAAACTGTTGCAGGGGCACTGTACAGAAACTAAGTTCTAAGATGGCGTTGAGTGTCAGCAAGGAAATGACACAGCGAACAGGTGAGTCTTCAGATGCAGACAAAAGGCAGCTAGCGACGATGTAGACCGAATCGGGTCCTGTACTAACACCAGTTGAAAGCTAGAGGAACCAGTAATTGTGAATCCGTGTATAAGCTGTTTCCAAAAAATCTTAATTCAGAATTTTCAAAGGACAAGTATCTCTGTTAGCCCGCTGTAGTGACAGTCTGATATATTAATTAGCCGCACACATCTGACGCACACTTGGTATGGATTGTGACATTGTAGACTCGCGTGGAAGACTGGCGTGCCGGCGCACTGAGCTCGGAGCGATTCTTGCACAAACTGCGCGAGTCATGCACGACACTGCGCCAGTACGAAGCCAACGCAACTCCCCCGGGCTGGTCCTGTCACTGGCACAGGTACTCTTCTTTCCACTTTGATGGGGAACTGTGTACATCCACTGGGGGTTGACAGTTTCCTGCCCAGCCACACCCCCATCTTACACTGAGTACGACAGACTCTGTGCCAGTTGCAGAAGAGAAGATGCCGCGATTCCAGAACGGGATCCGCAAGTGTGGCCGAATGCGGTCGAAATCTGTGCTCTGCTGGTGCTGAACAGTTGGCGAATTGTCATGCACAAGACAGTGACGATGGCGGTTTCACCTAACCAACCGGAACGAAGTCTGGCATTTCGGGGACGAAGAAGATTGGTTTTTGTGTTTGCTTATATTGTGAGACGTTTGTCAAACCGATACCTGTGTGATACTGTCGCCGATACACCGGTACACCATACCGGTGTTAATTCTTTTGTCGCGGAAGTCCCGTCGTCCGTGACATGGAAACGATGGTCCACAGCTCGGCGTGCCATTCAACTACAGCTGCCGTCAAGCGTTCAAGGTCTTCGTCTACCGGAGTGTTGAGGTGTCTGTGGCGTGTGAGTATGAACAAGGTGCTTATCGGTCAAGGTAACACTGCAACCTGTTTATCTGCAGCTTGTTAGCATAATTTATGACTGTCAGATGGAGGTAGCAGTACTCGGCAGCTTACTGGCTATAGTTCCTTTCACCTCTTAACTGAACTTCATGATTCTTCACAGTATACCAGAATGGATTTTGTAATATGTTGCCAAAATTGCTAATTTTTCTGTCTCACCTTAAGTTGTTGTTGTCATTATCATTACTTATTACTTCTGCTACTACTAGTATTGTTAAAAGTACTGAATTGAGTCATGCAATCTCAACAAAAATTCTTCTTCTTCTATTCAACCCATCCATCTTCACCTGAAGGTCATGGACGATGTTGTTCAGGATGTCTAGCACGCCAGGAAATCCTGGAAATCTTGCTGGAATTTTTTCCTCCTGGAAATCGTGGAAATCTACTGGACGTTTGCAAAGTGTCCCTGGAAATTGTCTGACAGTATGTGACCAACAGTTCTTTATTCAAAAGGCGTTTCAACATTTGTGTACCAGTCACCACTGGAAAACGTTAAAGCGGGATTGGTATGATTGTGGTTTTAGCAACCGTGCTTGGTAATCGTCAGCTAAAACAGCAATGAAATGGGTATTCACCAGTTTGAAAGTGCTGCAAATTCTACCATATTGTGGTGGAAATATATATCTGCTGGAAAACATTTCTGCTGATCTATTAACAGACGACTGACAAGCTGCAACGAGTATTGAATGCCGCCGCTCGTGTGGTCAGCGGTACACACAAGTTCGACCGCGGCTTGTCGCGACTCTTACACACCGAACTACATTGGTTCAATGTACCGGAGCGGGTCGCGTTCAACTCGGCCTCATGGTGTTCAACTGTCTGCACAACCAAGCACCTTAGTACCTCGTCGACCTCTGCCAGTCTGTCACCTCCAGACAACATCTTTGCTCTGCCAGCCGAGGTCTTCTCGTCGTGCCTCGCCATCGTCTCAGCAGTTATGGTCAGCGGGTTTTTTGTGGCCGGCCCTGTGATATAGAACTGGTTATCAGACAGTCTGAGAGATCCGGCCATCAGCAGCGACTCCTTCAAGCGTTTACTGAAGACGTTTTTATTTTCAGCTTACTCATGTACATAGCGCATCAGAGCTTTTTGGACGATGCACTCTACAAATTTACTTACTTAGACACCCTGTTGCTGCACTGGTGAATGTCATCGCTGCCTGTCTCCAGTGGGATGCATTGTGTCCAAAATTTGAACAATAAGCTCCAATAAGTCTGAAACGATACGAGATAGGATGTCAGTTACTATTAATCACTAATAGGAAATCGCATACGGGCTTTTGATTGGTACCGACCTCGATGACCTTGAACGGCGTAATAGCCCTTATTTTGCGTTTTTTCACCGAATTCGATAGCTTTGCAGGCCGATTATGTCACAGTGGTTGAAGATAGATCTATAATGTCCGTAAAATATTGTCTCCCAGCTCCAGTCTTACTCAACCTCATCCTCAACTTGTCTTCGTTCTGGTTATATACTCTGTCTTCATTCTTGTTATATACTCTTTGTTTTCGTTCTTGTTATATACTCTTTGGTATATGCCTTGTCGTACATTGTCTGACCACCTGTTTCTTTGCTGATTGTACCCATTTGCTAACCTTGCAGCACGGCTGCTTCTTGTTAGCGATAGAGTTGAAACTGCAGTTAGCAACTTTTTTGTGTTGCCATTCTTGTAAACTGATAAATTTGATGATATTGTCTGTTACGTACGTGTTGTGGCAGTTACTGTTTGCAGGTCTACATTGATCGAGCAACATTTCAACGTCATCAGCATTGTCTAGTAGTATTGTACCCACAAGAAGCAACCTTGTAGACGAAACCATAACAGAGACTCCTTCGGGCGTTCACTGTTGTGCACTTCCTGTTTGACATATGGCCTCCTGAGAGGCATATTGACCTGGGCCGATGCCAGTTGTACTCCTTGGTAACAGGGGCGTGTGAGTGAACAGCTTGCCCGGAGTCATTGCATGAAAGCAGAAGGGCTGGCAGTCAACTTGTGAACTTTTGACTGCCACGTGTAATTTCCTAAATTTATCTCTTGAGATTCATATTATTTACTCATCGTTACCTTTAGAATGACCAACTCATATTTTGTTCAGGCTGTTGAATTAACACGCTAAAGAATGTGTTCATCAATGCGTCGATACATTAACCCTTTCGATCCCCCTATATAAGTAAATAACTCCTATCTGGTTATTGCAATCGACCGCGCCCTATAGCACAGTCAGGACACAACTGCAAACTGAAGCGCGCTTTATGGCGCGGTCGGGGGTGAAAGGGTTAAAGAATTAATTGTGATTAAAAAACTTGATGCCAGTAAAAATTTTAACGTAGTGACAAAATCTACGTGATCTGCAGAAATGCTTTTCAACACAAAACCTCGCAAAATCGATCGTGACTCGTTTAAACAATGAACGTTTACTTTCTAGTTGTCAGGAAACTTATCAGTTTGTTGAGCTGGTCGAGAAAATAACGGCGGCAAACTTTATATGATGAATTTTGAGTTTGCAAACTATTTCAAAAAGTAACATTTGCCTAATTTTGTTCAGTTTCGTGTTAAAGTGTTTAAGACTGTTATGGTCAGCATTTTGGCATCAAGTCAAAACTTGAATTGCAGTCGAAACGCAAAATCATTGACCGTTCATTATCAAAGCAACACACTGAAATCGACCTTCCGTGGTTTGATGACACCCATACTCAACACACAAACGTAACAAGTTAGCGTAAACAGAATGTGCATTAGAACCTCGATTAATGCAAAATTACAGTACTGTAAAACCCTTAATTTTGGTCACCCTTAATTTTGGCGTTTGAGTCAATTTAATTATTTTGTGCCCCGTAATTTTAGCGTTTTTGCTTCCTACTACACTGAAACGCTACTGTATTCAAATTTTCGCGGCCCGTTATTTTCGCGAACTTGCCAGGCTCGCGAAATTCGCGAAATAAAGGGCACGCGACAAAACCGGGTTTTACAGTAATTAGTCATGCGATTAACGAGATTAAAAAATTAATCACTGAACAGCCCTAATTGTCCCATGCTTACTCCTAACTTTCATGGTTTTGCGGCCAGTTGCATCACTCCAGCTAAGTAACCAGTTGTCCATTGCCGCTATCTCCCATTAATAATAATAATAATAATAATAACAGTGAATTTATGTATCGTGTTTCTATCAGAAACCACAAACGTGCTGAATGTGTTAGTATGAGGAAAAGAAGAATATCTTAAGATGACGTTTGAAAGTTTGAAGAGAAAGGTTAACGTTGTTGAGATTGTCAGGCAGCGAGTCCCAGGAACGGCCCTAGGACCCATTACCCTCTCTTCTTCCCATGTAGCTGCCCCCAGTCCAGGTAAGGGTCTGTGAGTTTCCTGGTGGTTGAATAGTTGGTTTGACACTACGAGGTGGTTGACAACGGAAGCCAGTTTTCTGTGTATTCTTCATAATTAAGGTTGTCACATTTCCCCAACAAAACACAAACTTTATCGATTTAACATCAGTCTGTAGTCGGGTTCGTCGGCCTAAAACAATGGCTCTTTTAACGGTTCATATTAATTCTAAAATTGCTGCGGTATTTACTCACAAATTCCTGTGACGTTTCGACAACTGCTGTTGTGGAATTTGTGAGTAAACGTTGCAGTAGTTTTAGGATTAATCTGAACTGTTAATGTTTCACTTCAGCCAACGAGCTTATTCTAAAAGGATCGTCCTTATTTCTCAGTAACCATGACTGATCGTAGAAGAAGAGACAATGACTATGGTGGTGTGTTTATATGTCACTATCTGTGTCTTCCTTATTGTAGAAGAACTTGCTAGTGATTTCTTGCATGCGTTGGTTTCGTGTCTTCACTGAATTTTATGGCTGTTTTGTGTGAAACCAGAACAGGTTTCGGCAGCGGAGAAGTATGAAATCCGTAGATGTGCAGTTTCTGACACGCGGCGTTTTTTGTCTGTTTATATTTCTGTTCAGCTCGTACAAGCGCTACTTCTACTGCCACGACGTCACCGGAGCTACTCGCTGGGATTATCCAGAAGGACCGGAGCAGGAGGACCGCATCGTCGACGATCAGCAGGACGATACAGGACGGGACAGCAGAGAGTATCCGCCAACTATGCCTTCGTCGACCAATCCGGTGCCAGCTGCCAAGAGCACGAGTCCGGATTTACCGGCCGAGGTATTTCCCGGTGAGCCGCTGCCGCCGGGCGTGGATCCGCCACTTCCCGGAGCATTGTCGGTCAACATCCTGGCACTTGCTGGGTGCCCGCCGCCCCCGCCACCGATGACCCCACCGGATACGATGGGATGCGATGAGATCATAGTAACTACTGACGGACTGGCGGTGGAGAATGGCTTGAACCAGACATCCGATCCTCCGGTTGGAAGTCCGATGTCGGATGACGAGCAGGTAGCCGGTTCCGCGATTCCGGATCATGATCCGGAGGTGCAGCAGAATGTGGTCGAGATCAGTGCTCCACCGATACTAAACAGGCCCCCGTCGCCGCAGATTACGATCCCATCTGGAATCATTGACGCAGAACGTTCCGGGGTAACTTCGCCGACGGCTGACGTGACAGCGTCACTGTCACCGTCACACGGCGGTTCACCAAGTGCGTACTCAACGCCGCCGTCATCAGCTGCCGACGATACAACTACACATCAGCACAGACGCAAGAAGAAGGAGAAGGTGAATGCAACTAATTCTTCAACATTAATGCTTCTCGCACAAAATAAATACTTACTTACTTACTATAACTAGCTGCTATAACTGTTATCAGTAGACAGGGCCGTGATTTTTACTGGGAGTGTACTCGGTGAGGTAGTTTCGTTTTTAGGTTTGGGGTAAGTAAGTAAGTAAGTAAATTTGTAGAGTGCATTGTCCAAAAAGCTCTAGTGCGCTATGTACACGAGTCAGCTGAAAATGAAAACGTCTTCAGTGAACGCCCAAAGGAGTCTCTGCTGATGGACGGATCTCTCAGACTGTCTGATAAGCAGTTCCATATAACATGGCCAGTGTCTGATGTTCCTGCTTGACAACGTCTATGGTCCTCCAGTCGTCATCATCTTGACGTCCCACCACACCGTCTGAGCACATACGGCCGACGGGCCTTCTCTGTCGCTGGCTCGTCTGTCTGGAACTCTCTACCAGTCGAGCTCCGGGATCCGGACATTAGCATAGGCAGCTTCAGATGATCGCTAAAGACATGACTGCTCTCAAAGTACTAGCGCATACAGTGCATTAGAGGTGTTTTTCACGTAATGTGCTGTATAAATCCACGATTTACATTACACTGCAGTTCATCATCTGGCTTGGATTGCTGGAACTGATGTGGTCGTTGTTGACGGTGTACAGGCGCTGGTGGCCGGCAGTCTGTCAGTAACTGCTGTCACCGCTAGGACCTCTAAGACTGCATTCGCTCTGCAAGCCCATGGTCTGGAACTCCTAGCCGGACGACCTCCGCGCACATTTACCGTCACAGTAACACAGGCAACAGTTACGGTACAACATCTGGGTTGGACTGCTGGAACTGATGTATTCGTTGTTGACGGTGTACAGGCAATGGTGGCCGGCAGTCTGTCAGTAACTGCTGTCACCGCTAGGACCTCTAAGACTGCATTCGCTCTGCAAGCCCCATGGTCTGGAACTCCTAGCCGGACGACCTCCGTGCACAGCATGGCTGAGTCCTTCAGACAGCACCTCAAAACCTGGCTTTTCTCTAGCTACTAGCGTGCTCAGCACATTAGAGACTTCATAACAATTGTGCTATAGAAATTCACATTTACCGTCACAGTAACACAGGCAACAGTTACGGTACAACATCTGGGTTGGACTGCTGGAACTGATATCGTTGTTGGCGGTGTACAGGCGCTGGTGGCCGGCGGTCTGTCTCTGAAGAAGAAGAACGTCTCGTCGCTGGTGGAGAAGTGGCAGAGAGTGCAGCACGATGTTAATGAAGAGATCAGTAAAGAGAAAAGTTTGAAGAACAAGAAAGCTCTTCATGACTGACGACCACATCGCTTACCGTACCGTATCTCTACACTGTGCTCAGAAAAAAATACGCCTCCCCCCTGTTTTCTTCGGTAAACTCTTTCTACACGGCTTTTGTCTAGTTGCACAGATGAGTATGCGCACACGTATGACATTTCCACTTACTGAGTAAGCAGTGATCGTGTGAGTTAGGGTTAGGGTTAGGGTCCTCCTTACGTGCTGCTCGTGTGCACACTCACCATTGACGCAACATGCAAACGCCATGTAGAAAAAGGGTTGACCGTTTTCTTCATGTTCTCTGTATGCTGCTGCTAGCAAGAATATCTGATATTTAAACAGGAAAGAATATTATTTACCAAATTAATGAGTAATTTTGAGATGTCTGGCTTCAGCACTGCGTCTTTTTCACTGACTGAAAGTTTCATTAAATTGGTTAAATATTCTAGCATTGTTGCATGAAAATTTAAGGGGGTTGTATTCTTTTCTGAGCATGGTGTACAGGGTGTTTGGTAACGATCGGACGTCACTGCGTCACACGATGAACTCTCTGCTTACAGGGTGTGCCATAAAAAACAGTTACGTAGGCAGAGTGCGGGTGATAGATACTTCAACACTGTAGTTTGCATTTTTGTGGTCGGTTGCATTTGTGTCGCGTAACACTTAAATAAAGTATAGTAAGTAAGTAAAGTAAACAGATGAATTTATATAGCACTTAAGTAGCACTTACTGTGAAGTCCAAATTGTCAGTTGTATTTAGTTGTGTGCAGAATAGTTCAAAAGAGTTCTGTGGTCATGTTCAACAAACTGTTTGGCGGTAAAAGTTCATGAAATGCTTCTCATCTTTATCTCGCACCTTATACCTGCACGTTGTGTTTTAATTGTTCCATTATACGCGTTGAGCAGGTTGCAGTAAAATAAGTTCAGTGGAGTTTAACAACTGCTTTACCGTAAACTAGGGTTACTTTGACCCCCTTTAATTATATTCTGTGGGATGGGTGACGGCGTCCGGGTTCAATTCCTGGTGCAGCACATTTATCTCGGTATATAACCAGCCACTCGCGTCAACTCAGCCTGGCCATCCCTTTGTGGGTAGGTGCAGTGAGTACCAGCCAAAGGACGGTGACACCTTGCGGCTGGGGAGTAAAGGCAGGTATGGTTCATATGTGGGTGGTGGGTAAACTTTCCAAATATATGTGTGTAAAGCAGTTCCAGTTTTTGCTTCACCAAGTTCATTTATATTCTAGAAATGATTTTCTAGAAACAGTTTTCACCATAATTGTATAGTGAAAACTGTTTCTGAAAAGCTGCTTTTAACTTCGCCCAAACTGCATGCACTTTAGAATTAAAAATTCTGAATGCAGATATGTATTCATTTTTTTTATTTTGGAATGTGAAAAGTGGGCCAACCTTGGAGACGGCCAAAATTCTGGCGGCATACCCTCCCCATCCCATCACCCATACAAACACCACTGTTGCATTTGTTGTTGTCGCCGTTCTGTTGCACTGTGAGTCTGTTAAGATGAATAATAAGTGAGCTATATGCATCTGTGTGACTGCCAAATGCAAAGTTAAAACAAGAAACTCATCAGGAGATGAGACAGCGAACGTGAACTGTTTGACGACGGCATCGTACACGTACTACAAAGTATAATAGACTTGTGCATATACGTGTACTGTGGCACAGACGTAGGGCACACTGACTTTACTGTAAAGCGGAAGCGCCAAGAAACCGTCACAACGGTAAAGCAAAACTTAAACCATAAATTACAAGTAAGTAACGGTGAAATTCAATTCACTCCACCGCAAATTCGTGAATTTGGTCACGTACACTAACTTCACCACTCTTTTTTGTTACGGAAGCCGACTTTTTATCAAGTTCACATTCGCTAATTAAAGGCTCTGCGTCTCATTGCTGCTTTCTTCCTGCCTGATCAAACCTAATTTTATTTCAGCATTGTGATGTCTTATGTTAGTTTTAGTTCAGTCGGCTGAGCTAATAGTATAAGTGGCAGGGATGCGGAATCCTCATTTTTTGTGGGACTCCGTCTCCTGAACTTGTGTGATTGTGACAGTGTACCGAGTGAACGATGAAGACAGACAAATTCTCAAGATTTAAAACAAATAATAATCCAATATTATTACGAAGTTATTTAAACCTCATTTCAGTGATAGCATGCTCTAAAACGGTGCATCCGTGGTTTGGTCTGCTACACACTATCCATCATTTCATTATATTCTGTAAAATTGTGAAAACAGGTACGACCTATGCGGAGTCCTCTTTTTTGGTAGGACTCCGACTCCGAGATTTTGAAAAATCAGGACTCCGACTCCGCACCCCTGATAACTGGTCAAAAGCTGTCTGTGTGTCTGTCTTGTATATGTGTGTCTGTGTGTTAACCAGGATATGTAGCCCAGATCGTAACCATTACATGTAGAGACTTGTAAGCTTGCTTGCACAGACCAGTCATCTCCTGACAGATTCTGGTCACACACCAAAAACTAGGTCAGTCTGACCTAGTTTACTGGGTTTTGTAGGTCATGTACTGTCGGCTGAGCGTCACTGCTCACGGGCTTCTTGTTATCGACGTTTTGAGTGAATTGTCAAGTGTGAAAACAGTGTTCAGTGATGGTACTCATTGCGCATTGAATGTTGCTGCTCACTGCAGTGCATTATACTGAATCTGTTGACATGAGTGCCAGCAGGATTTTTTGCAGGGTGGGCAAATTAAGGGTTTGGGGGCCAGGTCCCTCAGTGGGGTCCAGGGATGGAGTCCCCCGTTAGGGGTCTGTGGACAAAGCCCCTAGAAGCCGACGACCAGCTATGAAAATAATGCATAAATAATTCGTCTACTGTTAATGCACAAAAACACTTTACCATATTTCCAGGGAGGGGGGGGCAAGTGCCCCTTCTTGCCCATGCCTGCGGGCACCCATGTCTGTTGACGCTGCTTATCACGAAGAGAGGTGAATGCTCGTAGGTGAGGCAACACTAGTGTATTCTGCGTGCATATTATTATTATTATTATTGTTAGTACTTATTCATCAGTCCACATCAACGATCAGAAAATAAAAACATTTAACATACACAATTCAGCAGTGTGGACTAAATGTCCAACACAGGTCGAGCCACTTACGTGCCGCCATAACACCGTCCAAAATTCAAAAGTATACAGTAGCACACAGTACTAGTAGTACGCACTACGCAGTAATGGTTTACACCTATTACTTCTTTCCAAGCAAGGGCAGAAGTTCTTAATGACGCTTTAAACTGTTGTGTATTTTCAGCTAACACAGTAGAGTAAGGAAGCCGATTCCAGAGTTCTAATATTTGTCATCTCCTAAGCAGGGATATAAGTGCCCCTGCAATAACTTTATTAAGCGTCACTTTAATCAGTACTTTGTTAATAATAATAATAACTAGAAATACGTTCTGTGGAACGTGTTATCTGCCCCATAGCCACGTCCACAATGAACGAACTTTTCTCCTATAATTATGGCGCATGAACGAAAGGGCTATATTTCCACTTCTGGTCGAAAATCTGACGTCACCTTCGTGTTTCTCGACCCCGATTTCCTTTAAGATCGCGTAAATTTCGGCGATTTGGCCATAAATAAGGGTTATATTGCGTATTTTTCACTGCGCATGCGCGAAACGGCCATATTTCCACTTCCGGTCTAAAATCTGACGTCACCGTCGTGTTCCTCGACCCCGATTTCCTTTAAGACGCGGAATTTGCGGCCATTCGGCCATAAATGAGCGTTTTATTGCGTATTTTTTACTGCGCATGCGCGAAATAGCAGTATTTCCACTTCCGGTCAAAAATTTGACGTCACCATCGTGTTCCTCGACCCCGAT
>Ga0049105_1000886_pt1 | contig 11953 bp, 7 predicted proteins | sample WorMetvaBAHAMAS1_FD_61260 | JGI IMG/M metagenome (GOLD analysis project Ga0049105, IMG submission 61260) | Worm MetaG Olavius vacuus BAHAMAS.1 | ecosystem: Host-associated > Annelida > Digestive system > Unclassified | place: Germany: Marburg | collected 2013-04-09 | reverse complement strand
GTTTTCAAAACATCCGGTTCAATAAAAGAACGCACCCAAACGAGCACCGAAATGGGTGCAAGATGTCAACGAAATGGGTGCCGAAAGGGTTTTGCATAAATTAGGCAACTAGCTAATAGCACACTATAATACGTTACGTTATGATGTGCCGGTATTTAGTGTGTTTTCAAAAGATGATGAGTAGCCAGCTCACAACATCCATACGTACCACATAAAAAATTAATAAAAAAAAGTAATTAAAGTAACAAAAACTGAAATCGAAAACGATTAACAAAGTGGATCCGGAAAAAAACAGTCAGAGAGTCTGTGGTGGGATACGTGAGAAGGATTTGTGGAACGGGTGAATTTTAGCCACAGTGGAGGAATAAGTAAGTGATGGACGATGATGACAGTGATGATAATGGCATAACTGAAATGAGGTAAAAATAATGGAACCTAAATCTTAAGAGGCTGGCAAGATCAATCGGGAAGTTGGTACGCCATATTCTCCGCTGAAGTTTGATGAACATTTCTGTCGCGAAGCACACGGCGTATCCACTCCAGTACTCCATTGCTCGTAGACTATTTTAGCATGTAATATTGCACAAATTGTGTATCATTAAAATTAATCTGTTCATCTTTAAATGTCAAATTGTGTATTTTTGGAAAAATTAAAAGTTGAGTGTCAGGAAAATTATTGAAATTGTTGCCATCAGGTGTCGGATTTTAAGGCTAAAATGTACCAAAATCGATTTCGGCTGGGGCTCTAACCCAGACCCCGCTGGGGGAGCTTACAGCGCTCCCCCAGACCACACAGCTGGAATAAAGGGGACCTATTTCTAAGGGTAGGGAAAGGGTGCAGGGAGGGGAAGGGGGGAGAAGGGAAGGGGAGCGGAGGAGAAGGGAAGGAAGGGAGGGGAAGGGAGAGAAAGGGAATGGAGGGGAACCCGTGTGTATCTTAAATTTTCAATAGAATAGCCTATGCCATTGCTGGCAGTTTGGGGGCAAGCAGCCGACTATTGTCTCCAACACATGGCCATTGCTCGAGTATGACATCACATTCTGTCAACGTTCAGTACAGTGTCTGTCCAGGAGGCGTACAAGCTGCTCCGGTTCTCGCAACTCAAATAATCATCTCTTTACGTCGTCGTCTCCTCTCTATTGCCGCGGAGCTGCGCCGAAACTTTCGCTCCAGTCGTTGCATACACAGCCAAACTCTTATTTATCCGAAAGCTGATTTCCTCCGACCTTCGAAACTGTCAGTAAATATTGTGCTGAACTTCCAGCCAAGTTACACTCATATAGGGTAAGATGTTAAACAGAATTCGTGATTTTTCACCAATAGCTAGCGATATTAGGCAAACATAGAGAATAGGGCCTACAGGGTGGGTTTTAAAGTTTGTAAGTTTGTAACTCCCATATATAATAACAAAGAAATGCGTTCCATACACGAAATTGTTCAGTACTGTGTCTGGAGTAAGACTTATGTTTTTGAATACAGATTTTCCGAGATCCTGCGGTTTGTGGGAGATGTAATCGGGACGTTGGAGCTGGGGTCAGACAAGACGCGAGTAGCAGTAATAGTCTTCAGTGATCGTACGACGATCAAGTTTCATCTGAACCGTTACAATACACATAAAGAACTGCAGGACGCCGTCCTTCTCATCCAGTTTCCAGGTGGAAAAACAAACATCTCTGGCTCGCTGAGGACGCTCATTGACACCATGTATTTGCCACAGAACGGAGGACGAGCGAACGCACAGCGGGTGAGCGAGACTGAATTGTGTGATTGAACATAGTAAGTAAGTAAGTAAGTAAGAGTTTAATGCGTATGACATTCGCACATGTGTACAATGATATACAAAAATGAAGATAATGCAAGCGAAAACACACGAATTATACATAATTAAACATGCTCGTCACCGCTACGATCATCACCCTTACTACATTATATAACACCGACTTGCTTGTTGCTATTCGCCATGTTCATCATTGTTACGCAGCCCTCCCACTAAGAAGATGCATTAAGCGTTGTCCTCCGTCTGTCTGTCCGTCTCTTTCGTGCGCATTTTGTTAGCCCGCGCCATGCTAGTGACTGTAGTTTTCAAGCGCCTTATAAATCGACATTTATATTACATTACGATTACGTTACACAGTACACAGTCATCATCATCATCATCATCATGACGTAATTTCTAGTGCGCCTATTACACTAAGAACATAGGTGCATTTACAGTGTTATAGAAGTCTGCGGGCTAAAAACTAGGAGGTGGAAAATGCTACGTTAAAAAGTGCGTTTTGAGTAGTTTCTTGAACATGGCAACTGCAGCACGAATGTCAGCTGACAGTGAGGTCTTTATAAATATTTTGCTGTTGCCTTTTTTCTCTCTAATATCCCAGCATGCCAAGCGGCCCCCGCCAATGTACGTATTATCAAAGGGGAGTCCTAGGTCCAGCACAAGGATGGAGGGTACACTGGGTAAACATTCGCCACTAAATCTCAGCCGTTTGTGAGTCAAAGTTTACCAGCTTTTGGTGGAACGTAGAGAAACCTTTCGTAGTTAAAATATCGTTTTAGCGCACGTCTAACGCTGTTATAGCGCGCTATTTCTAAAGGCCGCCGTTCTGCCTATCTGTCCGTCATAGTTGTGAGCCACGAGATATGTGATATGAGAGATAAAGTTCGTCCCGCTGATATCTTAAAATATGAGATATGTGAGATATTATCATATCAGCGATGTTTGTAGTTTCTTGACGTCAAATTACGTAGTCCTGAGTTTAGGGTTCACCCCGAACAAATGTGTTAAAAAGAGGTACCCCCCCTGTCGACAGTGAAAATTTAACTAATAATCTACAATAGCTTGAAAATAGTGCGAGATTTGAGAAAGGATGTAAATTAGTATTGTTGACTAATAACAAATAGCATACGAACTATCGTTTAGTACCAAAATCGGTAACCTTGAATGACCTTAAACGTCGTAATGGTCGTTGTTTGGCGTTAGTACAGTGAAGGTGTTTAAAATCTAAAGCTAACTGCGTCAAACTGGTTAAAGCTAGACCCATCCTTTTGGCGACCGAAATGTAGTAAAAATCTAGTTTTAGCAATGACTTATGGCGATGATCGCAAAGGTTACAGAGAACGAATGGGTTAAAGAGAGGAACCTCTTGTCGAAAGCGATAATTTAACCAATACCGTATGATAACTAGAAAACGGGTCAAGGTCAAGGTCACAGGAGCCATAAACGTCGAAAATTCTTATTCCCGCAATGTAAAACTTCGATCGCCAATAATTCCAGTTCTATAAAACATAGAGTCGTGAAGTTTGCCTATAGCATCGGTTTTACGACTACGGCCGATCGAATGGTGTGACCGCCATCTTTGTCACGTAACCGGAAGTGACCACGCTTAACTAAATGCACGCATTCGCGGGTAGTCGGCTTTAGATTAGAAGGCAATCTTGTTTTGAATGAATGAATGAATGAAACCGACTAGGGGTCGGCTTAGTCTAACACACTTACCCGTACAGCCGTTGAGCATATAGTTTTGTTAAGTACCGTACATCACTGTCACATTAGGAGTTACGTCGACAGTGCGTGTAATGTGATTTTTAAACAGCTGCAGGCGTTCAGCCTTATTCTCGCACCTTCACTCCAAAATGACACCTTTATGTCAAAATGACGACATTCCAATCTGAAGGCGCGTAAATTTCTGTACAGATGGCGATATACGTGACGGACGGCGCTGCTAATCTGGACGTGGACAGAACTCTGCCCAACGCCATCGAGGCGCGTAACGACGGTATTTTGTTGGTTGCGGTAAGCGTCGGTCTTGATGCGAATATAGCACTGCTAGCAGCGATTGTGACACGGCCGCCGGAGGCGCACCTGTTCGTCTTGATGTCGTCCAGCAGGCTGTCCGGCTATCTCGATCAAGTCATCGACGCCACTTGTAACAACATCAACGAATGTCTGGCGAATCCATGTCAGTCCGGTGGAACTTGTATTGACAAGGTATACAATGCGATAATAGCAATGAACACTATGACAAGTGAGTGAATTCGCCGTCGCAGCCGTTAACGCTCTTTATTAATGTTCGTGTCTGCGCTTTGGGCTGGTGGACCTAATAATAACAATAATAATAATTTGGCTTTGTTACTTCTGTCCTTGGCCTTGGATCCAAAGTCCTTGTCAGAGGCGTCGATCATGGGGGCCGGGTACCCCAGTGTTTTTAGTGGAGGGGTCCAACTGTTGAGTGGGCCTACCCAATATTTAACACGTCAGAGATTGCCTATGGCATGTGTAAAACTTTTCTTGGCTGTCTTTGTCGTTCCTCTTCTAATTTGATATATTTTGATATATAATTTAAATTATTATTTTCCTTTTTTATAAATTAAAAAAACGTTGCACCAGAAGACGGGCGCAGACTGACTAAATTTTTTAGACACTACACTGCGGTCAGTCACTCTCTATAACGTTCGTCTAGCGAAGTCTGGGTTACACTTACCGAGATTTTATCATGTTTAGATAAACTGACATTGTTAATGATGATTGCAGCGATATGATGTTCTCTGTCTTGGGCTTAGGCATGACAGACATAGGCATTCTGCGGCATATTTTAGCTAACTTTTTTATTCAACGTTTACAAACTTTTTTATTACTGTCACATTTATACGTTTTAACGTTTTTTATTCTCATCTGAACGTTCTTACACCTATGCATTTTGTCACACATAAGGTACGAACCTGTGCAAGATGCTATCAGGGGCAGTTCAAAGGGAGGTCAGGTGGGGCCGCCCCAGTAAAAATTCTGCCCCCCTGTGGCCCCCCAATGAAGTTTATGATAAAGCATAATTTACCACTTGTTAGGGGTGGTTCACTGTGGCAACATAGGCGTAGATCTGGTGGACTTCTGGGGGACGCATGGCGAGCGCCGAAGGTGGGTCCGTGCCGAGTGGGGTGTGGTATGGGGAGGGGTGTCCCCTCTCCAGCCGACTAAGGGGTCTGGGGGAGCGTCGTGAGCTCCCCCAGCGGGGTCGGGGGCAGAGCCCCGACCGAAAACGGATTTTGGCGTATTTTGAAGGCCACAGAACGCTCATTTTTGTACCTATATGACACAATCTGGGGGGGGGGACAATTTGCATTAGCGTTCCCCCGCTCCAAATTCTGGGGGGACTTGTCCCTCCTGTCGCCCCGTGATCTACGCCCATGTGTGGCAATATAGGTTCGTGCCCCAGCTGCAATTATGGCCACACCACTGCCCCCCAAATGTAAACCACAGAACCGCCACGGGATGCTGTCATAACAATGCCGCATGTGTTGTCAGTACGCGGACTACGAGTGCATCTGCCCGGCGCCGCTCGCAGGAAGGCAATGTACTCGGCACTGCCGTCGGTCAATGCTTGACGTGGCGTTCGTCGCCGACATCTCTGATGAGATTGACGAGTCATCGGAGATGCTCGAGTTGCTGCAGCTGCTCACCTACGGTCTACCGGTCGGCGCCAACCGCGTGCGTCTAGCGCTGGTCGTTTACTCGACCAATGTTACCATCCGCTTCTCTTTCAACACCTACTCCGTCAAGTCACAGGTACCGTGGCCATATAATATATCCCGATAGACCAAGTCAAGTCAACTCCTTTCTCAAACGTTCTTTTAAGTATGGTTTTTGTAGTAGACTATATACAATAGAGGTGATTGCAGAAGATGCTGACATAGACTTGTTTCGTAAAATGACTAGAGCCCATCATTGTGCTCAGTCTCTATTACTCCCTGTCAAATCTTGTACACACAATCTCAGCCCCAAAGGGCACACATATGAACTGCCTAGGTGTGATTCAGAGATGTATAAAAACTCATTTGTACCCCGTTGCCTTTATCGGTATGTGTAACTTCTGCAATTGTATTTGAGTTTTTATATTTTTATTTTATTTCCATTGTATACTATGTCTTATCTCAATTGTCTGCATGTACGTCTGATACGTGTATATTAAAAGATCAATCAATCAATCAATCAATAATGATGAAAGGTAGGCGAGACGAAATGTTAAATGTAAAGTAGAACAATCCATACGGAAAGTAGATTACTGAAGTAGATTCGATGATGGTTCATTTTATCGTTTTTACGACGCGTCCTCATTGCTCGCAATGCAGACCGCTGTGATAGCTACAGGCTGCCTGTCCGTCTGTCTGTTCGTCCGTCAGGTTCGTCCATGCGAATGAAAATACGATCATGCAGACTTCAGCGTCCAGTAGGACAATAATTCCAGTTTCTATGGATAAAATTTATCCAGAAATTCGCAGGGAATCGCCCCCAGGGAGGGCGTTAAAGTGAGGCACTCCCCTAGTCGCTGGCGAAAATTTGACCAATAATCGGTTATAACTCGGAAACGGTACAAGATAGGAGGTAAGTTAGTATTAATCACTAATAGGAAGTTGCATATGAGCTTTCGATTGGTACCTAAATTGGTTACCTTGAATGACCTTGAACGGCGTAATAGCCCTTATTTTGCGTTATTTTGCCGAATTCGGTAGCTTTCGGGGCCCATTAGGCTACTACGTAAAAGTGGTTGATTAGCCATCAACAGATTCTCTCATGAGAAATGTCATAAAGTACACCAACTAAGCACGACGGACGCGCTGTGCTCTTCGCGGCAGCAGAGCTTTTTGTCTATTTTGTTTCCCTGTCATGTTCATAGGTAAATAAGCTGCAGTCTGTTTATATTCTCCCGTTTCTCCGTTATTTCCAATTAATGCTAATGCACGTGAGGATTCAACTGTGCTATTTTTCGTGAACGTTCAACGTTGTCATCGGCGAGTTGGACTAATGTTATTTTTTTTAAATTTTCTGTCAATTTTTATACATCTACAGAAGCAGTGATGATGGATTTCAATTGCTGATGCTCTGGTAATGAGTCAATTAAAATTTCATTAATTTTAGAAGTATACCTAAACAATAGAGGGGGAGGAGAAAGAGTTGAAGTGACAAAGATTCTAACCGGCGCTACTTTTTTCCCACTTGCAGCCTTGAATATGCCTGTACGTGCACTCCCCCAACCCGCAGCGAAAATTTTGGTCAACTCTTATTCTACACGGCGTTTGTCTAGTTGCACTGAGTGATGAGCATGCGCACACGTACGACATTTGCACTTACTGAGTAAGCAGTGATCGTGTAAGTCAGGGTTAGGGTTAGGGTTAGGGTTAGGGTTCTCCTTAGGTGCTGCTCGTGTGCACACTCACCATGTATACATTCACGCAACATGCAAAGAGGGGCGTAGCCAGGAATTCATTTTGGGAGGGTATAAATTTTGACTAGTCAACGCTCTCACAGTGACAATGCTGCGTAGCTTCAACTAGCTGTAGCCTCTTGATGCTCTGCCTCATAGGAAGAAGAAAAAATACCCCAGAAAAATTTTAGGTGGACTGATTTTTTGGGGGGTATATATACCGATATACCCCCATCGCTACGCCCCTGCATGTAAACGCCATGTAGAAAAGGGTTGACCGAAAATCCTGGCTAAGCCTATGGGCCTACAGCAGTATGAAGCTATGATGTGTGTGTGTTAAGGTGCTAAACGCGCTGGTGTTCGAACGTCCGTCGGGGGTGCCCAACACTGCCGCCGCACTGACGACAGTTTACCGTAGCGTGTTCACGCCAGCGTTCGGTGCTCGTTCAGGTGTCCCACACATCGCCATCGTCGTCACCAGCGGTCTGTCCCCCTCCGTCTCCGCCACCGCCGCGGCCGCTGCAGCCGCCAGACGCGCCGGGGTGGAGATCTACGCCGTGGCGTATGAGGCCGGCGGTCGACCAGACATGGAGGAGATCTCGTTAATCGCCAGTAGCGCCGGGAACCACATTCTGACGCTGGGAGACAGTAGTGGAACACCGTCTGCCGTCGCCGCTTCATTGTTGGACAGTCTCTGCCAATCGTAATCGCTCTGGCTAGAAGAAACGCCGTTAAAGACTTCCACGTTTCTATACCTTAAGATTACTGGACCGTTGTGTGAATTCATCGCGATAGTTCGCAGCTTTTCGTTTCGATCTATAAATGTAACATCAGCCTCTTTGGTCTGAAGAGAGATGTATGGTGTTGTGATCTGCTGCTGAGCTCGACTTTCGACAGCTGTGAAAGCAGTTACGTGTATATAGATCGCGATAAAACAGACGTCATTGTCTGTTATTGTTGATTTATTTGCAGCGAGCAAAATACGCGTCATTTTGACGTCGTATGCACGAGTAAAATTGGACGAACAAAGACACCGTGTGACGAACGACAGCTCTTGCAAATAGTTCAATGAAAATTTGTGATTTTTTCGTCCCGAGTTGCAGTGAGCAACTATTACAATGTTGTACTAATTTCCCATATAAACGTTATAAAAATTTATTGAAAAGCTGTAAACTGCGTACATTGGTACTAAACAGTGTAAACTAGAGAAGGTGGCAGTTGCCGATGCATTGCAACTTGAGGCCCCGACGTCTCGCCAGTTGTTCTCCGCTGTTTTGACAAATTTTATACTGCGCATGCGCACAAACTGCTATTCACTGCTATTCAAGCTCAAGTGTCAAAAGTCAAGGTCGCGGAGTGAAAACGTCATCTTATCGCCAAATTATTGCTCTCTTTCAGGAAATCGTGGTCGCTAAATCTAAAACGATCTCAGAATTTTGCTTGGAAGCCCCAAGCAAAATTCTGAGATCGTTTTAGATTCAGCGACCACGATTTCCTAAAAGATAGCAATAATTTGGCGATCAGATGACGTTTTCACTCCGCGACCTTGACTTTTGACACTTGACCTTGAACGTCTGTAGTGCAGCGGATGTCACGTTATCAAATTCTGTACCAAATTTGACCGAAGACGAACAATCTGCGGCTGAGTTATTGATCGTTTAGTAAATTTTGGCATTTTTCACCCCGTAAAAATTAGGGGAGGGGTAGGTGAAATGTCTGGGTTGTTGTTTCAAGCTCAACCTAAAATTCAATCTCTTATATACTTTTCCTGTGGGTTCGCTGCGCGACCTGGGAAATTCAGCACATTTTCCCGACACAGATTTTATGGGGCACATAGTCGCCCAAGTTTCTCATAAGTGGTGGGATCGAACTACACCATTTTTGGAAGAACGTTTTTCCGTCGTCGACGCTCCGCAAGTTTGTGTTAGATGTCAGGTACAGCTTCGCTTCGGAACTGGAGTGCCTCGAAGGCCAAATTAGACCAACTTTCGCACTATTTGACCCCAGTAAAAATTTGGGGAGGGGTTGGAAATTTTCTGAGTCAAAACGAAATTTAGTCACGGGCGCTCCAGCTGGATGTTTCAGATTTCCGACATCTTGTTTCGATTCGAAACCAGAGCTCGTCAAATGCGACTGGTGTCGAAATCAAGGCAAAATTTCGCACTTTTTTGACCCCCCCCCCCTGTAAAATTTAGGGAAGGGTCGGCGAAATGTCTGATTTTACTAGTTCGGCTGGTATGCTTTTAATGTGGCGTCTCTGGCTGTCTCGGACATTAGAGTCTAGGTGTCAAAAAAATAAAGAACAGAGTCAAAACATAAAGGACGTCGTGCTCATTCAGCCTTAATAAATCAATAGATGGTGGCAATTCTCTCATGATGTTATGTTGTACGGCTCTCCGTTTTAAAAGCTTTCATCTCACTAAACATCGCACGGAGCACCCCTTTAATGGAAGTCGCTGTCTAAATGACCATTTATCTGAATATTTGTATGCATTGTATCACTAAAACCCCTGAATATCTGTTTGTCTAACTCAGTTTCTGCACGAGAGATATCAGGCGGTGAAGTTAAGAGACAGTTTATTCAGTTATTGCAAGCGGTATCTTGCAACCACACTTTGTTTCTACTATTTATAAATGATATCTGTGACATTTTTTATGATGGTTTACTTACATATCAAATGTAAAGTGTATGTTAATGACATAAAACTGTGCTAATGCTACAATGTATAATGTGAGTCAAAAAACTGCCCCCTAAAACTTTCTGCGATATTTACACTCTTGATGAACTGATGTGATTCAATGGCTTTCTCCGGTAAGGCAGGCCAAATCAACTGAAGTGCATCTAAAACTCGCGAATTGTTTTTGTCTTTGGTTGCAGCTTGTGACAAAGACTCCCATTGCCCCCTAACGTGATAATCCAGTGAACTGGGGTCGGATGAATTACGGACCACTCATCATTGGCGAAAAAGTCACGGCAGTTTGACTTGGTAAAACTCGTAACTTTAAATGGTAGAAACGATAACTACTCTTAGAACAATTAGTGCATTGTGCTAAATATTAATATAAATCAAGCAAAATTGGTAAATTTACGTGGATATAAGTTGGCAACAAACTGGAAAAATTTCATGGAAATATACTTAGGCCCTAGCCTAAGTGAAATTGCCAAACTTTTCAGAGGGCTGCTTTTTGACTCACCCGGCAAATAGCTTTCAAAGTGATTTGCTAATTGTCGTGTAGATTGTATAACTAAAGTTGTATTTGGCAGTTGTACAATGATCTTGAGAAATGTTTTGTTTGCAATGTGTATAATGTTGGCCAAAACAACGGATGTTCTAGTAATGTAACGTAATGTACACTGTGAGCCAAAAAAACTGCACCATTTTATTTTTGCAATAACTTTGCCAGATTTTTCTATATTGAAATAATTATGGTGCACATATATACCCTTATAAATTTGAAACAAAATGACATCAAGATCATCAGTCTCCTTCGAAGGGTGTCTTTTTTACTGCCTACGTGTTATCCATAACATACAGTGGTAACACTCCTTTATCCGAATATCTTAATTTTGCATTTATTTGTATTTCATTTTATTTCCCATTTGTCAGTCCATTCTACAAAACTGTCAAGCCTTTTTTAAACTTTATCCACATCATCTTTAATATGACAATATAATTTTGCATCGTCTGCAAATAGATACAATTTGACATTGTCATCACAAGTGGATACTAAGTCGTTAATAAATATTATAAATAGAACTGGGCCCAATATGGACCCTTGAGGTATCCCACTAAGAACCTCTATCCAGCAAGAATATTCATCATGTACCCTAACTCTCTGTTTTCGATGTGATAGAAAATTTTGTATCCATTCTATTATACTATTATTTAATTTATATGTCTTAAGTTTACTTTAAGTTCACTTATTAATCTGAACGTCTGATCTTATTCACTCACCTGATCTGATCACCTTTCCTCGCCAACCGGAAATCCCACTAAGGAGGCTATAGGCTCAGCGGACTAGTCCAGAAGAAGCCCATTCTACGCCTGAAGTTATCCAAGGAACTCTCGAAGGCATTTATTTTATTTATTTTTATTTATTATGAATGTCGTACAAAAGTACACATAAAGAATAAAAACTAGGCCTAAGACACACCCAAGTAATAAATAATAAAATCCATATCTGCAACACACAAAGATGAAATCGCATGCAAACCACTCTTGGCCAATAGCAATTCATAAATGATACCAACATTAGCTTGATAATTGCTCAAATAGCTGAAAACAAAATGACTAATCAACTCTCTGTCAATGAGCTAAAGCTGTACAATGACACGTTGTAACGTTCACAACAAAGCTGGGTGTTCAAACCAATTGGGGAGCTCATCCTTCTGAAATAAACACCATGTCGAGCCACGAAATTAACAATACTGTTATTACTTGCAAAACACTGTAAAACAATTTTTGCCATCCGACAAAATAATTCATCTTTCAGTGACAACATGACAGTGATGGGAGCTAACAGGACTGAGTGGGTGCGCCACTGTAATCCTAATGTGCACCTTAACCCTTTACACCATACTACACAGACTTCTTCAATCGACGAGTCCGAAAGATTTCATAACGTGCTACCATAAAAATCACTGCAATAAGCCCTCAATAGCTTCAATTTAACCAAAGGGGTACACTTATAAAAGTGACACAAAACACTGTTAACTTTCGCACAAACAGAGTTTCTCTTGTGCAATATCTCAGCT
>Ga0049105_1000885_pt1 | contig 11957 bp, 6 predicted proteins | sample WorMetvaBAHAMAS1_FD_61260 | JGI IMG/M metagenome (GOLD analysis project Ga0049105, IMG submission 61260) | Worm MetaG Olavius vacuus BAHAMAS.1 | ecosystem: Host-associated > Annelida > Digestive system > Unclassified | place: Germany: Marburg | collected 2013-04-09 | reverse complement strand
ATACGTACGTACCACTGAGAATGTTGAGTTAAATGTTGAGAATGACAGTTGGTGTTTGTTTCCCTATGCACTGCAGTATCATAGCAAAAGCTTACAACTATTAACAGCATTTCATGCATAGTTTTAAATCCAATTATACTGTATTTTGTTGCTATTAAAGATATGTTTTAAATTACTAGCAGCTCACCCGGATGAGCATCAGCGGGTTGACCTGCTAGCTCAGGTCTGCCTCGCTGTGCGAGACCGCGCCAAGTGCCGACAGGTGAATTGCTAGCTCGCCGGACACAACACATCAAGATCTGTGCTGTTAGTATAGTAGATTTGACAAATCCGACACAAATATTAATCTAATAGTCGTTTGTGTCTGTTTGCTATGGACCCTCGTGGTCTGAGGTAAGTGAATAAATAAATAAATAAATAACAATAAGTTAAATAAATACAGAGAATATTACGAGTAATCATTACATCAGCATCATCAACATTACGTCGTGAAATTTAATAAAACTATAAAAAGTGGCAATTAGGGATGCACTGACACTTGAGGCTGCCCGTCGCGCGCCAGTCGTGATCGGCTTTAATCACGAGGATCACAACTGCATTGTCGTACAAATTCAACGATTCCGCAACCTCCCTGGGCCCATACTGCACCCACTGGCCGAGTTTCACCAAAATCAGGCAATCCGCGGCGGAGTTATTGCGATTTAGATATATCGAATTTTGATTTTAAGGATTTCGCCGCTTACGCCCACCCACGGTGCACCCGTTTAGCAAATTTCTGCAAAATTCGACAATCCGCGTCTAAGTCATTAATGATTCGGCAATTTTTTCCGGCCCTGTTATTGTGATTTGTCGGGGTCATTTTCTCGAAGTTGGGTGTATCGATCTACACCAAATTTTGGAAGGAGACAACCTCAGACAAGCCCGTCATATGCGCTCCCATATGTTTATTTTAGGTTTCCGATAGGATGCTTTGTTTCGAAACCAGAGCGCTTCATACTCGACTACAGTCGAAGATCGACGCCAAATTCGGACTTTTTCAGCGCCCGTGAAAATTAGGAGATTGATGAGCGAAATGTCTGATTCATTTTTTCTTGCCAGTCGTAAGGACCCAATCCCTGACATAGGCCTATTTTTAAGAGCGCTGATCGGCCGTCCAACCTTATACTATAGTCTAGATGGCACAAAATGCAGCGCTGAAAGATAAGGTCTCCGGACTGTCGTTTAGCGGCCTCATCAGAAAATCGAACGAACACGTTATAGGCCTAACTTTAATAACTTAAAATGTCACACTTTAATTTTGTTCTTTTTAGTCATTTGCGAGATGCTGGTCAGTTTTTGGTAAACACTGGGGGTTGGTATTTGTGAGCAGCTGCAACTGAAGCAAGTTGACGGAGCTGCACCGTTGTCGGCGGACATCCAGTCGAACCCAATCAACGTCACAGTATCGTATCAGAGCATCAGATGGCTTAGAGAAACGTGGAGTCTGACGGTGCCTGCGTCCGGTATCGTCACACTCACTGTACCTGTCTCCGCAACCAACGGCTCCATGTTGATGACGGTATAGCTACAATGTAGCGGCTCTTATGTGGTCTGAGTTGAGTTGAGTTAGGGTCTACGTTCCACTCGACACATTACAGGGTACTTCGGAGACGAATCTTTTCAGGCAGTCGATTGTGCTGGCACTGACAACTGAAAACAAAGGAACAGAATAACATATGCACCTGAATCACACAATACAAACACTCACATAAACTTGCCATAGCTAAAACAAACATAAAACTACAAAAGCCTGTCTTTTACGACATCCTGCCAAAAAACGGAGCGGGCCTTCTTATAACCCCGGAGACAGGGCACGGGGTCTCTTCTGTGGTCAAAATTAATTAATACTGATGCACTAAATTAAGCACACGGCATTAACCGAATGAATTTTAATTTAACCTGAATTGGCATAGTAAAGACATAGCGACAGGAACGAAGTAATTCAAGTAAACTTATCAGTTTTCACTTAATGGAACGCTGCTGCTGTCCATTGCTTGAGAATATGTGTTACTAAAACTTACTACCATAGAAGCTAATTATTTCTCTATGATTACTACCTGCGACTTTACCCATGTTTTATTGTAGCTATATAGCCTTGATTATAACTTCATACTTTTATCTCGCTTTCGCTTATTTTATCAAATCCATGCTTACTTTTACTTTTAACGATGTTACTGTTTTTTTGCTTTTTATCATAGCTAAATAGCCTTGATTATATTTTCTTTCTTTTATCACATTTTTACACCATTTCAGGCACTGAATAGCTTATGTGCTAATGTGCCGTTAAGAAACTACTCACTCACTCACTCACTCTACCTGCCACTGTCTCTACTAAGGTTCGTATTGTCTGATGCGTTCCATCAGCACTTTCTCTACTGAATCTGCTGCCCTGGACATTCTTATTTGGCAAACAAATAATTTTTCAAACTATTTAGTTTTGTCATGTACTGTGTACACGAAGCAGATTTATTTGCATATATAAATATTCATAAGTTACGTCGGTTCCTCGTATGAAATTTGTAACATAGACATTCAGTGAGATAAACGTGGCAGATGCTAGAAACTGTAGAACGTGATACGCTCAGTGCTTTTGAAAGCAATCAGCTTTACAGTATAATTGCTGCAATAGGCAAGATTTCGTGACACTGCCAGCGACGAGACCACCACATTATATAAAATAATGCACAGATTCTGTTCACGCGACAACGAAGGCATTCGGATCATGCTGAACAACTCCAAAGGCTTCATAGAGGTATGACACCCGTGTGTTTCCAGCTTTTGTAAGATATGACTGCATAATAAGATATTTCATATGGCTTTGGGTCTAATGCATGAGATGCACATTATGTAAGGCTTTAAATGTTATAGCAACTAGTTTCTGATTGTACTTCCGAATGCGTTACTAAAGAAATAAAAAGTAAACGATTTTAAATGAAGATAACAAAAAGGCTATAGCATAAGTGTGTATAGGCTTAGGCCTATCGCTATTCTAATAAATGTTGGAGATAAACATAATAACAATAAAAAATAATGAATGTTGTGACTTCATAACTTTGGAGACGTTACAATAGGTTTTTTTGTTAACTGTATGGCAGACAGCAGATGATTGATGTACTTCTGTTATAGGCTGGGCAGACTGCAACTTTTATGGTGACAACGACTAACCATGTCACACATATTTCTTATCAGGTGCGTTATGTTTTACCCGGCGTTTGTTTGTCTGTCTGTCTGTTAGCGAATTGACGTAAAACTACCGATGAGACCTTCGTAAAAATTCTAGCAAAAATGTGTCTTTGTACAAGGAAGATGCCATTAAATTATTGAAGATACCCGCAGCTAGATCACGAAGATTCGAAAATTGAAAAACTTTAACAGTACAATAGCTCCATTGCATTGGTTATTTTGTTTACCATTGCAAACGGCCACCTCCCCTTGCCGTCGTGGTCTGCAGGGATTTGCAGCTGTTTATAGCTAACAAAGTCATTGTCCATCTCAGAGTAGATCGTAGCCTATGTATGTATTTCAACATTGCAAGATAGGGCATTTTTCACAATTTCGTATTGCCTCTTTGAGTGCTCTTCTTCCGTAAATTCTATTTCACATTATGCATTATGTAATCATCACCGGAATAATTTTTGTGTTTCTGATTTCAACATTAAGTGGGTTTCATGGGTGTAATTTTTTTTCTGAGCCTTCTGAACCTGAGCGCCTTAGAGTTGCGTTCACGACGAGGCGCTATACAAATCCACGTTTACCTTTACCTTTACCTTCTGATATGACGTTTGTTTCAGTTGTTAAGCAAAGGCACGGTCTTCAGATCTGGCACACAGACCGCATCTCCATCTACGCAAAAGCAACTCAGTATAACAGTCGACCGCGTGTTGGCTCAGAAGCTTGCGCCAAACGCCAGAATTGTTGTTTGGTACATCACGGGACGTGGTGAGATTGTGTCGGACAGTCTCGACTTTACAGTCAATGGAGCTTTCGCCAACAAGGTCAAACACTGTAGTCTGAATGTTCTTTTTCCTTCAGAAGTTGAATAAATTACCAGAGAAAGACATGTTACAGAACAAAAAGTATCTACACTCGGTTATGATTATATAAATCTAGTTTTGTGTCATGGAATTGATATTGACACTATAGAAGCATAGTTAAATGATTTCTGGCTGGAATAGCTAACAACCAGATACAAGTAGCTGAGCAATCACACAGAGACCGCGCTGCATTTTACAGAAAGATAAGTGGAACTGGAAGACGATATTATACGGCAAAGAACGTTGTCGACACCAGAAAACTATAGCATTGATCTCTTTACATTACTATCCAAATAGCGGCATGTCTGCGTTGTGAACGCATCATCAACGGCAGGTGGTTGGTGGTCTGGTGTAGTAGTTAGCGCGTTGGCTTCGATCAACGAAGTTAATCTACGTCGGGCCCGGTTAGTACTGAGATGGGCGACCGTGTCCGGGTTCAATTCCCGGTGCCAGACATTTATTTCGGTATGTAACCAACCAGCCACCCAAGGCCGACTCAGCCTTCCATCCCTCCGGGGTTGGTAAATGAGTACCAGCTTCGGCTGGAAAGGCAAAGGCAGGTATGGTTCATTCCGTTATCGGATGAACGCGGGGTGTGCAGGTAAAACTGTGAGATTCCTTGAGAACGCGTTCCATACCTGAGCGCCTTAGAGGTGTGATCACGACAAGGCGCTATACAAATCCACGTTTACGTTTACCTTTTACACACGAAACTGAGCACATGTTAGTCCAGCCCATAAATACTTGAAGTTAGCAACAAATTATGTTACACTGGTGCTGTGGCTATGACAAATAGCGTGGAGTTTTAATTTATCATGTTGTCCACTTTCAAAGTCTGTCTCTGAATGTAAGATCCATTAATCTTAAGTCCAGATCGCATCAGAAAGGTGGCAGGTCTCCACTTAAGTCAGAAGATGCTGAATCTCAGATGAGTGTAACCGCTGATCTCCCTGAATCATGTCGTATCTCACTGACAAGCTGTCCCTACTGGAGCACCTACAATGCACAATCATATCAATACATCTTTAATGATGATAATCTTCATCACTATTAGCTGCAGCAGCTGCACCTCATCATTATCACAACACTGTGCAGCTTGTGATTGTGAATCACAAGTGATCACAGTACAAGCTTGCGATCTTAATACAAGCCACTGACAAGCAATAGCTTCTTAATACAATCTCACAAGTTTTAATTTATCATGTTGTCCACTTTCAAAGTCTTTCTCTGAATGTAATATCCATCAATCTTAAGTCCAGATCGCATCAGAAAGGTGACTGGTCTCCACTTAAGTCAGAAGATGCAATAGCTTGTTAATACAAGCTATTGCTTCGTGGCTTATTAATAATGGTTTTAGCCCACTAAGCCATGAGGACAGGTGCAGTTTGAGTGAGTGTGTGCTATTAAAATGCATCAACTAAACTGACAGGCAATAGCTTGTTAATACAAGATATTGCCTGTCAGTAGCTTGTATTAAGATCACGAGCTTGTACTGTGATCACTTGTGATCACAATCACGAGCTCGACAGTGTTAACTGCCCAACTAAAACTCCAGTTCAGATGATGCATTTTAATTACACAATACACACACTCACTCAAACTGCACCTGTCCTCATGGCTTAGTGGGCTAAAACCATTATTAATAAGCCACAAAGACTGTTGGGCTGACCGGCTGAGAGCTCTCGCCAGCCTGTGTTCAGATCATGGTCCGGAGAGGGATTGACTGGAATAAAGGGCATGCTATGAGATTAAATTCTCAGACAGGCACGGAGGGTTTGCCTGTGTCCTTATTAAACTGTGACAGGCCATTACACTCAGGAATAAGTATGCCCGAGACCCTGAGACCGTAATGAGTACAGATGTTCCGATAACAGATAGCAAAAGATCATATGCACCGCATCGGTCACTGTAGTACCAGAGCCTGTTATGACCCCTACTTATGTGGCCACACTGTTCACAGACAGCATTTTCACATAAAGATTATAAATAAACACAGAATTGCTTAACAAGACTACAATGGGATTTTGCAGCTACTTTGTAACAACATAACGTAATATATATTATTTTCTGGGTAAAAACAACTTTTTACTTTTTAACAAATGCAATTTTTGGTTCAATGCGGCTTACTGGAGAGCGTAAAATGTTCCACGTGGCCATCAGGTGGAAACATACTTGCCCATATCTAGTTTAAGTTATATTCTCTGATTCAAGTTATGTCGTCTGTTTAAATATCAACATTAAACTGCTGCTAAATCAGATCAATTACTGCAGTCAATCATTCCGATGCAAACCTGAGTCAACTGAAAACCTCTCGGCACGCTTTCTCCGGTCATTTATCCTCTGCCTAAAATCACCAAATATACAATTTGCCGCTAAATAATTTATTTAAAACACATAATTAAACTAGACAGCACTCAACGAGTTCGAACCTTTACTGAAACTTATATATGCCGTATTGGTTATATTTATTTATTTATTTATTATTGAAACTTGTATGCACAATACATAGAAAAAAAGCAAAAAAGTAACTATCGGTAGAGCACACACAGTCAATTAGTAGTTTCTTTATTTAGGTCTGACAAACGCAAACCATATACAAACACTCAACCACAACGAGCTGCCATGCAGGACAGCAACAACCAGGTACCAGGAAAAACCCAGAAGGCTGCCAAGGTGCTGCTAACATCCGATCAGGTGGGCCTATAGCTTGCAAGCACTCACCAGATGGCGCCACCTGACACGCATACGGAAAGCAGGCCTGCTACTCATTTATCAACCCGAGAGGGATGAAAGGCTGAGTTGGCCTAGTTGACTGACCTATAGCGGACGGTTTACCCACATAGTGGTCACCTGTCGGCTGCAGATCGAGCGCAGGACAGGGTCAGTTCGCCGGCAAAAGACCAGCGTTCTGCCGACTGTGCTACGCAACCAACCATGCACTGTAGCTCAGATCTCATTAGCTGTCAGCTGCCATCAAGATATAAATGTCCATCTCTCGGAGTAACAAGTTCACACAGTAATGTGCTCATTGTGTCTACAGTAGCAGATACAGTATGCCTGTGATAACGACCAAAAATTGAAATACACAAATTCACATTCCCTACGAAAAAATCGTCAACCAGCCAACCAAAATTCTTACACATAACGCATAAATTTCTGTAAATAAAAAAATTAGAAAACTTAACATAGAGACTCATTGCTATTGTTATACTGTTATATCGCTATATTGCTACTGTAGACAAGAAGAAGAACCACCAGTCAGTCTGTCTCTAGTACTAGTATTTCAATGTTATTAATGGCGATTAACCATTATGGCATTTACACATAGAGACCGACCGAAACCACTTTTTCCGATTACGGCTGTAACCAAAACTGCTGCCAAAACTACATTTTCAGTTTCGGCTGAAACCGAAACCATGCCAAAACTGTGATTACAGTTTCAGACGTAACCGAAACTGAAGCTATATGCCTGTATTGAACTTCATTTAACACAAAACTCAAGATCGGGGTTAATTAACGCTCGTCGGCTAGTTCTCGTCCGGCCCATGATTCGTCATACTATGTCGACATATTGGCCCATTAACAAAAACATTTAATAATAATAATCCATCATCGCCAGCTGTAGACGTTCACCTTGTCACACAGCTCTGGTAAAGCTATCTTTCTGACCTTCAGACATTAGCAGCACAGCCGCGGTGGAGTTAGCGAAATGCAAACAGGCACAGTTTCAGTTCCTGCTGATCCTTGTCAGTAGTTTCAGCCGTAACCGAAAGTAGGCCGAAACAGTGCTTCACGATCACGGCCATAACCAAAACTAAAAATATCACCAGTTTCGGCGCCGTAGATGAAACCGAAGCAGACTTTCGGTCCGTCTCTATTTACACATTCATACAAATGACCGTGACCTCTGACCTCTAACCTTGAAAAAAATTTCAGCAACGCCAACTCACATGGTAAATATTTCTGACAAGTTTCACTTAAATCTCTCCACTCAATAAAAACAACCATACATGTCTTGTGCTCAGTTATCAATATAAAACAATTAGTAAACTTCATACGTCTTCTCATCATTTAGTGTCTTGCTAGAAAATATTTACATTAATACAAATACAATTCCGTAATTATAGTTTGCAAATAACAAAGCATTACAATCGATATGATTGCCTAGTGTGAATATTTAAATTTTAAAAAATGCAACTGTATACCTTAAATCAAATTTTTCTGCTGTAAAGGAACCTCTTGTCCCATGAACCATCGGTCGTTCCTCGGTCACTGTAATTCTGCTGTATTGTACAGACAACAATAACATATTGTAAGGCAGTGCCATAGAAGGATTTTCCCAGTCAATGTGAAAAAGTAGGACTGATGCCCGGTCGCCCCTGCAAGGGGGTACGAGTTGTCACCCCCAGGCATTCGATCTGATGCAATTTGGAGTCAGAAAATAGGTAGTGTTGTAGTCAAGCTCAGCTGTAACAAGACCAAGACCAAGACCAAGACCAAGACCAGCTACTTCAAGACCAAGACCAGCAGTGCTAAGACCAAGACCGAGTGCAAGACCAGCTCTCTCGAGACCAAGACCAATACCAAGACCAGCAGTGCCACGACCAGGACCGAGACCAAGACCAGCTCCTTCAACACCAAGGCCAAGACCAAGACCAAGACCGAGACCGAGACCAGCTCTCTCGAGACCAAGACCAATACCAAGACCAGCAAGAGTGACAGTTAGAGTGTGCCAGGCATAAAGAGATAAGCGCGGCGGCTTCTCCATCTGGCTACAGTCTTAGCCTACACAAAATGGTTATTTTTTACTATGCATACATTGCTAATAAAGTTCAATTATTCATCGATCTCAGAAACAGCCGAGACCAATACTTCAAGACCAAGACCTCAAGTGCCAGGACCAAGACCACAAAATTTCGGTCTCGAGACCAAGACCGCAGTCTTGAGGACTACAAGACTGAAAATTGTTGCTGCCTAGGCAATAGGCACAAATAGACATCACGAGCCATTAAAAATGTGTCACTTTGAATTCGACTGTAATTCTGCTGTTTGTTGGGCGAATGTTATGCTTCATATACCAGTGGAAACAGGAATGAACACTGCACAGTTTACTAACTTAATGGCGCGTTCACATCATAACTGTGTCATATCGTACGTCACAAAATTTTGACTGTGGCAATGTCATCTGCAGTTCGAGACGACCGTGGCCAAACAGTGACCATTTCCGGAAGTGCATTCAACTGAACCAGTTCTACTGTGCTAAGGAAAAAGCTAGCAAGTACCAAAATACTGAAAAATGAGTTCAATGCAAATTTGTACTTACTAGGTTTCCGCAATTTATGACATTTAAGGAATGCAGGAAAGTGCCTTGAAGTGAAAGAAAATGACACAAAAGAACTTAGTAATTCTATGTTTCTTAATGTCATAACTAGTTCTTTTTTAGTGATTTTCCCAAAATTATTCAGAGTTACTAGGTTTTTCCAATTTTGGGTAGAGTTTTCACAATTTCACAGAAGTGGTCTAATGTTCATCTTTACCTGTATTCGTACCTGTGGACAACGAAAAACTGATTAAATTTTGAAAGTCCTTTGCATCTTGTGTTACCCCAAACTAAACATTTCCGATAACCCCACTGATTGCATTGTTTCGTTCTTATTTGCTTTGCTGCTTTCACTGTCTGCCTATGATCCTCTGCCACATATTTGTGCAACTAACTGTGGTCAAAATGAATCGGTGGATTGATTGAGCAAGATTGAGCATCGCACCAAACACATTATAGGTCATATTGGAGATGGGTTTTTACGGGTCAAATAACCCAACCAACAGTGTCAAAGCACTGAAGGATGATAGGTCCTAAGGATCAGACTTCAATCCCATCAGGTCCACCTCACTGTGCTCACAGTAATACAATGAATGTGCAATATAAAACAAACACACACAAAATACACACAGATAAATGCAAATAAATGTACACACCGTGAAATGGGCCCAGTGTGACAAAGCCCAATCCAGAGAACTGTAAGAACTGCTCATCTAAGTGTGCTTATGACTGTGCACAGCTTCAGTACACAATACAACAGAACAGTTCTGATAATCTCCCCTCTTACCTCCAGACAAACATCATAGCTCAGATGTTGTCTATCGGAGGAGAGGAGGTAATGTATCGGTGAAACGACATATTCAAAAGACCACAAATTTTTACAAGAAGAATCAAGCCATTCGCAAATCACCAAATCAGGTGAGATCACACGCCGTTAAACGCCAACAAACACATCAAAACACATCAAACCTGTTGTTGTTCTTCAACACTTGGCTGTCAACATCGTTAGACGAGTTCTCGGGCTGCAAGTGCGGCTGTGAGTTTGTATTTTTACTAACAATAATTCTTCGACTGCTCTCCATGTTCCTATCATCTGTGTCGGATGTGATGAGCTGACATACAGTTGAGGACTTGGTGTTATCGACTGCACGAAAATGTCTACCACCGCCACTAGTAACAGTTCTTGGTCCACTTCCAAATCCCGAATTCCCGGAAGCCAAATGCGGCTTAACAGAATTCGGCAAAAGTACCTTATTCTGATGACATTTAGCTGCTATATGACCAGCTGATTGATCGTGGATCACTTTAGATGTAGAATTATTAGCACTGTTTGTCAACTGAACTTTGCCCCGGATGTTAGCAGTTGATCGAGGCACCGTGCTGATAAGAACAGGTGGCGGTCTCCGGACTATCACTCGTTCGCCGGTCTTTGCCATGCCACGCTGTAACCGATGACTCACAGATTTTGCTGTATTCTCCAATTTCCTCATGTCCACATGCTGTTCGATGTTCGCAGCAATAAGTGTGCCGAGCCGCATGGCACAGTCAACGTCGGAATGACACAGTGCTAACGGTGACATCTCCACATTCCCGACTCCAGGGTTATCAGCTGGCGAGGAAGATAAAGTTTCACTGCTATTGAATTCTGGCCGCGTGTGCAGCAGACACGAGCCTTCGTTCGACTTCCGCATGACCGTCACCAAATCCGAGTCAAAATCTCGCCGTGTCTTGTTTCGGGCTGCATCGAGATGTGATGCCAGATCAAACAGCGTGCCTATAGTAAGGTTTTCTGCTGGTCGTTTTGGTTTCTCTTCCACACCACTGGTAACTAGCATTTCTTTACCCACCGGTTTCTGCTGCTCCACAGCACTAAGTCTTGTAGCCTTTTGATCAGAACTTGCACCAAAGTCTTCTGTCCTGCACTGAAACTTTGCTGGAACTCTTTCAAAAGTATCTGCGGAAAGCGGTCGCTTGCGACTCTTCTTTACATCCGTGCTCTGGGCAGGGTCAGCTCCATCCAGAACTTCTTCATCCCTCCACAGAGGAAACAGATTACGGGAAGGCACAGCGTGACGTTTATCGCGAGAATCGACTTTTCTGAAGCTCTGCCTCTCATGAACAGATGTCACCGCATCCACTCTGTGACAACCACACTCGGTGTAATTAGACACATTCCTACTACGACGAAACGTAAAAAGTTATCACACATTCTACACGATATGACGACATGTGGGAATTAAACATTCAAAAGATCACAGTAGCCAGAACGTCTACATACGTCAAAATTAAAATGACAAAAATCAGAGCAAAAAAGCCATCGAGCAAAACAAAACTGTTAAATAATCAGAGGTTCCTCAAAATTAGTTTTTAGCAGGTGTATAATAAGCTGACTGAGCAATGTATTCAAATAAATGTGCCTATGTCACCAAGTAAAGTAATGTGTCTAAAAGTAAAGTCCTTCCCAAGCCACATGGGCCCATGGGGCAGCGCTGATCTCCGTTTCCTATAGCCCTCAGCCAGACACCAGCTTACACTGCGAGGCCACGAATACGGGGCTAGTGTAT
>Ga0049105_1000884_pt1 | contig 11962 bp, 5 predicted proteins | sample WorMetvaBAHAMAS1_FD_61260 | JGI IMG/M metagenome (GOLD analysis project Ga0049105, IMG submission 61260) | Worm MetaG Olavius vacuus BAHAMAS.1 | ecosystem: Host-associated > Annelida > Digestive system > Unclassified | place: Germany: Marburg | collected 2013-04-09 | reverse complement strand
GCGAGTCCGGTTTAAAACTGGATTGTTCAGATTAACTTCGGTTTCAAACGGAAGTTTTGGTTTGAAACTGAGTTTTAGCGAAAGAGTTTAGTTTGAAACCGAGTTTGAAACCGAACTTCAGCGTCACTTTATCTTTTTATGCTAATTAGGTTTTAGACCTATATTCAGTTTGAAACTAGAGTTTAAAACTTTAGTTTTAGCGAAACATAAATTAACCCAGTGAATGGAAAGACGATATCGAACACGGTTATACACAGCGATCCATTCGTAAGTGTCTTCTCTCCCACCGCCTCGTGAAAATTTGGAATGAGCTTCCTACTCACACCGATTTTACTAGGATCAATTTATCTGAGCGAGCACTGGCGGGTTTTAACTTTACTGCTTACTGTGACATTTAAGTCTCGTCTTTATCGCTTTGCTTTTCGCGTAACTTCGTGGCGCTGCGTTACAGGCTAAACTAGCCCTGCGGCTGCCAATGAACCGACGACCAATGTGCCGTTTTACATTGTAATGCATTTACTGTAATTTCCGTCAGTTTCATGTACAATAAGTGAATGAATGAGTACTAGTCAAGTGCCTCATTATTTCATTGTTAACATAAGTGGGTTGTCGGGTGTAGCCTATACGTCACTGTGCACTGTGCTAGACGCATTAGGGGCTTTGCGATTATTCGCTCTATAAATCTACTATTGACACTGACAGTGACATAGACGTCCGGTCTTCCTACAAAACGTTGATACAAAGACTGACAAATCTGTAGTAATGTTGGTGGTATAAATTTGAGTCCTGTATAGTCGATTATTTGCGACCAATCGTACACTGTATAATAGGACTAAACGGTTAGCGTTGCAGGACCATGAGCAGAAGTTAGTCAGCTTACCACTTAAGTTCTTAACTTAATTACGGCGAAGTAAATAAATAAATGAATAAATAAGTATTTTTAAAACTTCAGTATCTTTTTCTCAAGTAGACCACCACAAGTCAACGTTTATGCGCAAGAATGAACAAGAACTTCAGTAACCAAGTGATACGCATTTTTTCATACAAGCAGACAATCGAACGATCAGATAACGTCATCTGTCGGGACTTCAGTCAGCGATCGTAGTCGCCAAACAGCAAAAATCGGTAAGCTAAAGGTCAGAGGTCAGCGAACTGTTAGCCGATATTGGCATGGTCAACATAACATTGCCACTGACCTGATTTGGCGCGATTGTATGCTGGATCGTGATAGCAGCTATACAGACAGCGAATCGTTACATCTGCTAATATTCAGTGGCCCTGATTGTCTCTCTGAGCACTGCACTGGCGATGGTCGAAAAGAAACGGCCAGTTATGGCCCTGTTACCAGGACTTCCGGCACACTGAACTATACTGGGGACGACGGGAGTTTCGTGTTAGCTCAACTGGGTTTGACCCACGCAGTGTCATGCGAAATCTTCACCATATCTGCTACTAATGGCTGCTGTAGTAGAAGTCTATGCAATGTGCTGCGATTAAACTTCTTGTGTCGCAATGTTATTTTCGCAAAAGCAAAAAGCGCTGTTAACCGCCGGTACAGCTACTAGACACATCTAGGTCGATCTAGGCTTACTAACTGTTGTTATTAATCTATGATAAGCTGATACATGCAGCTGTTTGTGAAGCATAATCCGACAAGCCGCACTGCTGGTCTGCACACGGAGTCTTGTCATTATGCCTACACACCATACACGCAGCAAAACAATATTGACTTCTAATCTAAATCAGACCATCCGCGAATCTGCGTATTTAGTTGAGCGTGACCACTTCCGCTTACGTAACAAAGATGGCGGTCTCGTCATTCAATCCGTCATTGCCGAAAACCCCATGCTACATGCAAACTTTACGGCTCTGTCTTCTATAAAACTGGAGTTATTGCCGAGCGGTGTTTTGCATTCCGGGAATATGGGGATTTTCGCACTTTTTGCTCCCGTGACCTTGACCTTGACCCGATGACCTTCATATACAAACTTAACGTACCGTATGATCCCTATCTCCTAAAGATGGACGCACACAGAAAAAAAGAACTTTCTACGTCAAGGCTTTCGAAAGTTATCGTATTACATACATACGTGAAGTACATAGAGCGACCAAAACTATATTACCACGCCGCTTCGCCGGTGGTAATAGTCGTACGGTAACGTATGAGGCGGAACGGTCACAAGTTATAGAGGACACTGTTGACCGCTCTTGCCTGTCCAAGAAAATTAATCTCGAAGCATGCGCACTATAATAAACTTGACACAGATTATTCAGCACACCTGGGAGTTGAACTCAGGCCGTGCCAGTAACTCGTTCAAGTCCAGCACATACCGTGTTGATCCATCGGGGCCTGATGACATGACATAGCCTATATTGCAATTTGCTTAGGTCTCCTGCCTATACGGGGCGTAAAATTTTGTTATCGTAGTCGGGCGTTATGTTTTCTGGTCGTCTGTCCGTCCGTCCGTCTGTTCGTCCGTCTGTCCGTCCGTTGTCCGTCAACATCTATTTCGTGTGATGCGATCTCTCTGTACTTAGTGAAGGGACGTCAATAAAAATTGCCACAAATATTCATCACATGAGTTGATATTGCTGAAAAGGTTTTTGAAGATCAGCGGTTAAGGATGCACGATGCCGTCTAACAGACGGCTGATAGCGTAGGAGACAGTCGGACGTTGGAAGAAATTCATACAGGTTTGTAGGTCCTCTTACACGCCGACTGTTTCCGAGCAGAAGTTGCTATTTAACTCATTTAGTCTTCAATCTGGCGTGAAGATCGTCTTCTTACTGACGATGTTTACTGAAATCGCTCGGTTGATTTTGTGATAACTTTTTGTCTGATAAATGCTAGATAAAATCACGGCAGCCGTTGATTTTAGGCAATGAACTTCCCTAAACAAGGTAGTACAGGTTTTGCATGTACCTGCACCTTCTGGACTTTTTCCTATATTCACTCGAAACTAAAGGTCTACACTATACGGAATGTATGCATGGCGTTATACACTTTTTTATGTAAACCTTTGTAGATGTCAACATCGCGTCAGTTAATGGCTGTTCACATACTGTCAGCAAATTTCCGAAAGTATGCTCACTATTTTGTGCCATATAGTCCGAAATATACCATTTTGACTTAAACTAGGCCTATTACTAATTTGCGGGATACTAAGTAAAATTAGTCGAACCTTGCCCGCAGTGGCGTTACTAGGGAAAGGCGGGCCATACAGGACTGACACCCTAATGAAAATAATTTTTTTGCGGCTGAATTTAGAAGAACACAGGACAAACGATCACCTGGAAAAGCGGAGAGGGTGCGAGTGTCAGGACAATGACTAAGAAAAAGGTCATCACCTTTTGAGGTGAAAAAGTGACACCATCAGTTACCACACCGGGTGACACCAACCTTACTGACGTCACTGCTTGCCAGCATGAATCTTCTTGTCGTCAGCAAACTTGCGACGCAGCAGTACGAGTAATTCTTTCTCGGCAGCATTCAGCTCATTGTGGGATCTTCACACGTCATAATTTAATATAAAAATATTCAATTAAAATACTGACAATTGCACTGTTATTCGAAAAGTTACAAGCAGACGATTTTCTTGAACACTTGGTGAAATAAGACAAGCACACATGGCTTGTGCTAAATTGCTAACTTCAATCAATATTCTAACGCCAGGAGACATTGCGCCATGATGACTATACTGATATATCAGCAATGTCATGCTGTTCTCGCTAGCTTTTACAAAACGTGCCTCGTATTTACCATTTTTTGCAAATAAAATGTCTGAAATGATGAAATTTATAGCCCACATTTTGTGACGCAATACCCGTTGAATAATAATGGAAGATTTTGTGCTTTGCGTGCAATAACATCATTCCTGTCTGAGAAATTGCAGCTTTACTCGAAGTCTTAACTGTAAGCCGTGAACGGCTGAATTGGGACTCCCAAAAATCCCAATTGTAAGACCTATTTCTGTTCGTGCCATTTCTTTGCAAGTAAACAAAATTTTTTGAAATTGTAAACACATTTTGTTAATAAAATTGTACCTGGTACCTGGTATCATCGCTGTCCTGCGTGACAGCTCGTTGTGGTTGAGTGTTGTGTCTCAACTATAATAAAGAGGATTATTATTAGTCAATACAGGGCACGTTTTGCATACAGAATATAAAATTTCGTAAAAAGAAACTGGCTTTACCTAGAAATTATATACTATTCGCCGTGGTATAACTACGTTTTTAGCCAATAAACAACAGTAAACAGATTTTTATTTCGACGCGGAAATTGAAGTTATCAAATACTGCAAGTGGACAGTGCTCACAGCGGAAAAGCAGATTGCAGACAATAGCACAAATCAAACTAGAAGTTGTACTAGTTAAATGCGCAATACAATACATAACAGCCTAATTACTGGAAATGGCCTGGGATGTATTACAATGATACATTTCAAATTACATGTACGAAATCCGTTTGTTGTTTGTCATCGTTCGTGCACACATCAATGCTATAAATCATCGCACCATGTTTAAAACGACTTCAATCGATCAATCCACGTACTTGGCTGGCGATTCAGTAGTGGTCGGCTCCGCAATCCACTTGCCTATACCTTGTTCCCTGGCGAAAGCACAAAGCAGAGTAGAAGTAGATCGCGCACTCAAGTAGATTTATGAACTGTCAACTATTTAAATGCAAAATACGAGCGATTAGCAAATGTATAGCGTACTTCGAATCATAGTCGTCCGTCCCACTCTTCAAGCTACATTGAAAAACTTACCTGTTCAATCACGAGGCTAAACTCTTACCTGCACCATGTCCTTGTAGCTTTTGCTTAACAGTACGTTAACTCTGTCGTTCATTATTATTTTTTATAATGATGCTGATGATGGGATAATAAAAGCAATTATTATTATTTTGTTTTCAGAAATTACAAGAAAAGCGTCAAACAGAGTGACCGTTAATCCGAGTGATCATGCACCAAGAAATTGTTATGCTTATTTCTGGCTAAAATAATGCTATAAAATAACACAAACAGTACTAACAACTGTATTAGTCAGTTTGCAGTATGTGACTTCAATCGATCAATCTACGTACTTGGCTGGTGGTTCAGTAGTGCTTGTAGTTGGTTTCATAACGTAATTCTACAAAAATGTAAGTCGCAGGCTCACAACTTGCCTTCAGAACATGTCTTTCATCAGTGAAACTTTAAAAAATAAATAGAAAAACACCCAGAGTGTTTAAGCCTTCGCAAAGGACCGTGTTTTATTTCTCGTAGTGGAAATTAAACACAATATTGAGACAAAAAAATCGTCACTGTAGTCGTCAGCATTATAGTCGTGACATCCCGTTCCTCTCATCATAATCATTCACATCTTGAACGGCGTCTGATGGTCTTGTTTGTGATCTTGACACCTAGCGAACTGTAATTAAGTGGCATGCATGGGCACCTACAGGCATGGGCAAAAGGGGGCACTTGCTCCCTCTCTCTGGAAATGTTCTAAAGTTTTTTTGTGCATTAGCAGTTACAGCAAAACGCTAAGGCTGTATTTATGCAATAGATCGACCTGACGGCATATACGTATATATCGTATGCAGAGCGTAAAACTTAATAGGTTGGTGTCAATGGATAGAAATGGTTACTTTGCCATATATCGTTTTAGTCGAACCTTGTCCGCATGAGACTTCTTGTCGTCGGAAAGCTTACGCCGCAGCAGTCGGAGTAATTCTTTCTCAGCAGCATTCAGTTCATTCTTGGGTCTTAACACATGTCAATCAAATACACATCTATTCATCATATTATTACAAACTGTTTATAGTTATGACAGGCTCGACTTGATAGTCTATCCCGGAAAGCTCTTAGGAGAGGTTTTCGTTTTCAAACAGTTTCTATGTACGCTGCTTACAAAAAATTATTTCGTCAAATGACTTGCAATAGACATTGCCTACACTCACTCCTTCCCAAACTAAGACATAGCGAAGCACTAAATTCGTTCAGAAGCCGCAGGCACAACTACCAGTTGCCACAAATTAAATTTGATCTGCTCAAGAACTCTTTCCTGAATTGAAGTCTTTTATCATTTATTTAAACTAGTTTCTTAGCGTCGTTAACACTGTCATGTGTTGCTATTGTTATTTTGCTTTTCTGTCGTATTTCATTGTTTGCTTTTGAATGTATGTTTACTCTTTATTGTAATGAATGCGCTTGACATGCTCTTAATAAAGGTAACTTACTTACTTACTTAATTCACTTGCTTGACTTCTCCTCCTGCTTATTTGTGCGGTTATAATCATCGCTTCTAAGTATATACAGGTCGATAGAGTTATGACGTCTAAAACATAGCAAGATAGCAAGTCTGTTTTGGCATGAGCTTAATACGTCGTGGTATGCAATACGATTATATTTCTGCTAGTCATAATGTTGGCCGTTAGAGTTGTCTGGAAAAACATAGCGACCTTCGAGAACTAATTAATCAATATGTCAGTAAAATGGCAAATAAACAAAAAAGTCAGAAAGCCCAAGAGTGAACAGTGTTCACAGTGAAACATCGACAAGAAGTCTCACGCATCACCGAAAATTACACGAACTAAAGTGAAAATTGTACCAGTTAAATGTGCAGTACATGTAGGCCTAGATGGGCTACTGTAGGTCCATTCATACAATTCACACCATATGTCCGAAGTCAGACTGAGTTGTTTTTCGTTATTGTTAGTTGTTATTTACACACATCAGTGCGTTGATATCGCACTAGGCCTATGTTTACAATGACTTCCAAACGATCAATCTACGTACTCGGCTGGCGGTCTAGTAGTAGTGGTGGCTCGTTTCGTATCGTCGTGGTTCTACAAACATTAAGTCTCAACCTCACAGCTTGTCATAAGAACATGTCCTGGATCAATACGACTTTAATAACTACACTGTGAATAAAAAAAACAAGCCACCATACATTCGTTCATAACTTTGACAAACGTTGCCCGATTTTCAAATGTGTTTTACTGTCGTACTGTCCACTAAATTTTGTCCAGAATAACTTTCTGTGAAATCCTGCTCACAGACAGACAGATGGACAAACAATTTAAACCAAACCGACAAACCGAAATAAATGCAAAGTATCCTAGTTGGGGAGGCAATAATGTAGGCATGCAGTTAGTTTAAACTAGATTTTTACTGTGTAATCCGTTCTCTAAATAAAAAATATACGACTTCTTTATTGACATGAAACATGAAGTTGCCCTGTACGAGGATTTTGCAAATCCCCTGTTGCTAATTACCCCCTCACTGACAGAAATCCCGAAAGTTCCGTCCACTTTCTGTATAGTTTTCCTCGTGCCGGTTGTAAGCCATCTATCAATGGATAAAACCATGCTATGGCGTAAGTCTGATGTCCACACATGGATTATATTCATAAATGTATCCATGGATATTCATATCGACAGCAACCATAAATGGCCTAAACCCAATTAAACGAACAACAGTTCCTGATATCCTGATCATATCCTGATTCATGTTACCATCATTCTACCAATGTGATCGATTTTTCTTATCAAAAATTATGTCTTTAATTTGCATAATTTCATTATTTTTTCACAACGTTTTGAGTTATATTGCTCACAGACAGACAGACGGACAGACGGACGGAGTAACCAACCAACAAACCAAGTCAAATACCCAATCTCTTTCGTAGAGGCAATAACATGGTTTACGGTAATTGTGGACAGTATTGCAATTCCAACGCCAATTCGCAAAATAAACGACATGACATGTATGTTTAGATTTAGCCAAATGACGGTGACATCTAGAGTTACAAATCAAAAGCTAGAAATAAACAACGACGTCATTCACACACACAGCATCAGTCAAACTTTTGTGTTATTGTCATTTGTCTAATTATCCTTTGTATTTTCCAATGATCTTAATGTATGTATTTTTCTTTGTATTTTCCAACAATTAGCCTAAAAGAAATGCTCATACCCAACTTCGTGCACTTGGTCCAACTGCAACATACAGTTCATAACAGTGTTACGTTATCGCCACGTCCATAATTCCAACAAACAGATGACAATTCGTGTGAACAGGTGATCACTCAGTAGTTGTTTATCTATTGTATATGCCCCACAATGCAGTGTTTCCCTTGTATATCTTCAGTAAACAGGTTTGTGGAAAGCCGAATTCGCACCGTTTTAATGCATCAAGTGATTATCTATCGTAGCATATAACATATAATTTTGTGTTAAATAGCAATCGGTCGTAAAAGCTGCGGTGATTTACTTGCATATGCGTTTTACTGAACTTCTGACAGGTTTTCTATCTGATGCAAAAATGCGATGGCACACGAAGCTCTCATACAAAACATTAAATATGCAAAATTTGTGTGATTTCGTACAGAATAAATTGCTGCATTGTTGTTACTTTAGCTAACCACACAATTCATTTTTTTCTAAACTGTAGAATGAATAATATGCAATGCACTCAATGTGTATTATATCTACAGTTGATTTGATACTAACTTCCAGTTTGTTCCTGGATCCAAGGTAGAAGATTGACAACATTGGAGTAGATTCCGGGGCTGTTGGCTTGAGCGCACCCGAAGCCGAAGCTGACGATGCCATACTCATACCAGAGATTGCCTTGTTTGCAGACCAGAGGACCACCGGAATCACCTTGGCACGAGTCTTTTTGGCCCTGCATTGGTCCGGCGCATATCATGTTGTACGTCAAGCTTTGATAAAAGTCGTCGTTGAGGCTTTCGCATTGGTCCCAATTTACTGTCGGTACCACGACTTGTTCCAGAACCTCGGAGCTCGGTGCGTTCTCTGTATGGGTACATAAACACTTAGTATTAATTAGGCATGGACGGATAGTGATTTTCTGCCGGATACCGGATTCGGCTAACCGGCGCCTAATATCCGGCCGGTTCCGGATTCGGATCCGTATTTTTGATGTAACTTTACCACTAGTCTATACCTATAAAAATACTACGTGGGACACAAAACCGGACCATGTTTAAAAGTTACTTACTCCGGTATATGAGGAACCATAGAAAGGCGACCTATATATCAAAATAGCGTCGGAAACCTACTTCCGTGTTCGGTTTTAGTGATGACACTCGTTTGAGAAGATGGAAGTCTACTTGCATACCAAATTTCGATGAGATATCTTAATCCACGACCGAGATAAAATTACTTCTGGTTTCAGACAACGGACGGCCGACATATTGGAATTCTAACCATAAATTTATTTTAGGGTCCCCTATAATCTCTTCCTTTTCGTTCTCTTTTTCTTTCCTTCCTTCCTCTTTTCCTCCTTTTGAAGCGGTCCCTCAAATGCAGTTAGGGTGTGAGATCCCCAGTGGAGTCTTGGGTGGAGTCCAAAATGCATTTATGGGTGCAGATGTCGTTTTCTTTCTGTTGAACAAAATCTGAAAATTGAAATTCTACGTGGATTTTTTAAAAATTTTATACCCAACGCCCTCAGCTATGGCGTTGTTCGGGGCCATGGTCGCCACCATTTAAAAAATTTACGCAGTAGTTTACAAATCTGACAAGATGCTCAGCTATCGCAGAGAGACCGCGCTGCAGGGTGCGTTATAGTTTTGGCCAAAAGTGGAAGACTGGAACTGGGAGACAATATTTTACGGACATTATGAGTCTATCTTCAATCACTGTGACATAATAGGCCTAAAAATCTATCAAATTCGGAGAGAAAAACGCAAAATAAGGGCTATTACTGCGTACAAGGTCATTCAAGGTCATCGAGGTCAATACCAATCGAAAGCCCGTATGCGACTTCCTATTAGTGATTAACAGTAACTGACATCCTATCTCGTACCGTTTCGGAGTTATTGCAGCTTATTGTTCAAATTTTGGACACTTTTGCGTTTTTGAGCCTCCCTTTGGGGAGGCATATGGACAACATACGATGTTCATCTTGGGCTCATTGGAAAGCGCGTAGTGAACTTCCTATTAGTGTTAATTAATTTTGTTCATTAGGTGTTACGGCTGAGGCGATACGAGCGAATATCGGTTCAAAATCGGCGATTTCGCTCCAACGGGGGCCAGTTGACCCAAAATTTCAGGTATAAGGAGTCGCCCCCCACCAACCATTCTTCTTCTCAGAAAACTAGGCTAAATGGTCTTTCCTACGGTATAAAAATCTGGACAGATCTTTCTTCCGTTTTGTCACAATGCACGCGTTTGACGGCCGGACAGACGAACCCACAGCTTTCTCATCGCTAGACCGCGTCTACATTCCATGCAGTACAGTAAAATCTAGGGTGAACTTTTTGAGGCACAGTGTACAATATCAGAGAATGCATACAACCGCGCCTGATTGGTAATATCTTCCGATATGCGAAAGACGTTAATGCTATACAGTATTTACTATAGGTTAAGACAATGGAGATGACGAAGATCATTAACAAACGCCCTGTCACCGTCTTTGCTATACCTCAATGGCCCGTTTGTGTCTGTACACACAAGTTGCACTTGGGTCGCTTATCACAATGAAACCACATCGTGGAGGACTAAGGAATGACCAAATGTATAGTATTAATACGTTTTGTTCAGATAGTTCAAACATTGGCGTATAGCCGGGATTTTTGCTAAAAGGGTGCGCTCGGTGCGTAGTTTCATTGTTAGGTTCGAGTGCAAGAGGAATGAGGCTTGGGAAAAAGGATAAATCCCCCAAATACGTTTTTTGTCTAGAAATGGCATATTCCAGTGATTTGTAATGCATGATAAGTGTAACAGCAGGATTGAAACTCACAAACGGAGCAAATTTGTTCTGAGGGTGCAGTCGCGGTGCTATACGAGTGCCAGTGTTTTTGAAACCTGGCTTTGACACTAGGTATAACTACTGACTAATAAACATTCATACGACGCACAATATCAGTATAATATCTCAGTTTGTGCATAATGTGTCTGCCAGTTTACGCTGTAAACACAATACGTTAGAGTGCACTACAAAGCGGTCACTTATACGCGGAAGCATTCGCTTTTTGTCACAACAGTTTCACACGGCAACAGTCTTTGTATTTCAACATCACAAAAGATTTGCGTTACAGTAAACTGACACATATTTGCTAGATGTTCTGAAGTATTGTTATTGTCGTGTAGTAGGCCTATGTAAGCAGTTATATACCAAATGCTAATCAAATTTGATGAGTATACAAATTAATCGACTAAAGTGCACTTGTTACACATACCATTATGAAATGTTTGTAATTGGTTCCATTAGGAAGTTGAGCTAACCAACTCAAAGAATGATTTTGGCAGAAACCATTTAGAATATGACACAATATACAAAACCATTATGTCACTTTTTGACAGCACTTTTATGCGTTGTTTTCGTTTAATCACATCATTCGATGAAATATTGAAATAGTTTCATATACCTACCGGCGCCGTTAAGCTTTCCCCATCCAGTGATGACGCATTTGGTACCGTCAGCGACGGCAGTACTCGGAAGACAAACAGGCTGGACGTAGTCGTTATAGGTCAGCGGCGAAGGCAGGTGTATTATAGCGATGTCCGAGTCATAGCTGTATCCAGGCGAATATCCTTCGTGCACTGTTACTTGTACGCCTGTGAACTTCTGGGCATTCGCTTCGTCGGCCTAAACATCATCTCCAAACGGTCGATTACTTGAAACTAGAACGACAGTAACTTCGCCAGATTCGGCTGGGAAGACAAAGGTAAGGTAAAGGTAAACGTAGATTTGTGTAGCGCTTCGTCGTAAACACACCTCTAATGCCGTGGTTATAACTGAAATAAAACTGAAACAAAACTGAAACAAAACAAACGCAAAACAATGTTTTGTTTCAGTTTTGTTTCAGCGTGTTTACATGTGAAACGAAACGCTGAAACAAAACAAAAGTAGGCGTGGCTTATCTGTCAATCAAAAAACTTCGCTCAGGGAGGCGTGAAGTTATCACAACATTTACGTCATATGTGACGTAATGCTGTGACAACATG
>Ga0049105_1000883_pt1 | contig 11966 bp, 6 predicted proteins | sample WorMetvaBAHAMAS1_FD_61260 | JGI IMG/M metagenome (GOLD analysis project Ga0049105, IMG submission 61260) | Worm MetaG Olavius vacuus BAHAMAS.1 | ecosystem: Host-associated > Annelida > Digestive system > Unclassified | place: Germany: Marburg | collected 2013-04-09 | reverse complement strand
TCGAGCACTCCGCTCCGCCGGCACGAATCGCATCCTGGTGCCGCCAGTCACGTCCACCACCGTCGGCAGTCGAGCCTTCCCGGTCGCTGCCCCACTAATCTGGAATTCTCTACCCGACGAAGTTATCTCCGCTGAGTCGCTGTCAACCTTCCAGAGAAAGCTGAAAAGACATCTATTCTGTCAATCGTTTCCTGGCTTTGGTTTCTGGACCTTACAGTGGCAGTGCCACTTAGACTTAGGTCACTCTAAAAATACCTTGATTGATTGACTGATTGATTGCTAGTAGGTCTACACAGGCAGTACTAGGCTACAGCCACAGCCGCATCTGACAAATCAACTCTTGCGCTTGGTCATCGTGGCTCTACGAATTTGATAAAAGGTCTTCTACTATAGTCACTTGGAACGTCCTATAAAAATACCTCACATGTGGGTTAACACTGTTCCCGACAAATTGATACTTTTAAGCGCTGTCTGAAAACAGCCGGGAGGCACCGTCAAGGATAAAATTGTCCGGGTTCCAAAATCGTCACGTTGGGTCAAGTGGGGTTAATTATAATAAAATTAGGGTGTTCCGAATACATACGCCCAAAATTTTAGGTAGGAGTTCCGTCGACCCCACCAAACCACCGTGCCGGCACCTATAAAAACTGTCTGGCCTACACTCCCACTCTCCTCTCTGCTGCTTCTGTGCTGGCCTCGACCAATAATAATGCGTCAAATTTGCCTTTTACCGAGACTGTCAATTCGACACGCCATTTCATTTGTGTGTGACAGAATTGATAGCTGCTTTCAGCAATATTAATATCAAAACGCTTGTATTGTGTTTGTAGCTTGCACGAGATTAATATTACTCACAACAATATATAACTGCAATTGCAGTTGTTATTATACTGTGACGCACATGAGCAATGTGACACACAATGAAAAGCCAAGTACATACGTCGGTCAATTGGAGATCGGCATATGCCATATGACCCGGGGCCCTTAGGTGGACCCAACTTATGTTAGACGCTAAAATACAGCGGCGCAGTTGAGCATATACAGGGTGGTGTACGTAAGATGCCTACTATACGATAAAACTCTTGTCCGGTATTTTGGCCTAACTGAAACGAACGCGAGCAAAGATTTACGCCTGAAAACGATTTTTAGCAGGTTATCTTAGAGGTAATAAATATAAATTGGTTCAGCATCACTGTCACTATGACTTGAGAAAATTTAACTTCACTAGGCTATCAGGGTAGTACCCATTTGGAACAGTCTGTCTAACCATGTCGTATCTGCTGACACTGTTAACACTTTTAAACATCGTCTTGACAAATTCTGGTCAAATCAGGAAGTGAGTTATAACTACAAAGTTGATCTCTTTGGTACCGAAAACCGCAGTATTATAAATTAGTGTTAACGTATAAATAAATGTATTAAAGTGTATTTTTCGGATATAGAGGCCTTCGGGTCTGCGTCCGTCTTCACCATGTGATGTGATGTGATGTGATATTATCATTTATCTTGGCCCAAGAAATAAATTTGTAAATAATTATAAGAAGGTGTCATTACTGTAAAGACTTGTTACGGCTATGATTTGCTAATCTCTATTTGTAGACATGTGTTAACTGTATATTTATTAATATTTCAGTTATATTTATTGTTTTTGCTGCTACCATGTTTATGGTGAATAAAGATTATCAAATCCCTCTCCACTTTCTGAATTCTAGAAACGCCATTGGACATCGTGTTTGCTCTCTTATATGAAGACGACTGTTAACAAGTGAAGTGACGTTAGTGTTAGAACACTGAACACTGTCACAGCACGCTACGTCATTAAACGAGCTGCGAGAGAATAACAAGTTGAAACGCATTCATTAGCTGCATGTTCTATACGGCTCAACGCGCTGCGCGATCATTAACGGCTATAAAACACGCACCTGACGCGGAATCTCCTAGACCTATACCTGTATAGCAGTTGCCAGCCGTGATGTGGCATTATCACAGAGCTTGCCGGCCGCGACAACACGCATGTAATTACCATTTGCAGCAGAGCTGGCCGTGCATCGACAGATCGAAAGTTCGCAACTTTCGGTTTTAAAATTTCGAAATTCGTGAATTTCAGAATTTGCTCGAAGTCGACAGGAGTTGCGGCAGTGACCGCTTAACAGTACAGCAACCGGCAACAGACACTAAGTCTTATGAGCATTACTAGTAAGTGTTGATGGACTAGAATGCATTTAGATGACTGATTCTCGATTCAGGGTACGAATGTGATCACGAGTCACTGGTCAAACAGAATGGCTGACGTCGAACACGGGGATATGGCACGCCGATTTTCAAACGATTAAGTGACTGTTCCACTGACTGATAATGTCACGTTCTCGTGTACGACACAGAAAAACTGTACATTTTCCGAGTATATCATATGAGGTTCGCTTTTTACATCGTCTAGCAGTACAGCGAACAACACGATTACAAAACACTGGAACAAATCAACTCGCGGCCTGCGGCTATGTACAAAAACGAATCACAGCAAAATATAACTAGAAAAGGTGACAATTGCGACGCATTGCAACTTGAATGCCGTACGACGTCGTTCTGGGCTGTTGGCCATTATGTCTTGCGCATGCGTACGAACTGCTATTTCGCAGCTTCCGATCAAAATTCTGACATCGCCATTAGATTCAGCGACCGCAATTTCCTAAATAAGAGCAGTAATTTGACGATCAGACGACGTTTTCACCCTGTGACCTTGACCTCTGACATTTGACCTTGAACGTTGAACGTAGAACATCGGTGTGGTCAAACTCTGTACCAAATTTGACTGAAATCGAACAAACCGCGGCTGAGTTATCACTTATCGATCATTTAATATATTTTCACGCATTTCACCCCCTCCCCTTTAAAAATTAGGGGAGGGATAGGTGAAATGTCTGAGTGGTGGTTTCAAGTTCAGCTAGCTCCAATGTCTTATACACTTTTCGCGCGCGGCCGCTGCGTGCGCTGGGATATGTAACACATATTACGACACAATTTTTGGGGGTAGAGGCACGTACGTAGTCGCCACAGTTTCTCAGACATGGGGGCACCGAACTATACCAAATCTTGGGAGAACACACATCCGTCGTCGATGCTCCCCTAGTTTGTCTTAGATGTAAGGTAAATTGCTTCCTACCGGAACTGGGGTGCCTCAAAGTCCAAAATTAAGCCAAATCTCGAAATAGTTGACCCCCTCTAAAAACTGGGACAGGGATGATCGCATTTAATCTAATCGCATTAGATTTCCGACGAGTTCCTCCGTTTTAGACCCACACTCCGTCAAACTGGTGTCGAAAATAGAGGGCACATTCGGAACTTTCTGACCCCCCCCCCCTGTGAAATTTAGGTGAGAGGTGGGGGGAATGTCTGAGTGGATTTTATCAGTTCGGTCTACGACCAAACCTCCGGTATACTTTCGACGAGGCACCTCTGTGAGGTGACAGAGTGGGTATCAAAAAATAAAGGACAGAGGCAAAACATAAAGCGTGCCGACCTACGTCGTACGGCCAGTGTGTCACCGTCAACAAAAAGTGAAATAATTAGGCCTACGCTCGCGAAATGTACAGTTTCACTAACAAGCTACGCACGACGCACAGAGCGCCATAGCAGTGAAGCGCGGCAACCGTCGACTGTAATTAGCAAGAAAGACAGTGGCGAATCCAGAAGGGTGACGAAGGGAGCGATCATCCACTTGACATGCTGAAAATAGTTCTTTCAAAATATTTTGAACATGGGTTATAGAGTTAGAGTAGGTCATAAAAACTCATAATTAACGTCCCGCTCAACACGTTATAGGTTATTTTAGGCGAATTCTAACCACGGGAATAGGAATAACGGTGCGCGTTCATGACATGCCTGAGTGGGCGATCGCCCGTCATTTACATTGAAGTTATTTACAGCGACCTAATGTGTAAAACTGCTAAAAACCGTACACGGTGTAAAACAACATTATAGACTTTGCAACTGGAACATACATTCATTCAACAGTCATTTTCTCCTTGTCCCGATGCGCCACTGAAGAAAGCTGCTATCACATACGGGACGACAAATCCAGTAAACAATAATCGAAGTCTATAATGTTGTTCTACTTTTATTCAAAGTATTCAAACGCAGCTATTTCTCTAAAGATATTCTCCCTTCAAACTTTTCTTCTTGACCCTCGCTGAGGGCAAACGGTATATAGCAAAACGTTCGCCCATGTTTGTATGCATAGATTAGGCCTTGCATTAGCGTAGATATTTTACTCACAGCTAAATAATTTTCTAAGCGGTTTTCTTGTTATCCAAATAAGTCATAACTACGATCGCTAGCCTATTCATCGTTTTGCTGAGTTTTGGGGCTAAGCCCCACACGCCGTAACATGTTATTTTTTCCTACATCAACGCAAGCAAAATGTGCTTTGTAGGTAGCATTTTAGTGAAAAACCCTGCCCCATGAAATTTTTGTTCCAAAATCTGAAAGTGAAACAGCGCCTGTGCCCTTGTTTGACACTATACTCCTGCAATCCATCTACAGTCCATACTCGCGGTGCGGAATATCTACATCCATCGCAATCGCTGGAAAATCGCTAGCAGAAAGACATATCAAAGTTTCCTAATGCAACGCGTATACCGTACACTGTAGGCAGTGAAAACGAACGGCAGACTAACTGTAACTTGGTACGTTAAAAAAATCAACCGAAAGAAAAATGGAACATATAAAAGCACCGTTAAGATACCGGGCTACAGTTGGCAACGACTACGTAACTACGACGACGTGACGACGACGACGATACGGCAACGACATGATGCGAGTTCTGGTGTTCACAATGTCCCACTAGTCTACCACGGCCCTAGCACATGCCCCAACGAAACTCACAGCATGAAAATGTCGCCAGTGATTACACAAGTACAAGTACAAGTATTTATTGACACTCTTGAGGCCCAAAGGCCGAACAACTTGATAAAACAAGAAAAGGTTTTAAAACGTGTAAACAACACAATAAATTGACGCTTTTTAAGTAGCTTCCTTACCAGCTGCCAAACAAAGCATATTTAATCACAATATTCAAAATGTGTCTGTTCTTCGTATTACCAGTTAATTTCTGCGAATTTTGGTGAAAACCGCGCGAGTCTACTGCAAACGGTTGCAAAATGACGGTGCATTAAACTTACGCAACTTTTTTCTGGACCACTCTGTACACAACACACGCAGTAAGTTCAAGTGTTTCTGTCAGTGAAACGGTGTTGCAGAAAAGTACAACTGTACACTCTCTACGGTTCTCGTACACATCCGCGACTCTGTACAGTGGTACCACAATACCAAATGCCGCTGTAAATCGACGCCAACTAATCCACAGCGCGACGGCACTACGCAGCAGTTCAGTGCTGACATGGTTAACGACGTACATGTAGGTCTAAGCTTATCGCCGATGCCAGTTAGCAGATCAATGCCCGTCAAAACGAACCAACATTTCTACATAATTACGTAAATATTGCATTTCAAAACAGGAACCCCTGCTACGTTTAAAAATAATGCCGACCAATCTGGTCACATTTCAAGGCTCCTACTCATTAAAAATTTTAGTCACTTAATCGAAACATCTTAATCGTTAATTAATCAATTAATTTTCGATTAATTCCAAATGTAACCAAGTCATGATCATCATAATCAAGTTTTATTAACTTCTTAATCAACTAAAAATTAACTGATTATCTTTGTAACGATTAACTGATTAATTAATGGCTAAAATTCGCAGCCATAGTCAATATTTTAACACATATATAAAATCGCCATGAAATATAACTGAGTACAAACAGATGCAGTCAGAAACAGTAACGGGGGGCATTGGGGCTCAAACACGATCACGTAAAATGAACAGGAGCGTAGACAGACAGGCTCAGTCAAGCCACAGTTATAGTTTATACCAAAGAAAAGTTGAAATTAACAACAATGGATGGACACTGAACATATAACTAAATAGTCTAAACCTAAAACATTATTTTCCTGAGTACTGGGCCCACCTCTACGCCCATTGGATCCTGGCTATGTCCATGTAACTGGCAGACTATTCTGTGAAATGTGATCAAAAAACTAACACGGAACTAATCGCACATAATTAATTAAACTGTAATAAAGAGATATATGACGGCATGAATTTCGGTGGAAGTGAGCGTACTCTGTTTTAAATCTATATCCGTTTAAAGTTACATGTACGTTTTCAGTGATGGTAAATGTTGTAATGTTATGCTATTTTTGGTTGGAAAACTTGAATTTATCATAAAGTGTATCGTATCTTATTATCGTCATTCTAAAGTCCTGATTTTCAAACCCACAACATGTACGAATACCAGCTGTCCATGTAAGCTAAAAGCGACGAAAAACCGATGTGGATTATCACTATAAACTCGTTACGGCATGATAATGTATTGAAGAAGTCCACACAACTTTCAGCATCAGTATATGTCAAGAAAGAAACGTGGTTACATCACGGCTCAGTGCTGATTGTCTGCACGACGATAGCAGGGAAAATTATCAGAACTGTTCTGTGCTGCATTATGTGCCGCTATTGTATAGTCACAAGCATACTCGTGTGAGTAGTTCGTACAGGTAAAGTACAGGGCCTTTTGGTTCAGATTTATCTCCTGGTGTTCTTCTGTGTATTTCCTCTCGGCTGTCAGCAGCGGCCGGTGCAGTCGTTTGCCGGGAAATGATCTGCTGTGTCCAGCGGGACATCAAAATTCTACTCTGTCACTCGCTCAAGTGGCAGAAGTTGTTTTGTCCCAGAGTCGTTTGCTGAGATACCGTGCGTACAAGACCGTAACTCGTGGGGTTAAAACATCTTCTCGAAATAAAATGTAAAAAAACAATCAGTCACGCAGAATGTAATAAGCGATTATACGCGGCAACATACAGTACGTCAGAAACAACCACATTTGCTTCAATCTATTTCGTTTAACAGATATAGGTCGACATTTGCCGGCCCGGGGCTCGGCCACAAACGCACTTTGGTGTATTTAGAGCCATAAGAATGTGTCTGGTGGCTGTATATATTGTTTCCCCGATGAGGGGAGCATAGCGCTCCCCAAATCCATTAGCTGGATTTGAGGGGCCACTTCGAGGCGGGGAAAGAGAGGGAAAAGGGAAGGGAAGGAGGGGGAAAGGAAAGGAAGGAAATGGGAAAAGAGACAGAAAACTACTCCCCGAAATAAATAAATTTCTGGTTACGGGTTTGCGTATGTATTACTGACGGTAGCGGTTCATGGTGAGAGAGAGCGGTCATCAGAAAGCCACGAGGAAGCATTGCTGCAGCTGGGCGGGATCATCATCAGCGATGGTGAACTGTCGCGTGTTGAGCTCGCACTTGCCGACGTGAACGACAGCTGACTGTCATCTCCGCCGCTCCCTGATGACGGCGAGGTCGCCGCCAAGACGTCGTCAGCGCTGGTATCGGCGCCTCTTCCTCGACGACGGTGCTGGGTGCCGCCGCTAGCGCCACCACGTCGGCGGGTATGAATACGCGAATGACGCGACCGCTCGTCGCTGCGTGAGAAGCTGCGGCCGCAGATCGTACACGAGAAAGGTTTCTCTCCTGTGTGAGTACGCTGGTGAGTCGTCAGGTGATCGGAGCGGCTGAACGAGCGTCCGCACGTGACGCAGTTGAACGGTTTCTGCCCGGTATGTATGCGCATGTGGCGCGTCAACTCGTCACTGCGCGAGAACCGGCGCTCGCAGCCGGCCGTCGGACACGCGAACGGCCGCTCCTCCACCGCCACCGGCGCCCGACCTCCGCGCATCGACGCCGTCGACGTTGCCGCCGCCGACCCTGACTGATGACGTCGACCGGCGGCGCTGGGTCTGCCGACCGTAGGACGCGGCGACTCCACAACGGTCACCATGTCCATGGGCTCCACCTTGATACCAGCAAACTCGCTGTCAATGTCGGCAGCGGCCGAGGACGCCGATGTCGTCGACTGAACCAGCTGCGCAGTTCTCCAAGGTACTGCCGCTGCGTTGAAATGAAGATCAACGTCGCTCAACTTGATCGTTGTCGTCGTCGAGGTAATCGCTGTCGTCCAGCTGCTGTCGGTTGTCGCCAAGGTTGATAGCAATGTCGAACACTCTTCTGATGTGGCGGCGGCAGTGGTGGCGGTCGCGGCAGCGGCAGGGGTCGAGGCAGGCTGCGCCGCGTCATGTTGAGTAACGATGACACCGGTGGTCGGTGAAGGATCGCACGTCAGCGCCTGCATCCGCCAGTCGAACACGGACGCCAGCAACTCCGGCGTCACGTTCTGTGGCGTCAGCGGCGTCAGCGGAGTCATCGGACATGGCACGTCGCTGACGGCGGCGGCCGACCCGCGAGTCACCGCCGGCAGCAGCCACGACGTCGCGTCCGGCACTACGTCGCTGACCAGACCGCTGCCGGTGGTCGTCGACGTCGACGCACTTGTCAACTGACCGCTGCCGGTCGCCTGACCGTTCACCGTCGCCAACGAGCACGGATTCGTCGTCACCGCGGCCCTTGCACATGACGTCACAGCCAGTGACGCTGCTGATGACGTCAGCGACGACGTCACGGCCAATGCCGCTGTAAGCACACGCAGAAATCACAAGCTGTATGATACGTATAAAGCAATAATACAATAATTATATATAAAGTAGCGGTCAGAGGCAACCTTTACTGAAAAAAAACATCCATAAATACAGAAATCCTTCAAGCGCAGTGTTACGCATGATTCTCTGCGCTATATAAATATTCTTACTTACTTACTTACTTACAAACTAACCTAACCACTAATGTAACAGAAGTTTGTGACATATTAATTTCACACGCTAGAAATGTTTATGCTAGTGGGTATGCCTCCGCCAACAACAGGCCGAGGAGGCATTATGTTTTGCGGTCCTGTGTCCGGCCGTCCGGCACTTGTCCGTCCGATAACACACGTATTTTGCGTGAGGCGATCTCTTCACGTATCGGATGTATTTCAACGACACTTGCCACAAATATTCCTCACGTGCTGAAAAGGTTTTCAAAGTAACTCGTCAAATTTCAAAAGGTCTTTTTAAAATAATCATCTGCGAATTGTACTATTATAATTCGTGTTCGTACTCGTTGACGGGGCGCCATCAGTTGTGTGTGAGATGCTGCAATGGCGGAGGCATACATTTCGAAAGTGTCGCGTCGACGATCACTCGTTTAGTTTCAGTATTACTGTGTGCACCGTTTGCTATTGTCTGCGCTTGCTGCGTGTTCAATCAATATTCATATTGCAATTATTGACGAAGCCAAATGCCACTTGCCGCTGCCAAACTACGGTGCCCGACGCAGACGACGCCACTGTGTGTGTGACATCCACTCACCAACGCGATCACGCAAGACGCACATGTCAAGCAGGACTCCAGCGCCTGACGAGTGACGACTGATGCACCAATATACAGAAGCATCTGGACGTATCAGTCATCAGCTGACGAAGAAACAGCCTGATGCTCTGACGCTCAGGCCGCGCCACCCACGTTGTGAACTTATCAACGTTAAATTTCATAGCGTTGCATCGCGTCGCAACTCGCAAACTGTAAATGCTCAGACTTCGAGAAGCAACGTATGTTCCGGGTCACTCAAACTCAAAGTAGGACAAAGAGTTGACCAAGAATTGAAAGTCTGATTGAGCATTGTTTATTATCATCTGGCAGCCTGAGCCATGGCTGGATTATAACACGTGATGAATTATACATGATACATGAAACATAAAAGCAGAGAAAGTATGTCCAGCACACAAGCAAGCTTAATCAAAATTTGATAGGATAAAAGAGTTGCGAAATTTAACAGTTCTAACGATGACACGTCTAAGTCTGATAACTATATGCGTAAAAACGGAGCGTACAGTCGTTAATGGGCATGCAATGCTCGATAATCTTTCTGCGGCTTTATGGGCCACATCGTCGTCACTTCGCTTCAGTTTTATTCTACTGAAGAAAATTCCGTACATTAAATAAAATCAAGTAAGAAAACGCAGTACTATAGAGCAAAGGCACAGAACAGTCTGGCATCTAACAGTTGCTCGAGACGCTCAGGTGCACGATAACGTACGTGCAACATTAGTACAAGAACACGGATATACACTTCAGACGAGCGGAGAGATGATAGAATCCAATGACCGTCTAAAACTCGATCACTAATGAGACGAAGTCACCGGTGGACGGTAATGATGCTGCCAGCGAAGAAACGTGCTCTACCGAACATTGACAGTTAGGTTTATATATCACTGAACAGTAGAACAGTCAAACTGAATGACAGAGGTAAAAGAGGACATTCTCAAAAACTGTTGATCTAGACCTAATGTGCGAACATTTGCATTCAGTAATACAGTCGTTGATAACTGAATGTGTTGTCGCAAATTGCACGTCTGTAACGTATTACTGTCTGTTCGTTCTTCTGTCTATAAATAGATCTTTGTGGTCTGAGTCAAATAAATAAATAAAAGTATTATGTTATCCGTATCGTTGGCAGTTGTGGCATAGTGCAGTTTCACAGGAAGGCGTTGCTGCAGCAGTCGCATATCCTTGCATTTTCTGCCCCTTGCATTTTCCCATTATTTCTTTCCTTGCATTTTCCATTCCTTGCATTTTCAACGCCCCTGTAAATACAGGGCGGACCATAAAGAACCGTCCCCTATCTTTCAGCCAATTATCGTGCTCCAACATGAAGATAGACATAAAATATACAATGCACTCTGAAGCTTAATCATTTCTCAGTAATCTTATTGATTTTGAATAAATTTTGACAAAACTGTGCAACTGGTACCAAATAAATGAAAACAACCCAACTGTACAGGAAACACAATGGGGCCTAAACCGTATAACGCCATCGTGATGTAAATTTTTTTCGAAAAATATTAAACATGTCGTTCAGGTGCGAAGAAAAGTGTTCAATTAAACTTGTTCGTCAAAAAGAGATGAGGCACAAAACGTACTGTAAAGAATGTTCAAACCGTCAGCTCTGTTGAAAGATCTGCGCAAGATTGACAAGACAAACTCGACTAAACAGAAGGTCGGCAGTGGACGACCGCGGACTGTCAGAACAGAACAGAATATCGGGTGTGTAGCTGAGCTGACACGAAGTCAAGAAAACAACCCTGGGTCTAGCAAAAGTTTAAGAGAATTTGAAAATCTTATAGGAATATCTCGCAGCCCCGTTCGACGGATCGCTGAAAACGATTTGTGGCTTCAAGTGTTTCGACGCAACAACGCGCACCTGCTGTCTGATTCTGATCGCGATAAAGTGCTGCAAAACGTCGTAGAAGCACTGCAGAGAAGCCTGAGAAGGACGGTACGGTTTTGTGATGAGAGAATTACATGGAGGACATACCGAACAGTTCACTAGATTGTTCTGTTGTTGTAAGAAACTGTTATGGACTCAAACACGCATAGCTAATGTTTAGCCATATATCTATTATTAACTATCCATTAATAATTATTATTAGCCTATTATTATTATTATTATTATTTTTATATCCCAGGGGTTAAAAACAAAGAAAAAAGATTAAAAGCTAGAATAGCTAGAGGTCCACATCGTCGTGCCGAGTGAATGACTCGTGGAACAGCGCCGCATTAAAACGCTGAATTGTGACCGACAGCCGCTGGAAAATGAACGACCCTTCTCGGCTGTCACCAGACACTTCGCTAATCTTGCAGCCAAGGTCTTCGAAGAGATGATATGCAGAGTCGTTCATTGAGCCCACTTGAGGTCTCCATGGCAATTGGAAGGAAACTGTATGCTGAAGGGATGTCGGCGTATTTCTGCTATTTCCTGGCAGCAGCGAGTTCGCGACCACCTCTCCATGTCCACGGGCTGCGGTAGCGACATAAGAGTCTGCCAGGGTGCTCACAAATGTGACGTTTCATACCAACAACTTCCCTGAGCGCCATATAATTTGTGTCGTCCCATGCGGGCGTTACCATCTCGA
>Ga0049105_1000882_pt1 | contig 11966 bp, 5 predicted proteins | sample WorMetvaBAHAMAS1_FD_61260 | JGI IMG/M metagenome (GOLD analysis project Ga0049105, IMG submission 61260) | Worm MetaG Olavius vacuus BAHAMAS.1 | ecosystem: Host-associated > Annelida > Digestive system > Unclassified | place: Germany: Marburg | collected 2013-04-09 | reverse complement strand
GGCCTATGTTGAAGTCTTCTACTATAATTGTTCTAGAATGTTTGGCATTTCTTTCTCGTAATTCATCTGAGGTTATTCGCAGTGATAACACTCCAGTGCATTTTTCATTCAAACTCGGCAACGCTTCGCTGCCGAGTGCCGACTCGTCGCATTCCGCGCGTTGCAACTTGCAGCAAGTAGCAACCATGAATGAATGACGTCACCGTCAATAGGTCACCGTGACCTACAATCGCGCTGCAGATAGCAGTATGCTAATGAGCTGGCAGGTGCCCGCGCGGCCAGCGGGGCGGGCCATAGCGAGTGATTGACAGCTGGACGTGGCGTGCTCTTTGTTGTGTTGATGTTGCTCGCTGGTTATGTGTGCGAGGTTGCTGTCGTCGTCTGACAGATTGCTTTGGTCGTCGTGTTCGTCTCAGTGTCGTCTGATTTCTGCTGATCGCTGTTGTGTAACATCACCGACCAGCTGCCTGCATCACTGAACTGCTGCAGCCGCACACGCAGCCGCATTCGGCGTCTAGTCAGCAGCAGCATCAGTCGGCAGCGACTGCGAGGTACGGTACGGCTGGCTGTTAAATGGCATACTGGACTTCTGATACTAGTTGAGTAGTAGTATTATTGTACGCATGTGCAAGGCGCAGTTGGTCGGTTTCGAGTATCTCAAGCAGTCACTGCACCGCTGAATCAGATGACTTCCAGACGGGACAGTGTAAAACCGAACTGTCGGCTTGGCCTCTCCATTAAAGTATACACTATACAGCTATCAAACATGGTCCGTGGCTAGATTCGACATCGACAGTGAGTAGTAGTGATGAATGGAAGCTATCGTATAATCTTCATGTAGATATATTATCAACCTGTGATGTGCTATGCCATGCGTTAGTTGAACTTAGGGTAATTATCTACATTAACCCCGTCACCGAGTTATAACGCAATAATTATAGCGGACTACTCACCACACTTTGTAGTTTCTCGCACAAGTAGTCTTTTCTCTGGGGCTTAAGTCTAACTTGAGTTATTGACGATTAATTAAAGTTGTGGCAGTTATAAAATGTGTAATTTTATGTTAAGGCGTTTGTTGACAATTGTTATGCAATGCATAGATGACGTCGGATTGTGAAATTTGATTGTGTGAGTATATTTTTTTCCAGTTTTATGTTTTACGTTTAATACGTTACGCTTTGTCTAAATCACAGTATTAAAAATCAACATATTGTTCATTTTACGTCTTCATCACTCACTGTCAGTTTTTCATTCATATATGACATTTAGAATCACCGTTTCGAAGTTTACAAGCGTCAAGCCGCGTTCTGGCGCTCGGAACGGCTTGACGGGCAGGCCCTCGCTGCGCTCGGCCGTTCCCGTCTGCGAGCCAGTCTGTTAAGGCGTTTGGCCGTCGCGTCGACGTCTTGAGCAATGGAGCTCAATCGCGCGCCTTGAAACGGTTTGCAATTCTGTTTCTGCACGTCGTCGATGTCGTGGTCGTTCGCATTCTGTCGCCATGACATTAATGCCCGGTTTAACAAGTGAGAACGCCAGCCCCGCAAGAGACAGAGGCAGGTCGCACTGCGCGCCTAGCCACGGGCCGTCCGCTCAGTAACTCTGCGGATGAGTCTGTGTCCAGTCGACACTGCAGCCGCGAGAACAGTGCATAGTGAACGCACAACGCGTGATGGCGTACACGCCTGTTCGCAGCCTACTGTGTAGGCTTTGTAATAAATAAACACATTATCTGTCTTTGTCCGCATCGCGTATGGTGTGCTAGGTGTCCATGCATGACCACCTGCGTGAAGTGAGATGATGAGATGATGATAAGATCACATGGCGCTTGGAGGGGGAGGGATGTTCGCCCTGCCAAGTGACACAGCCTCTGCCAGTGTTGTGCGTTGCATACCGCAACTGGTGCTGAGCAGAGAACGGCCGCCCTTGGATCGGTCGCTTGCTCGCCCACTCGGCCTGCATGCATATTCAACGGTCAGACAGACTCCGTCCAACTTTCATAATATAGACCGGCTTAGCTGACGGTGATTTACTTGTGAGATGGATCCAAGGCCGTAACCGGAAATTTATTTCTGGGGAGTTTCGCCCATCTTTTCCCTCTCTTTCCTTCCTTTCCCGTCCCATCCTTCCCATTTCCCCCTTTTTCCCCAACTTGAAGTGGCCCTCAAAGCCAGCTAATGGGTTTGGGGAGTGCTGTTAGCTCCTTCCCAGCGGGGGGATGAGGGTAGAACAGCACCTGCAGTGGGGGAGAACGACATTTGCAGTCACCAGACACGTTTCCTGGGCTCTAAATACACCAGAAATGCGTTTGCGGCGGCCGCAAACGCAATGTGATGTATTTAAAATCCTGGGAACGTGTCTGATGGCTGCAAATGACGTCCTATTTCTGTTAAACGACTTCTGAAAATTGAAGCAGATGTGTTGTTTCTGGATGTACTATAAGTTACCATGTAGCCACTTACTATAAATTCATAGTGGTTATTATTTTGCATTTTATTTCGGGGGCGGGGTGTCTTAACACCCCGCTGGTTAGATGAATAGAACGACGACTGAAGTAGGTCTATGTTCGTCAAGACTCAAGACGGTCAGTCAGATTGGAGTCCGCTATAACCATTAGCCAGAGTGTTCTGCTGTGTTTGATTTACGCTTCTGGGTGGTAGGCTAAACATGGATACAGTCATGTGACGTCACGAGCTATATAAGGCCATGCCTGCAGGTGTCCGCGTGAATGGCTTGATTGGCGTGTTGTGCAAGGGTCGCTCGCTGTAAAAGTGAATGCATATCGCCTGCCACGGCACTGCATGTGCCCATGATGTCCCCAGCGACGTAATTTGACGGTATTTCAGGACTGCATGGCAGCTGTTGTCTGTATTGTGTCCGCGACTCGTCAAGCGTGGCGGAACAACTCGCTGAGACCCGAAACCTTACAGCGCTTCGCCTCAATTAGGCTACGGTAACCCTCAAACCCTCCTTACTGTCTGCCCTGCTGCCCTCCGGTGACGGTCTCGACCATCTGTCACGTCTGCTTACCACAAATATTAACTCCCGGCTGCTTGTCAGTTCTCTCTGACATATTTATATCGTTGCATATTTTGTGTTCGTCAGTGTGACAAAACATGAACTACAGTGACATAAACACGTCACAGATGCCAGTAGATTTCGGCACGTACGTAACCTACGTGACAAGTGTGTACGAAGTACTTATCCCTCAAACCGGTACCCAGTTTTTTATGTCTTGCTATACCGTTCCCATGTTTTTTTTGTGAATTCGGGTATTGTTTCATATTAATTGAAAGCTCTTTAAAAGCTTATTTCAACGAGCAGTCGACGCTTTACTGCATGTGCGTACATGCTTGTACTTCGACTATCGGCTACGACTGGTGCTGAACTTGGCATTGACACCATACTATTTTAGCGACGGTGGCATGAACGTCACGTGAATGTCAAGTCTGTTATACAGCTGTATAGACTATTCATTCGCATGCCGAATAGTTCGTAGGAGGCTCGGACGGTTACTATTAGAGTATACTTATATACTTATTATTATGTTTTTGCCGTGGTAACTCATTTCCAGGGTTTTAAAATTAGCAACTGTGGAAATGTGTGTCCAGAGTGCATGGTTATGATGGGGACTCGGAAACTGTGAACGTGTTTGCAAGGCACACTGCATTGAAACGCTTGCCACCGAAATACGTTAGTACAGGAACGTAGCTTCCGGCGGATTGGCTACGCAAAGCGTGCAGACTCTTATGCCGATTTCGTCGATGAGGCTGTGGGCCTGTCTGACAAGGGACCAAGAATCTCATACCGCCACCGGGAAAATGTGATAGCGGAAGCGAATAGCTGTCGTTTTCGGACACGTTACTCGCTCGTGTTGTGTTACTGTACTTGGCGGTGTCTCTCGCAGACGCGGCGACACAGCACTTCCTGTCTGTAGTACAATTTTTCCACACGCATGACGTTGCCACTTGCCAGTGTGCATACGCAGCTGTCACACCCACGTGGAACTGCGCCCTGACTGCCACCAGCGTCAAGCCATCGGGTCGTCTCTGCTGAGGCCCTGGGGCTCGGGCTCCTTGTTGTTGTTATTATTTTAATACCTCCAGGTAGTAAGAGATCACGGAGGGTTAAAACAAAGTTAATTATTATTATTATTATTACAAACGAATATTAGTGCCATGAGTTAAAAATATTCAAAGTGAATGACGAATGGTGATTTAAATTTATTAAAAAGCGCACATCATGTTGTGCATTTTGGGCTTCCATTGTTCATTTTGTTCGTCGTCGATTGGGTTGCAGCAGCAGAATAAGCTCGGTGATGTTTTAAAGTCAAGTGAACAGTGAACTAGGGCCAAGTAACTTTTGATTGACGATTTGACATTCATGCAAGCGTCGCTTAAAGTTAACAGCCGCGATTAACGTGTACATTATAACGTCTTAGAGAACCTCGTGATACAGTTGATGCATTGTTGCACATGGTGCAGGTGATCGCTATCGCCGAGCGCTTCTAATATCATGTTACCTCTGTTAGCATTCTGGCGGCAATTTTAGGGCCTATACCGACTGCCGTACGTGTGTATGTGTGGGGGGATGCGCAATCCAACGACAGCTGTTACGACTAGAAGCAGCCTACGGTTGTACGACATCTCCCCCTCCCCCAGACGTTCCCCATCACCTGCCCCCAGGTACCACTATTTAAACGCCAAAAATCTTAGCGCTTACTAACCGTAATTCTTACCCCATCCCTGACCATAACCCAACCCTAAGTTGATATCATTAGTAGGTTTATTTAGGCCCACCTGATCGGATGCTGGCAAACACCTTGGCGCCGTCTGTTTCTGGCAGCCTATACCCTCTGGGCTAAACCTGATTGTTGCTGCTGTCCTGTGTGACAGTCTGTGTCGTGTCATTGCTGCCCTGCGTGGCAGACTGTTGTGTGTTGTATACCGTGTGTAAGGTTGAGCGGTTAGTCTTAACCATTATTAAACGAAGATTATTATTATTATTACGTTTAAATAGTGTGAGCCACGTCGGGGGCACAATGACCGGATCGACAGCGTACAACCACGGCAGACTGCTGTGCGCACCGAACGAGCGTTGGTTGACCCGACCGAGCCGTTGTCGTCCGTCGGTCGGCGGCGGCGGCCAGCTCGTGCCGCCGACACGTGGGTGACAACGGCAGCTGTCGCGGTGAACCCGTAACCGGCCGTACATATGACACAGTGGGGACTGATACGATATCGAGAAAGTGCCGATATGGGACCAGCGTGGTGGAGAGTGCGCGGCCGCCGCCGGTAGGAGGGAGGTTAAGCGCAGTGGCAGACGAGTAGCGAAGGTATGGGACAGATGGCCGCCCAGTCGTTGGACTACATAGGCTAATTCATAGCAGGTTTGATAGCTTCGTTTCCATCTTAAGCTTATTTCGTCTTACTGCTTCTTCATACGAGTACGTCCCGCCTGCCATCATGTATTCAACATGTGAAATCTCTGTTGTCCTTATCGAGTTCTGTTAACTGACGGCTTTCTAGCACTGGAGAGCATGGCTAGAAGATAAAGACGGAGAGGCCCTTGTATCTATGAATATGACTGGTTCGTTATTATCAATCCTTTATCGTAATCCTGCACTCATAAATCTGAAACATTACTACTGACCTCGGAATTTAAACAAAATCATGTCAGAGCGGATCGTCTCTGCGGATTCGCCACTTCAATGCTAGCTGTAAGTAGCTGACCAGTGACTGTGACAGAGAAGACATGGAAGCTGTAACTGAAGTGATGTTGAGCCGCGTGAAATGAAACAAAACCAAAACAGTGAACTAATCACTGGTCAGATTTCCTTTGCTTTTTGTTTTCTCTCACTTTTCAAAGTTCTTTTTTGTTAGGCTTAATTTTGAATTTCATCGGTGCGACAGACTTTCCGTACGTGGCTACTTGTGAGCACTTGGTGTTGTCGTGTCGTTCTTATGACTGTCCTATGCAACACCAGCGCCAGTGCCTGTAACGTCACACTCGGCGACCCCCACTTCATCACACAGCGTGGCGTGTGACATGACACATTACACGCGGCGAGCAACTAACGACAGATGTCTCTGCGCTTTACCTTGGCGTGATACACAGACAGACGGGACGGGACGAGGGAGCACTTCCTTCCCGTCGTGTCGCTCTCCCCGAGGCCTGCAGACGACAGCTGCAACGGGGCGGCGGTGTGGCGTCAGTGGGTGGGCTACCGTGACGTACCTGGACTCGCGCAAGATACTGGCGACCACGTAGTCGAGGCGTGTCGGAGTAATTGTGTTTCTGTTGTGCCGGGTGTCAGCGCAGCTGCCAGTATCAGCACTGATCCGCTTACTTCCTCACTAATGATACATGTCTTCGTGCACGCATTATTCACCGTTTACACACAGTTTTAATAAGCGTTCAACGGCTCATGTTAAAAATACAATAAAACGTTTATGAACGCCTTTTATGGAAATAATAAAAAAACGTTTTTAAACGTTGATTAAAAACGCTGCTAGATGAAACACCTGCGCGTCACTTACATCAGTTCAACAGTAGAAGAAACTAGAAATGTCCGTCACCGTCTGTCAGGCATTCAGCCGTTTCGTTAGTTGATAGGATTAAAATCTGAAAAAAACGGTGATGGTTGTTAGTTTGATTAGATTTTTTAGTAATTATTCGTTTGTGTTACAAACTTCTGTCGTTAAACTTTGGAAAATTAAATTTATCAGCACATTTTTATTTCAGAACAAAAAGTAAGAAACGTTTATAGGGGCCTGTAACAACTGTCCACGGAGAAAGAGCGATCTCTTGAAATAGTATAAGACTGTTAGACTTTTTTGAAGTCGAAAAATGAAGACTAACTGAAAGTGGAGATAAATGGAGAAAGTGACCCATGTATGACACTTCTTGAAAGGATTGGACTACGCTCTCCAGTATGTTGAGAGACAGAATCAGTGTTCGAGAATACGTATTTTACGTTTTTTTTTCATATTTCAAATAAACGTAACTTTACGTTTTTTGAGTTGTTACACACGTTTTCTCGAACACTGGACAGAATAACCAAACACAGCTTTGTGTTCGCTGTTGACCGTAGTAGGCGTATTGTTAATAATTTTGGCTGTAGTGCACTTTCTGTTTCGATTTGTGAGAAGACGGTGCTATGTGAGAGATGGGTGCATGTGATCAGAAGCGTTATTGAACGCGTTGACTGTGTATTGCAGTTCGTTGTAATGTTCGGGTCATTTCGTTACCGAGTTGCGATGACCATTGTGGCGGGTGGATTTTTAATTGCTTTGTACCACTGTACTGTTGAGTTCTGACGTTTGTGTGTGTGCGTGCAGCATGATTGAAGGTGAGGTGGCGACACCTGTCGACGACCGACAACCGGTGCTCGGCGCGTCTGACGTCACGAGTCCGTCACGTGACCTAGACGACTGCGATGACGTCATAGCGGACGACGACGCGTTCCTGGCGGGGTTTCGCGACTGTCGTCGTGAGGCAATACGTTACCTGCGACAGAGGGACCAGGCGGTCGGCGACGAGCTAGAGCGACATCTGACGGCCGTCGAACGCAACTGGCGGCGGCGCGGCGGCGAGGCGCTTCCCGACGGCGACGGCAGCAACAGTTCGCGGCCGGACAGCGACGCCGTCGGATCCGCCGACTTTGCCGCCAGTCCGTTACGGCGGACGCACGAGGACGGTAACGACTCGGCACTCGGTGTCAGTCTGCTTGACGACGACGACTACGAGGACGTCGATGACGAGCGAGGACAGTCAGCAGCGTTGAACTCTGAACTGGACGAGAACGCGTGCGATCTGATGCGACTGGCGCAGAACAATCCACGCATCAACAACATACTCAACGAACTGTTCACACTCATGGACGATGACGACGACGATGACGACTGTGTGATGACGTCATGTGACGCCGACGACACGAAACAGAGTAGTCAAGACGCAGTGACGTCGCATGACGCCGTCACTGACCTCAGCTGAGTCGTGTCATGTGATCACCTGATGGCGGGGCGGGGAGAATAACATTATATACCTGCAGATTGACATTCTGATTAGGCCTATAGAACTGTGCATGTGTGTGTCTGTGTGTGTGAACTGTGTCGTCCGACATGCCATGGGTGGACTGGAATCTCAAACAGGCCCGGGTAGTTGTCTGCAGTGCCGGTATCACTCACGCGAGAATGTCCCATCCATAAAAAGATATCCAGTTTGGTCCAGGCCACTCCTAGCATTCCAGATAGTGTTGAATCAAAGTATTACGAGCAAGTATTTGTAAAATAAGACAGTAGGTATAATTTTGCAAAAAGTCGACCCGCATTTCAAATGATTCATGGAACAAACCTTATGGCACCGGCGTGCACGGGAGCGGTAGGGGTTATTGTCCGGCACCTTTTTGGCTGCAGCGGCATAGATGCTGTACCCTTCCATCATGCAGGTTCTGCAGAAAACCCAAACTGTAATCTCTGAAAAAGCCGACATTGTGCTCTATAACCATTGCCTCGGCTCTGCTGCTCTCGTTGCAGTTTCGTCCCTCACAGATGTATAAATCTATTTAAAATCTCGCTACGACAGAGCACTTGGATAAGACAAGAACCAGAGAAGAGTGGCGAGTGACCAACAAAATGCTAATATGGCCAGTTCACCCCTGTTGTTGTTGCATTGTGCGTGTATATTATAGGCAAATGAACAAGGTTGACATGCGTAACACCGAGTGTAGAGGGGGAGCATGCAGCAACGTACAGCTGCATAGACTGCATACTGCTGCTTGTTTTGCGACAGGCCTACAATTATCTATCCTGCTGAGAGAAAACATTGCCAAAACTTGAAATATCAAACACGGCAACATTACATTTAAAAATATGCTGCAAAATTCATAAGGTAGTGCGGCAACAGATTGAGGGGAGATGGTAGGGTGGTTAATGTGGTTTAAGTCTTCCTTTGCAGGTCACTTATCATACTTATTGCAAAAATAAAATAGCGTCATTGTTATGACTCACAGTGTATAGGGTTAATGTCAACTTGTAATGATGAACAACTGCACGACATGTTTGTTTATTTATATATTAACTTGTGTCGTGTGTGTGTGTTTTGTGAATTAAATATGTATTTATCTGATGTTTAATGGCTTATTAATCCATAACAAAGCTTTCACAGCTGCAACCATATCTATTCACTTCACAACACTTGACGGAAAATATGGACTCAATTTTCACTAACTTTCACAGCCTAGACCCTTCTTATCTTTAACGATCATATGGATGGGTAAGAAATTTGAGTAACTCAGAATACAAACAGTGGAAGCATAGGCAGTGATATCAACAGCAAGGGCACTGGCAGAAATCCTGTTTTGGAGGCTGAAACATAATCCATTACAAGAAACAGACATGTAGTCAATATTAGTTACAATTAGCTAGTTGCCTAATTAATGCACAGCCCCTTCTGGCACACCGTTCTGCCGCAGACGACAAAATGAGCAGCTGTCAAACGACAATGCCGCCACCTCACAGCTGATTGGTCGTGCCCATTTCGTTTGCAGGAAGTGGCCACACATTGATAGGCAACTAGCTAATTGCAAATGCCGACTGAATCAACAGTGGCACACAAATAATGTAGCCTAAAAATTTTGCCTGCATAATGGAGGGGCCCAAGCCCATGTCCTGGATACACTCCTGATCAACAGACAATAAGAAGAATCACTAATAATCAGCCACTGATATGTGACATAGAACAGGAGACGAACAACTGTTAGGTATATGTAACAGTACTTATTTGTCAGATACTGTAAACAATCAAGCACAGAGAACAAAGTACTGTAGAACCCTTAATTTTGGCCACCCTTAATTTTGGCGTTTGAGTCAATGTAATTATTTTGGACCCCGTCATTTTGGCGTTTTTGCTTCCTACTACACTGAAACGCTACTGTATTCAAATTTTCGCGGCCCGTTATTTTTGCGAACTTGCCAGGCTCGCGAAATAAAGGGCATGCGAAAAAAACGGGTTTTACAGTATTCAGCAGTGCAGAACTGATATGTATTTCACAACACATTAGTTTACATACAACATCAAAATGAAAATTAATAAAATGAATTTTTAAAAAGTAAAACAAAAAAAACGGCGAGTCCACTGGATGTGGTTCATACAGTAAGCAGTACACGACGCAAAGGATTTGTTAAAAATGTAAGTTTTGAGCCTCAAATGGAAGAGTAAAGTGAATGAGTGATTATTATTATTAACAAGAGTGTTAAAGTGACTGGACTGGTTCTTCCTCACTGCTTAAGGATGCTGAATGAAAGTGTGCAATACGATGAAACCAAATTGTACAATATTTTCTTCAGTAGAATGGCAAGTCAAGAACTACTTCCATTAATGTGTCAGCAGTCGGCAACGCAACAGACAGTTGCTGTGCTGTGCAGATTTTCATTACGATCACGGTGGAAAAGCTTTTATCACAAAACAAGTCCTTGTTATTATTACTTATCTTTTGTGTGCAGTAAATCTACAAAGCCATATAATCACAGTCTGTAGAAAACAGTTTCATGCAACTTCTGTTTTCCATACACATACATTTGCATGCATTCAATAATATATAGCAAAATAATACAGCGACTCTTCTCTGCATATAACAATAGCAACATGCGGCATGTGGAAGTTCTACAAATAAGCTAATCTGCCGAGAGCACCAACTGCATACACTGGTATCATATTGCTCTAAACAATGTAGCATAAACGCAACAAAAAATAGTGCTAATAACCAGTCGGTCAGTATAAGGCCGTAACTAGGGGTGTTTTGGATGTTAAAACACCCCAAAACAAAAATTTAATAAACCTTGTCGCGTAGAATTCCAATTTTCATGTTCTGTTCAACAGAAATAGAACATTTGTAGCTACCAAATGGGTTCCCCAGCCTGGCCTGCAAGTACACTGAAAATACGACCCTGCTGCGTGAGCTTACAGTGGCAAAAGGAAAGGGGAAGGGAGGAAGGGGAAGAAAGGGTGAAATGGAGAAAATCCCGTTGCCTGGAAAAAAATTTGCGTACATGTTTGTACTTCGACTATCGGCTACGACTGGCGCTGAACTTGGCATTGACACCATCTAAGTAATATTTTAGAGACGGTGGCATGAACGTCACCTGAATGTTAAGTAACACTCAAGTCTGTTATACAGCTGTACGCTGTTCATTCGTATGCAGAATAGCTCGGAGGAGGATTGGCTATTATTACAGCATACTTATACTTATTATTTTTTGCTCTGGTACTTTATTCCCATTGAGCTTACAGTGGCAAAAGGAAAGGGAAGGAAAGGGGAAGGGAGGAAAGGGAAGAGAGGGTGAAAAGGAGGAAATCCCGCTGGCTGGAAATAAATCTCTGGTTAAGGCCTCGAGTCTATACATGCAGAAGCACAATTTACAGAGCTGCTAACAGCAGATGGTCACAGTACGCTGCAGGCTGCGGAGAAACAATCAGCGTTTGTTAATAACGCCTGCAAGCGAGTGAGCAAGTAGAATTTCAAGTCCAACTTCACACCATATCAGGTAACTTCAGAGACAAGTCTTTACAGCAGTTCCATAGCCAGCCATACACACAGCATGCACTTGTATACCAAGATTCAGATGAGTGGCACCAAAACTGGGGCTTCTAATTTTTCATACTTTTCTGTACATAACTACACTGTGTCTCAAAAAAACATCCCCGATGTTTTTAGCTATAACTCGCGAAAGCATTGTTGGATTTTCATAATATTTGGCAGAAATATTACCAAGAAAGCAGGCAATTGAAAGATGCTATAATTTTCCACCTCACCTAATTAATGCTTTTGCACTACCTTGCAAAACTGTAAACACGGAAAATGTATCTTTTCACGTAAATGTTTCATGTTGATTTGCCAATAGACACACAAGTCACATCGGAATTATCACCTAATCACTGATAGACTACTCTTCATTCATAAAACGATA
>Ga0049105_1000881_pt1 | contig 11970 bp, 10 predicted proteins | sample WorMetvaBAHAMAS1_FD_61260 | JGI IMG/M metagenome (GOLD analysis project Ga0049105, IMG submission 61260) | Worm MetaG Olavius vacuus BAHAMAS.1 | ecosystem: Host-associated > Annelida > Digestive system > Unclassified | place: Germany: Marburg | collected 2013-04-09 | reverse complement strand
CACGGAATTCGACAGATTTTCAGGCCGATTATATCACAGTGGTTGAAGATAGACCTATAATGTACGTAAAATATTGTCTCCCAGTTCCAGTCTTCTACTTTTGGCGAAAACTATAACGCATCCTGCAGCGCGGTCTCTCTGCGATAGCTGAGCATCTTGTATTTATAACACACGGTGGTTTTACTTATTAATTTTGATTATAATTATAGATCTGGCTTTCCTTAATCTCAAGCAAATGTTAGAAGTTCTCACTGTACAACTGCTAGGCCTTGGCGTTCGGTCAACTCATCCGTGACAATGGATGAAATGAAAACTACAGTCAGAACAGTAACATTTAGCACACAGTGTAAAGTTCAGTCATACATCAGTTCACACGTTCAAAGCACCATTGAAACATACTAAAAATAGACCCAAAATAATACTTGGACTTGAAAAGCACCACAAAAACAAATGTTGTTGTTAAAAGTTGAGTCAGATAATATTTATCACAAAACAAAGTTCAGTCACACGTTATTTCGCTGTCTGAGGCCGCCAGTCGCAAAACAGTTGACGGCTTAATGCACCACGGCCAGGATAAAGACTACGGGGCGTTGACATTAGTGTAAATGCGTGATAAAAGCAATATGTGAGATATGAATTATTCCCAAATTATGTCCCCCCCTGTGCCCCTTTGCCTCTAAAAGTGGGGTCATGTCCCCCAGCTCCTATGGGAGCGCCGCCATGTATATTACTACACACAGTCCCATAGCTATAGCATATAGCATGGGACAGATTATAAAATCGGTTTGCGTCTGTCAGTGTATCTGTGTGTCATTCTGTGGGCACTCTCACGGTCGCATTTCTTGATCGATTTTCACCAAAATTGGCACAGACGTAAGAACGTTCAAAAGGAAAAATCGAGTTCGTTAAGGGTCAATAACGCACCACCTCTTCCCCTATTTTGCTCCCCCCATAAAACCCCTATTTTAGGCCAAGAAGTCCTGAAAACCCATGCAAATAGTAAGTAATCCTATATCTGCCTTAAATGTACGCGAATCGGCGAAAATTCTGCGTCATGTAGGAAATCGGGGTCGAGGAACTCGATGGTGACGTCACATTTTAGACCGGAAGTGGAAATGTCGCCGTTTAGTGCATGCGCAATGCATGCGGTCATAGAAACAGTTCATTTATTGTGGAATTGGCTATGGGGCAGATACCACGTTACACAGAACGTATTTCTAGTTGATTACTAATTTCATGTTTCAGCAGCTTTATCAAAATTGGGTGCATAAAGGATCATCCACTTGTGTAGATCAGTTAAGTTAATAAAATGCCACCAGCATCATTAGCGGCTGAAGTCTCGCCATGCGACAGTTTATAGAACTACATGTATAATGCGTCAAACTCGAAATGCTTTCTCGACCTTCTGGAGAAGCTTAAGCGCTTCCTTAGACCCTTAGCCCCAGCAGAAGGGGAGGGGACTGGAAGGGGCATAGGGAAGAGGGAAAGGAAAGCGGAATGGGGAAATAAAAAGAGGAAAGGGGAAAGGGTAGTAACACAGTCATGGACGGCGTCTATAAATAAATGAAAAGTACGGAAATGGGAAGTACAAAATTATAACGGGAAGTATAAAATTATAAATTTGGGATTTGCTTCCGCCAACGAAGGGGATAGAGGACCCTGGAGTGTGAGGTCGGAGGCGCTGGTTTGTGGCTAGTGAGACGGTGAGTGACTAACTCACGTGTTGTTGCGCATTTAGTCACAGCTGGTCGAGTATTACTACTTGTGGAAGAAGTCGGCCACAGCCTCCACAACGCGACCTCATCGACAACACAGAAGACAGGCTCTGCGACGTCAGGCACCGACACCGACTCCGCCGTCTAGCGAATCCGGTTTGTACTATGCAAGTTTTCACTAGTCGGTCAGTCGAACTCACATTCAACATCTACTTGTGGCGTCTGTTGATTGAACCTGTAAGACTAGTGAGTGAGTGAGTAGTTTCTTGTCGACACATCAGCTATGATCAGCATGTATTAGGCTGTGTAGTGCCTTTCAGTTACATTACATTACATTAGAAAACTATTTATAGTGGCCTAAGTAAGAGTAACTTCAAGGACCACTATGGCGACGTAGTTATAACACAATGTCTGGGTAAGATCGCTGAAATAAATGAGTTTTCAGCCTCCGACGAAATGTTGTGAGTGACGAGGCAGACCAGACGTCAACGGGTAGACTGTTCCAAAGTCGAGGGCCGGCAGTAGCAAACGACCGATCGCCAACAGTAACAAGTTTAGTCAATAGTGTGGAAGATGTGATAAAAAAGTGAGGGGTATAATCAAGGCTATTTAGCTGCACCTGTAGGCTAGAGTTACGGATGTTGATGTGTTGATCCTTATAGAGCACACATATTGCTACCACTTTGTGACTAACTGTGAAAGTCCTTGTCATTACAATGACGGTGTGTTTGGTGACAGTGGAGGAACCGAGCTCACCAAGTGACGGCTCGGACAATGAGATGGAATCAGACGAGGGAAGCGACCGACTGGCGGCGTCATCTGCAGCCGACTATGTCTGCACTCACTGCAAGTCAACGAGTACGGATGCTTTGCTTTATTTACATGCTTATATCATCCAGCGATCGTACATGTTGGTGATTCTGTTGGATTTTAAGTTTTTTGCACGTTTTATTCGCGGTTTAGTTTTTGTTTGTGTTTATTGTGTATTTTCTCGTCCCATGTGGGTCTGGAAGCCGATCTGTTTCTTGGCTTGATCTGTTGTGTTTATCTTCACTGACTGTACAACTTGTTCATAAAAAATACTGTGTCATGCTACAAGTATGTCTTCTTCTTGGCCTCAAGGAACATATGCCACTGACAGTACACCGCCACATCACACGGTCTTGAGCCTTCTCCATTTTACTGCACTGTTTACCATTGTTAAACATAATACGAACATTCGTTGGCTCAGAATGAAGGATGGCCGTGGAAGACAGCCTCATTGGCATCAAAGCTCCTTTCAGGTTTTGCCCAGCTGCCTCATACAAGAACCCAGCTTCTCATGTGTATTGTTTGCTTAAAAGCTAGAGCAGAGTTCTGCTGAATTTCTTGGTCCTATGGCAAGAGGTCTGATTTTCTCGTCATTTCCGTAATTGGATGTTTTCCAGTCCAGTTGACTGACCCAGCTTAAACCCCCGACCCGGAGACCAGTTGGTTTGAGTTCGGAGTTTTCCTTTTTCAAGATGGATTTTCCCAAAAAGGCTAAGTGAGCGAGATGTACCACTGTTTGAAATCGGAGTTTTGGTTCTCCCAGATACTGCTTATTATTATTATTATTATTATTATTATTAAATGTTTTTGTTAACGAGTCAGTATGTCGACATAATATGATGAATCGTGGGTCATGGGTTGCGAGTCGTCTGTTGGTCTTATTCCGTATTATATGGTACAACCCCTCAAGTGTCACTTCATAGAGGGCTTCATCCATCTGCCACTGGGAAGATGCATCTGTATGCTGCAGTACCTCATTTTCGGGATTATGTATCTGCATATTAAAAAATTGATTTTATTTGATGAATGCTTTCGTCACCAAATCTCTCTCAGCCAGATATCTGCATTACCATCACAAGAATGACGAGAACATAGAAGACCGTCGTCAGCAAGTTTGATAAGTGGGTCCCACTCCACAAGTGATATCCGATCTCTGAAACATGACAGTGAAATCAAACGATTAGTTTTTTCGACACCTGGGGTATTGAGGTGCGTGTAATGGATATACAGAATTCTGTACATGAACTTTTATTTCATAGTATTCTGGTATGGCTGTTGACGTGTGTCTTTAGAATCAGGTTCGTGGTTTGAGAGCGGTAGCAGCAAGAGTGGCGGTATGATTTGTGCCAAGTGCAAGACTTTCCGCTGTGCTTCCGGTGCAGCTAATGGCGAAGCTCCGCCATTTATGTTCCGACCAGTCAAAGATGAAGATACAGCTGCTGTACGTGTTTCAGTCTGTTTGCTATTGTCTACTCCGTATATATGATACAGTATGCCGGTGAGAGTAGACAGCTTAGTACAATACACAGCGTCGACATTAAAACTAAAGTAATGCTGTATGTTGCATCAGTTCTTGTTTACTTGTTGAAGTGTACGAAATTATAAGCCAGTCTGTTAATTACATTTTGGGTTTTTAGTCCATATTGCTGCTTCAGGCTGATGTGTTTATTCATGTTGTACAGGGGCGTAGCCAGGAATTTGCTATAGGGGGGACAAACCAGGTGGTCTGGGGGACAGAAGTCCCCTAGCGGGGTCCAGAGGCAGAGCCCCGGTGGAGGTCTGGGGGCAAAGCCCCCAGAAGCCGGAGACAAATGTCGATAAGAAAAACAAACAAACCACCAATATGAGACAGTAAAGACTAGTTTCATATGTAATACTGGAAACAACAAAATCTGCAAAAAAGTACAGATTGCATCAGTGGACTAGAGGATGCATTAACTACAGACAGTGGTAGTGGTTAGACGTATATAGGCGACGTCCACAAGGTTTAGAATTGGATTTGTTGGAATATGGAAACCCTACACAACACCAACGGGGTCGTGACAAAAAATTGACCTACGGTGACGGAGGGACATGCACCCACGTCCCTCTCCTCTGCCTATGCCCCTGATGTTTTAATATTAATTATAATTACCGGTACAGCAGACTCATATTTCCGACTAGAATAAAAACAAAGTGCGAGCAGTGACAGTAAGCAGTCATAGAAATAACTAGTGTTCTTGTGTTTGGATGAATTTCTCAGCATGGCCGAAAGATGGTTCCAAGACTGTGGGAAGCCGAAAGCCTGAGCAACCAGGAAAGTTCAGTAATGCCTGTTATCAGTGTAATTGATGCATGTGCCGTGGTTTGCAGGACAATGACCAGCGGTTGGAGAGTGCAAGCAGCATTGACGGTGGCACCGAGACATCTGACGATGGAACTAGCGGATCGGTGGAACGAGCAACACCATGTTCCAACGTAACTCGCAGTAGCAGCGCTGGTGCTGCGGCATCAGACAAGGTCAGCATAGCTCGCCATTGCTGTTGTGTGTCTTAAGGGCAATGAGCCAATGACTAGGTACTGGGCGGAATATTTGTCCTTTAAAATTTCTTTACTAAATACTCAGATGCCGCATTGTTTGGAATGTTAATTAGAGTGATAACGATTTTGGCAAAATTTAGCTAACACCTGTGCATAAACCGAATTCGTTTTATGAAGCTAATGTGAAGGCAATTTACTGTGCACTGTGAAGCATAATTATGTTGCTCTCACTGCTTTGACACTGTTGGTTGGGAATCAGGAAGAGCAGCTGGTCTGCAAAAATACTCCTTCAACAGTTTTCATACGTTTTCTTGGAGACTTTGGATACCAATAGCTAATTCAGGTAAACCTGATAAAATAGCCATTAAAAAGGATGCGTGTGTAAAGGGTAAAGAGTGATTCCATTCCCAGTTTTTAACTTCTGCATAGATCAGTGGTCAGTGTAATGTAATTATTTTTGCGGTGTCGATCGTTAATTGCACTGACATTTTGCGTGTGTTACAGGACGTTGCCATTTCTCTCTGCCAGTCACAAGTTTCTGCTATTCCTTTGAAGACTGAAGTCGAACTGAGTGAACATGATGCAGCTAGTCATCTTTCTGCTGTTCCTGTAATAACTGCTGTTCCAGGCAGCAAAGTTGAACAGTCGGAAGATTGGAAGCATTTAGACACAGATGACTGGAAGAGCTGGAAGCAAGAAGTGTCCGAGCCGGCAGCAGCTTCACTACCGGTGAACTGCAGTGACGTTAATGCTGTTGGCAGTGCTACAGCGATCGCGGAACCATCGACGGACGTGTCAAGCACTGAGGTCTGTGATATGAGACATATGAAGACTGAGCAGGGACTTGATTACAGCACTGTGGCCTGTTCAGCATCCTCATCGGAGGTGCGAGCTGCTCGTGTAATTGCGAGTATTGCTCCATGCGCTCCTGTGCAGCTGAACGAACAGCTGTCAGCGTGGAAAGTGCCCTTACCTGGTCAACCACCGCCGCTTGTTCACTCAGCCTCACACGATCAGTCATCAGCGTCTCCGCTGCCAACATCTGTGATTCAGTCGCCGATGGTCGTCGACGAAACATTCACAGCGCTGTCGCAGAATGATTCTGATGACTCCGAGCAAGAGTTGAGAAACGGCAGTCCAAGTCCGGAGCCGAGGCTGTTAAATGAGGAATGCCATCGGAGTAAAAATGCCATGTATGTTGTAATTTTTGCTGGTATATATTTTGTTATTGTTAAAATATTTTTTACATACATGTAGCCATGCTGGCAAAGCAGGTATTATTAGTAGCAGTGTGTTTGTGTCCCTGTGTCTGAGAGTACAAAACTGAAAAGCTACTGATCATACGTTAATGTAATGTAATGTAATTTACTATGAGTATGTGTTGGTGGCAGCACGCAGGTTTTTGATGCACTAGGACACAGTTTAATTAAGATTGCTTTGATGAACTGTTTGTAGCTTTATCCGTCGTTGGTTTCGAGGTCGCACGACATGTGCCCGCTGCGACGTCGAGTTTAGTCCACATCCCCGTAGTGCCCTCGCCGAGAAACGTGACAGTGCAGTACCGAAACCCGCTGCGAAGCACAATCCTGCTGGACAGGCTGCAGTGCCAAAGGATGTTCGAAAGCCTGAGCTAAGGCCAGAAGAAAAGGTGCGAAATGCAACGAAATCTGTTATATTACTAAAGTAGTTTTGTTTCGCATGTTATGTACACTGCTTGCGTTAAGTTTTGCTGTTTTTGTAGGTTAATCCGGGTTTGTTATTCAAGAGTTTTTATACAGTTTTTCATTGATTAAAATGAGATGTAGTCATGGTATTCATATACAAAGTGTACACTTAACACTAACAGAATGAAAAAAAGATCATTGTAATATACAATCTATGTATATTAGAAAATAGAACGTTTTTTAGTTGCAGACTCACTACTATTCATAAGTGTCATTACATTACGTGCTTCATGTAAAAATGATTATCGAGGAAAATTGACAACAAAGATTTGTAAGTAATGGAGCATTTTACTGCAGCTGTAGAGTCCGAAAACATTCTTCCTATGCAGCTAAGTTGTCAGTTTGAACAGAGTTTTCAGAAATCATATGAATTAATTTCTGTGCTCTTCTGCATATGGATCTGACGCTAACACGGACTTGAAAGAACTGTATTATGCAGCCAAGTTTCAGAGTGCATTTAGAATATTCGCTGTTTATGTTACTGTTAATTGATTACCTTAGCATGTTTTGCATGTTAAGTAGATGATTTCGAGAAATATAGAATTTGTTGGGTTAATTTCTGCCTGATTGGCAGTTTTTTGTTACAATTTTTAAAGTTGTACGTCGTGTTGTCAATGTAGAAGAAGTCGCACACACCACCGGAGAGCCGTGGAATTGATGCACAGATTACAAGCACTCTTTTAGGGTATGGTGCGGACTTGACATCTGTTATGCCACCACGAGGACCCGGCTATCCAGTTGGCAGTCATCCAACGCCAGCACTACAGAAACTCTCGGAATACATTCGGCCACGAGCGCCAGGTTTGACTGACTGCGGTGATTGCATTGTGTGACCTCGTGATGGCTGCTGTTTTGCACCAAGTCCAATACTAACAATAAATAACAGGCACTACTTAATGCATTGTGCTAACATTATATTAGATCCTTTATGTGCAGTGATAATGTTGATGTTCTACTATAGACTTGTTAAAGCAGAATGAGCTGTTTCTGTCAGGTGTTGCTGAGCCACCGAGGGTGATGCCATACGGGCCGTCTGGGCCTCCAGCACCACCACCACCTCCACCACAAGGTCTCGATGCTTACCTGCGAATGCCCGGAGCATATTTTCCTCCTACCATTTGGGAAGCGTAAGTTAGATTGATCTTAATGTGGTATTGGTTTTTATTGGTTCACTATTAGAAATGTGTCACTAGTGGTGTTATTTTACATCATTCTTGTAATTTTGGTGTACATTTATGCTGTATCGTGTTTAGTTGGATTTATTATTTGGTTTCATAGTTTTTCGTCTCGGAAATCTTGTGCTCCACGATGGTGTTATGATTGCTTACATGTATTGTTTGTAGAATCTAATGCTTTCGTTGAGATCTGTTGTCATTTGTGACAGTGCTTATATAGCTCGGGCAACAATATGTTTCTAGCATCTCGAAGTCTCACTGTTGAAGTAAACTGAAACAAGTTGTGCACACAGTGTTTTACTGCAGCTAAAATTTGAGGACAGAGCCGTTGAATTGCTGTGGTAGGATGGAACGTGATATGGCAAAAGACAAGCGAGAGGCTTGGGAACGTGATGTCGAGAAGATGCGGCAGATTCTTGCAGCCCAAGGTTGTTTTTGTATTTCAGCATGTTCCCCATAGTTCTGTACAGCTGACTTTTTTGACAGTAACGTGAGCAGTTTACAAACATCAACCTGTTCACGATTGAGAGTTTGCTTATCTTCTCGTGCACACATACATGTATTGTCTGGTCTTGTCTTTAGCCTTCCTCAATCCAGGGATCGGCCACACTATGGACTGACTGCCTTATGCCATTGTACTCTGTCCTCTGCCATACTCGATACATCAGCTAAGCCAAGGCCTGTCCAGGAATTTGTGTTATCCATCCATGCCAGTCTTTCTCTTCCTCTTTCTCTTCCTCTTGCTAATGTCTCTGTATAAGGTTTTTTTCTAAGCAGCTGCCACTCCGTCTCATCACATGCACACGCGTACAAATTAATAGTAGTAGTAAAACCTGGCATGATGTGTACAGCAAGAAATCATCATTGTTAAATTTCATCTGGTTTATGTGGTGAATGTAGAACATCACTGAGTGACTGACGGCTTTCACATTAGCTCTGAGATCTACGCTGCTATTGTCTACGTCACTGTCACTTGTTGAATATTAATTGTGATGAAACTGGAATATGCAGTTGATAATAATTTTACTCTCTAGTTTGTATTTTAAACACATTGTTGCACTATTATAAGTCTGTTGGCTTCTGGTGACAGTAGCTTGTTTGACTGTACAGAGTTTGAGCGATTGGCTGCAATGGCTCCTGGCATCAACCCCGATGCTCCGTATTTGGAAGAACTACAGCGAGTTTATGGATCACTGGCTGTTGGAGCTCTTCCACCTGGAATGACTCCAATTCCAAATGTTTTTCCACCACCAAATATTGGAGTCGATATAGTACAGCGTGAACGTGAGCGGCTCGGTAATGTCTTCTCGTGGTTTCGTTATTGTCGAATCATTTATCCACTGTTTTGAGTTGTTGCAGTCATCTTCCAGTGAAATTTTTATGCCTCTGTCACCAACAGGCAGCAAGGGCATTGCGTTTTCTGGCCGTCTCTCTGTCAGTTGTCCATTGTCCATTATAAACACCTGTTTCGCGGGATGCAATATTTAGTGGACAGATTTCAGTGAAACTTGTAGTCATCATGTGAGTGAGCATTGCTGAAAAGGTTTTCAAGGTCGGAGGTCAAAGGTCATGGTAATTTTCAGTAATTGTCTCCAAACTGCACTAAGGTATTAGAATTCGTATTCATACTCGCTAAAGAGTGCCATCAGCTCGGTAGAAGCATATATTTCGACAGTGTGGCGTCGACGCTCACTTGTTTGTTAAAGATGATAATTTTCAATAGCAGAGGTGCATTCAAAGTTAAAGAAGATTTGATATCGTATTTAATAGTTTGATTATGTGTCTTGGTGATGCGGTGGCTGGAACATTAGACTTAATAACTGAAAGGTTATAGCTTTCATTCTAGGCTGTTGCACTTTCATGTAATTACTTTGGGCAAGGTGTTCACACACACACACACAGGTGCCTTTGTTACCAAGCAGTATCTTCCTGTAGACTGGGATCTGTGCTTGCAGTAAATATGGAACTATCTTTGTATGTTTATATTTTACTGATTAATAATTACTGGATGTACCGCATTTGTTGCAGTGGTTTTTGCAGAGCTCACTGAAAGTTGTTTGTTAATGATACAGCGTTAGATAAGTGCGATAATATTGGTGCGTGTTTTGCTGGTGAATTGTCAGATGTGCTGCGGTCAAGCCAAGAGCAACAGCAGCAGCAGCAGCAGTTGGCAGCTGCTTTGGCTGCGAGTGGAAATCGTGTGAACGCAGCGGCTGTGTACCAGCTGTTCCAGAAATACTCGCAGGACCCAGCAATGTTGCAGCGTCACATGCTTGCATTGGCGTCGCCGAAGGATCAGGAACTGGCGCGAATGATGGATGCTTCAAGCCTTATCTACCATTTTGCCCGTACGCCTGCTATGCTCTTACTTACTGTTTATGCTTTGTGTTGTGTGTGCAGCCAGTCAGTGACATCTGTTAAGATTTTGCCACCTGTACTAGCAGTATCACTTGTAATAACAGAAATCATAGTAACGGTAGTAGCACACTATGAGTCAAAAAACCAGACCACAAAAAACAGACCATAAACAACATTTTCAAATAACTCCACGTCTGGTTCATATCAAACCATAGATTTTGATACAAAGAATTATCATTTACTTTCTACTGTAAAAATTATCACCAGTTATGGCTTTATCTAAGAATGGCAGGCACTAATATTGCACTGCAGTTCATGAGATGCAGCTGAGCATAGAAGATTGAGCATCCACTGAGACCCGTGTGACTTGGTGATGGCATCAGTAAGAGCATTTAGCCAAAACTATTCCGTGCTAAAGAAAAAGTACGTCGTCATGGGGGATATGTCTGATAGCCCTCAAACAGGGGGAGAGGTGCATGACATTCGCTGTTGTTTTTGATGATGGCAGCATAACCACCAGTCAGTCTAGTTATCATTCCAACACATATATTACGCTAATCTTTGATTTAACGCTAGGACAGTTCTATCGGTTGCTTAAAGCGCATTTGTTTGTCCGAGACTCCGGCGCCTAGTGACTTGTTCTTATTAGTGTGCTGTGTATAAATTGTCTAACCTACCTACCTTTGTCATCATCATCGCCGTGTTTTAGCATCTCACTGTCCTTAGTATTGTCCTTCAAACTGTACAAACCGTACTCTTTCAAAAACATCTGTCCGAAGCATCACTGAATGACCAAAGTTTTCATTACAGATGTTGTGTGTTGAGTTGAACTATCGTAAACACTTTTAGCAACAAAAGTGCCGGGAAAAAAATTTCTGTTCACTTTCGATGAGAGTAAGGTTCTGAAAATGAGTACGCCTTGTGTGCTTTAGAAGGAGTTGATAACTGTAAACGACACGTTAGCAATCTTGTGTAGTCATGTTGCACAAGATGATTGTTGTTTGCAGGCGCAGATCCTTTAGCTGCAGCAGCTGCGTCCAGCTCGTCAGCAGCATCAGCAGCCGTACCCGCCGCACTTCCACATCACTTCGTGCCACCGGGTCAAGAACATCCGCTGGTTGCAATGGCACAGAATTATGAACGAATGTGCGCCGAGATGTTGAGTCGTCCGCCATACAACACTGATGCAATTCTGGCTCAGCAGGTGAGGTCACTGTGAAGAAAGTTATTTGTGCATGAAACCGCAATTGTGCACGTCGGCCAAAACAGAGCACTACTTGTTCGAGCGCAACAAACTGAAATGCTTAGTCACATAATGCGTGATGAAAGTTTGGAGAAAGACGTAGTGTTGGGACAAATGTATGGCTCGAGTCATTTTGCCAGTCTTATCAGCTCTGGCAACGAGTTACCAGCCGCTCCTTGTGAAGACCATGTGAAATATAGACATTTCATATATGGAGATGTGCATGAGGTGGCGTGGTGGTGTTGCGGTAGAGTGTCGGACTTGCGATGAAGAGGTCGCAGGTTCGAGTCTCAACCGGGCATCACGGCGTAAAAACTCTGGGCAAGTTTCTCACACCTATGTGCCTCTGTCACCAAGCAGTACAACTTGGTACCGGTCAAAGGGCGGTTGCCTTGCGACTGGGGAGTACAGACACTATGGTCCGT
>Ga0049105_1000880_pt1 | contig 11972 bp, 12 predicted proteins | sample WorMetvaBAHAMAS1_FD_61260 | JGI IMG/M metagenome (GOLD analysis project Ga0049105, IMG submission 61260) | Worm MetaG Olavius vacuus BAHAMAS.1 | ecosystem: Host-associated > Annelida > Digestive system > Unclassified | place: Germany: Marburg | collected 2013-04-09 | reverse complement strand
GCAGGTATGGTGTTTATTGCAGGTAAAACTGTGTGATCCATGCCTGAGCGCTTTAGAGTGGTTTGTATACCATACAAGGCGCTATACAAGTGCTCGGATTTACCTTTACCTTTACCTTAACGGAATCCTAATATACTAGATAACAGGATGGGCGAACTGACGAGTGCATTTAATCCATTGCCATCCGTGGCGACATCGAGTATTTCTTATCAAACAATCGGTTCCCAGTTGTCCTGAAATTCCTGATATTCCTGAAATTTTAACATTGTCATGAAATCAGAAATTGTCCTGAAATTTTAGTCATTTGGTAAGAATGTCCTGATGTTATGCCGTAGTTACGGCATTGCCTTCATTCTGCACTTGGTTACCTCATAACTGGACTCTTTATATGGCTGACGTTGAGTGTCCAGTACTGTTTTCAGTATATTTTATGTGTAACATTGCCTTAGTAACATTTTTATGACTGCAGTACTGATCTGCTTGACTGATTAAGATTTGTGAGCACATAAAAACGTGCATTTTCTGCGTCTTGAGCCTCGTGAAACCAACAAAAATGTCCTGAAATTTACTATAAAAAATTGGTCCTGAAATTTCACTTCTTGCTCCTGCTCCAAAATGAACCATAAATTGTTTAACAATCTGTGGTTCATTTTGTATCACACATGGCTGCGATGCATGTGGCATTTTGAGTCGTAAGTGGGGTGAATTTGCATCGCATTTTGCGATGCGATACCGCTTAGTGCGAACACTGAGTAGTGAAGTCCGATATGTTGGAGAACAGGAAAATTTCTGTAACACTTGAATGGTGAATATTTGTTTTTAGTGTGGTATGGTTCACTGGACTAGGTGCAAAGGGAGTTGACTGTTATAAAGTTAAAAACAGTAGTCTTGCTCCAGATAAAGTACTAAACATTCTGACACATGGATTGCCTTTCTGTGTCATCATATACACTAGTTACAAACTTTTGAAATACACTAGTTACAAACTTTTGAAAATGGTCTGGTTTTTTTGCGCTGCATGGAGAGATGAGAAAGCTGTCTGTCTGTCCATCTGTCTGTCTGTCAAACGTGTGGATTGTGACAAAACCGAAGAAAGAGCTGTTCAGATTTTTTACCATACGAAAGATCATTTAGCCTAGTTTTCTGAGAAGAAGAATGGTTGGTGGGGCGACACCTTCTACCTGAAATTTTGGGTCAACCGGAAGTCCACTACGCGCATTCCAATGAGCCTAAGATGATCATTGTACATTGCCCCTAAGCCCCCAAAGGGGGCTCAAAGACGCAAAACGGCTGATTTCCATCTAAAATAGCACTTAGAAAGTCTGCTACAGAGTTTCTATGTGTGTATACTGTCAGCGGCAATGAGTACCAGCTTCGGCTAGGAAGGCAAAGGCAGTATGGTTCATTCCATTAGCAGATGTACGCGGGGTGTGCAGGTAAAATTGTGATATCCCTTGAGAACACGTGCCATACCTGAGTGCCTTAGAGGTGTGATCACGACAAGGCGCTATACAAATCCACGTTTACCTTTACCTTTACCAAAGTTGTAAGGCATTCATTGGCCTAACTATCCGTGCAAAAACAATTGGTGGGGGCCACCCCTTCTACCTGAAATTTTCGATCAAACTGACCGTGTTGGAGCGAAATCGCCGATTTTCTATCTCTTTTCGTTCGTAGCGGCTCAGCCATAACACCTAGTGAAAAAAGTTCAGTTAACACTAATAGGAAATCCACTACATGCTTTCCAGCGAGCCCAAGATGAACATTGTACGTTGTCCCTAACCCTCCAAAGCGGGACTCAAAAAAGCAAAATGGCCGATTTCCGTCTAAAATCGCACTTCACTTGAAGAAAGTCTGCTACAAAGTTTCTTTGTGTGAAAACTGTCTGGGACAAAGTTGTAGGACATTCATTGGCCTGACTGTCCCGGCGAAAATGATTGGTGGGGGACATCCCCTTAAATATAAATTTTGCATTAAGTACGAGGGGCATTCAAAAAGTTTTGCAACTTGATACCTTAAGTAATAAGTTGATAATTTTTTATTGTTGATTGAAGAAATGCAGTCCTTAGTTACTTCAAATCTGCTGATAAAATGACTGCATCATATGCGTAAGCCATGGAAAGTATAAAACTTGAGTGTCGTGCAATAATAAAGTTTATGTTAAAAGAATGGTGTAATGTGACAACAATCCATCAACGTTTGGTTGCTGTGTATGGCCACTCTGTGCCTTATTACTGTACAGTAACAAGATGGTTCAACGAATGTAATGTGACAACAATCCATCAACGTTTGGTTGCTGTGTATGGCCACTCTGTGCCTTATTACTGTACAGTAACAAGATGGTTCAACGAATTCAAACATGTCTGCCAGTCTCTGGAAGATGACCCCCGGTCTGGTCGGCCTTCAGTTGCAGTGAATCTGATATCAGTCGCTGCTGTAGAAAAACTGATTATGGCAAATCGAAGAGTAAAGGTGTCATAGATTGTAAAAGAGTTACAAATTGCTGCCAGGAACATTGAAAACATAATTCACAAACATCTTCATATGTCAGAAATGTCTTTTCTTTGGGTGCCTCAAAATCTGAAACTGCGCGATCAGCATCAACATATGGCTTTACATCAGAAGCTTATGGATTTGTACACAAGTGACAAAGAAAAGTTCTGTCGTCGTTTGTTTACTGGGGTCTAAATGTGGATTCACCACTGGGACCCAGAAAGCAAATTAGAATCTATGCAGTGGAAGCATTTGGATTTCCTACATCTAAAGAAATGTAGAACCCAGACATCAACCAGTAAAGGTATAGTGACAATTTTCTGGGATTCTGAAGGATTACTTTTGATAGACTGCTTGCCTCCAGAGAAGACAATTACTGGCCAGTATTATGCAGAACTTACGTGTAAAGTGCATGATGCCAACAAATGGAAACGTCATGGGAAACTGTCATTGGGTGTTTGGCTTCTTCAAAACAATACGCCAGTTCACAAATCACTTGTTGCACAGCAAGCTGTTCGCTACTGTGGATTTGTTCAACTAAACCACTATACGTACAGTCTAGACCATGCTCCCAGTGACTATTATCTGTTAAGAAATCTAAAATATCATCTTCATGGAAACCAGTTTGCAAACGACGAATCGCTTAAAGCTATTGTTGAAGCATGGTTTGATGGACAGGAGAGAGAATTCTTTTTTTAAGGAATAAACAGCTTTGCAGAAAAGTGGCAAAAGTGCATTGATGTTGTAGGAAACTGTATTGAAAAATGCCACTATGTTTGAAAGTTTGTGGTTCGTTTCTATATACAAGCTGCAAAACTTTTTGAACGCCCCTTGTAAACTACTACTCAGCGCCGCTGCTGTGCTTTCACAAATTGTGACGAATGCTCTATTTGCATCGCAGTTATTACAATGGAATATCAAATTACTAATAATGTTCATTAACTGAATTAACTGATGTTTGTTTGGATGCATTACATGATCACGGATGAAGACGTATAAATATTCGCATTGCACGTTAACGCGTACAGAGCAGGCATAAGCTTTCGGTGGGTGGGTGGCAGTGTAGTGTTGCTGCTAGACTTTTAAAAATCAGCCCAGATTTCTTAAGCAAAATAACCCAGATAAAGAAACCAAGTTTAAACCTGCAATTACCTCCAAAATTGACACGTAAATGCTGCATAATTTTGCATTAAATACAAACATAGTGACATGAAACAGTGAAATTATCATTTGTCTCAACGTCAATGCCGTAGGATAGAGCGATGGTAGATGCACGCTTTTCACACTTATATTTTTGACAAAGCTTATACACGCTGCAGCGCGGATTGCCTGCGATAGTGGTCCTACTTGTTGGTATTATGCTGTTCCCTTCCATGCAGAATGATATAATTCCAATCCTGTCTTGACTCAGATTCATCTCTAGCTGATAAAATAGACAATGATGTGCTGCGTCAAAGTGAGGACAATGCTTGGGAGAGAACTTTCGGTTTCACTGGACTTTCTCTCTGAAACTGTCTAATTTTGAGGCGGATTGATGATTGTACAACAGCATTTACATGTGATATTAAGTCGTTTTCAAGTATTCATTTTAATTCTGTTATTGTTGAATATTTTAGCAATATTCTTGGAATATTGCTTTGTGTGCCTTGACTTGATTTTACGTCTATTTTTTAGCTGTGCAACGTAGTGAAGCACAGCATTTGCTAAGATAATGCCTGTCAATCCATTCTTACTTCCATCTGTCCTGTCTATATCTGTGTCTCACTCATGATTCATGCCTAAGTGGCTCACGATATGGAAATGCACTGCAGCGCACCATAGAACGATGTCTTTACTTTCTTGAGACCAAATTTTTTATCCTGAATTTAGGGATTCAGCAAAAACGTGAGTTAAACAGAGGCACCCACTCTGTTGACTCCCTTCTAGGTCAAGTGGTTAAAGGTCAAGGTCACAGCATAACATAATGACGGTAAAAGTTTACTAAATTATCAACAACAGGGCCGTGGAATGTTTGATTTCACTCAGATTTGGTACAGTCTTTGATCACGTGACACCGGATGTCCTACAAACATTCAAGGTCAAGATGTCAAAGGTCAAGCTCACAGCATGACATAACGTATCAGCAGTAAAAACGTTATAAGAGAGGAACAGATAGGTTGACCGAGTTCAAACTTGGTCAAATTATCCCAGAGTGCACAATGCTTCACGTTTGAAAACAGCAGGCTAGCTGAATATCGCTCTCGCCGGTACATCTAGGCGAGTGACGCGAAAGCGATGCACGAGCACGATAGATTCCAACACTGACACTGACAAACCTGCAAGTCCCATGTTATTGAGTCCCACAAAGTGGAATTAATTGTGCTAAATGAGTTATGTTACAGTTTGTACAACAAAAACTCTTCACTCGATCAATTAGCATTTAGCAGCATGTCACATTTAAGCGAATAGGTCGAAATTTGATTTCTATCTTTCTTTAAGAAGGATGAATGAAGGTAATTTTCCTTTACAGGCCTAACAACCATGCTAGAAAGCAGGCCTTGTGTGATCTGTCTTAATCTCACAGACTTAATCTCACAGGCTTTATGTTATACAATGTGGGTCGTTATTTTGACGACAATGACGGGTCGTGTGTCGCGTGCGTGCATGATCCGTGAAGCGTGACACATTTATTGCTTTGTTTTACTGTCTGCCAACAGAATAAACCGATAATAAATGAACAATGTCGATATGTGCAATTACATGAAACTGGAAGTTGGAATGCATTGAAACAACAAGGCGAGCGATAAAACGCTTGCGCCGGACCTCTTTAGGCGAGGGATCGGCGAGAGTGATCGATCGCTCACCTCAAATCGAAAGGACTGAGAGTGCAGTGCAGCAACACATTTGACATGTTAAAGTATTAAATATTGAAATTGCAATAACTCAGCTATTAGTTGCTGGATTTTGATAAAATTTTGTACTGAGTTTGACCATACACTACACATGCTCAGGGTCATTGTGTCAAAGGCCGAGGTCACAAGGTATAATGTAACAGCATAATGTAAGCTATCAGCAGTAAAATGCTATTATGACAGCAATGGATATTTTCATCGACTTCAAATTTGGTGTGGGCATATCAGTTAAAGCGGAGAATGACTGGCGTGGCGTCTACCCTATGCACATAGTTTATGCAAACTTTACCAGTGCTGCCAACATAGACTCTGACACCTTCAATTCAGTTGTGATTTATTTGATTACTAATCTGTATATTTGGAATTTATACTTCACTGTAGAACTTGTGTGATGTGTTGATGAACATTAAGCAGTGTTTGCTGTTTTTATCATGCTGCATGTAAGTTAAGTAAGTAAATGTCGATTTGTAGAGCGCGATTGTGTAACACCTCTAGTGCATTAATGTTTCGATTGTCCGGCAAACAGATACGTCTTCAAGTCCCACCTGAATTGTTTGGAGTCAACAGCTAGATCACACAAATGATCAGGCAGTGAATTCCAGACTGTTGTTCCGGCGACAGAAAATGCACGGGTCCCAAAAGTGCTGTGGCGAACTCGCGGAACCGACAGTTGATGACATCTGGCAGATCGCAGACACTGGCGACCAGACAGACCATGTTTGTATTTCCCAGTCCCTGTGACCAGACGTGCTGCAGCATTTTCAACATGCTACAACTTGTCTTACAGCACGGAAAACAAAGCAGAGTTACAATAGTGGATGTGCAGTGTGACAAAGGGTGGACTAATGTCTTTACAGACTCAATGTCCGGTGAGCAACGAACACATCTCGGCTGCTGAAGCCAGAAGAAACATGTCGTGCAGGCTTTTGAAACATGCCTGTCAAGACCAAATTCCACCGCGATAGTGACACCCAAGAAGTCAAACAAATTGCTCCGTTTTATCACATTGTCACCAAGCTGTAGGGAGGGACTGCCACCCCCACGTAAACTCAGTTATGTCCAGACAAGCTCGGTCTTGTCTGTATTGAGCTTGAGACGACTGGCCGATTTCTGTAATGCATTCCTCGAGTTGATAGAACACACTATCTACGTCACCGTGTAAACAGTGCAAATAGTTCTGTGCGTGTCACCAGCAAACGAGTGGAAGTTTACCTGACGTTCTCCAACAAAGTCTCAAGGTTAGCCATGTACATAATAAACATGCGTGGACCTAAAACTGAACCTTGCAGCACAGAGCAAAGCAGGTGAACCACAAATGAACTGTTGCTGCCAAGAACAACTCTAAAGGACCTATCGTACAGATATGAACAGAACCACTGGAGGATGACATCACGGTGACCAAACTGACGCTCAAGACAAAGCATCAGAAGATCATGGTCAACGGTATCAAATGCCGACGTCAAATCAAGCAAGCACAGAGCTGAGACCTAGCTACTATTGGCTGTCGGGAGCAGGTCGTTGTAGACCTTCAGCACCGCAGTCTCAGTACTGTGAAACTGACGGCAGGCTAACTGAGATGCTGGCAACTTGTCGTTTTTGTCGAGGAAGGCCTGAAGTCTAACCTGAACAGCATGAGAACGAGACTGAGGTGATGACAGTAAGTCAAAATGTGTTGTTACGTACGGTAATTCGCTCACTAGAGTAAGAAGCTTAGCTGTCACAGAGACCGTGCGACTGCTGCTACTCAATATTCGCTCATGGTGCCTCAGACGTAACAGCTAGTGAAAAAAGTTCAATTAACGCTAATAGGAAGTCTGAATGGGATACATTGACCCTAAGCCCCCCCAAAGAGGACTTAAAAATGCAAAGTGTCCAAAATGTAAACTATTATTATTATCGTTTATCACTCCCCATGTGGGCAGCACATACAAAATATACAAATCCTAAAATACACGACAAATAACGCAAATTAACAGAACTGTATATTACCGCTTTCGTATGTACTATCGACAAAATGTTTCCACAAATAATTTTTGACGTCACTTGCTCTCATGTTAACAGACAGTATGCAGTACTTAGACAAAATCAAACCAATACTACATTTGTGCATAATAGCAAGAATACAAATAACGTTATTATCACTATTCAATGCCTTTTGCCAGAAAAGAATTGTACGTTGGTCTATATAATATATGACATAGGTAGTGTTTGACAGTAAGACTGTAGGCACGAGACGCTTTCACGCCAACAACACCTAAAAATCTTTCTAAAAGAATTATTCCATATAACACCATAATCTGCAGTAACTTCAAAACGTAAGAAGTAGTATGTCAATTACTTTTAATCGCTAATAGGAAGTTGCATGTTGTCTTTGAGTTGGTACTGACATTGGTGACCTTGAATGGCGTAATAGCCCTTATTTTGCATTATTTCACCGAATTTGACAGCTTTGCAGGCCAACTACATCACAGTGGTTGAAGTTAAAGTTAAGTTAAAGTTAAAAACTAATTTATATAGCGCCATCAAGTCCGTAGATTCAGAGGTACTTATATAGACTTATTATATCCTCTTCCACTTTTGGCCAGAAGTGACCCACCCTGTAGCGCGGTCTCTCTGTGATAGCCGAGTTACTTGTTGGTTCATGTTAAAGGCAGTGAAGGTGAGTGGCAGCTGTTTTGCTGTGTTCAGGGAATCTGATGATGAGTATAGTGATGATGATGATATGAGCTGGAAAGTTCGACGTGCATCTGCCAAGTGTTTGGCAGCTATTATTGCCACAAGACATGAAATGCTGAGAGAATTCTACACTGTCATATCACCAACACTTATCAGCAGATTCAAAGGTATTTGCATTTTTTGCACTATGATATATGATGGTATGATAATATTTGCTGTGTTCATTGTAACTGGGAATATTTGTAGTCCATTATGTTCATTAAATTTGGAACATAGCTTGATTGCTTCACTGACTGCTCATTCAATTTGTATAGTCACAGTAATTGCTCAAAATGTCCTCCTCTGGCCCATATGCACTGCAGACGTGAAGAGTGAAGACGCACTCTCCACTTACCAATTGCGCTATCAACTGCACTCTGTTTAAGGCCGTGCCAAATGTCTAACAGTTTCTCGACATCGTGAACCTTGTGACTGGTACATGCACTGCTGGACAAGGCAGTACATAAGTAGGTAAATTAATATGTTTCTTTAAGTGTTTTCAAGAATTTCAAAAAATGGTGGAGTTTACAGCTTTGTCATCAAGGATTGATAGAACAGTTGCAACATTTTAAACTTATATGTTTCACATACTAGTGCAGTGAGGTATATCAATTCTGTTTCCAACAGTAACTGAATTTTCAAAATCGGTTAACAGTTGATGAAGTCATTTGCAAAACTTCGGCACCACGTTTTTTTGAAACACAGTGTAGACAAACAGTAATTCTGTAGACCTTGTTAGAACTGTCTTAGACTGTTTCTTGATGAGTTGTGGCTCATTCAAGGTCTCCAGAATATATCTAAGTCTGCGGGTACGGGAAAGGAGAGTATTAGAGAAGAGTAACTAAAAGAGGAGGTACAGCCAAAAGGAGGAAGAACATAAAAGACAAAACTAAATTCACCTAAACAGAGCAGTGAAGGTGGTACAGCGTCAGTGGCAACACAGCGGTCCTGCAGTAATGACGACGATGATGGCAGACAAACGACTGACAAACGGTTTGGAACTGCATGTCCCGGAATGGCAGCTGGCGATGTTGCTGGTGACTTGGTAGATGAAGAGACCCAGATGTGTACCCACAGATGTCTGGTCTGCTTGACAGAGCTTTGTGTGGATTGGAACAGGTGTACAGGTTGCTTACCTTTTACCTTTTCCTTAGCGGTGGACTACGTCCAGTGCTGAGGCTATCCATCAACTGCGGCCCAATGCGCTACCCTGACATAACCAAAGGTTAGGTAAATTTATTTCAAGTTCGTATGAACTTGAAAGAATGCAAAACCTTCACAGGGTAAAATCTTAGTATTGACTAACCAGCCATCATTGTGGCAAAATAAATAAAGTGTAATTTCCAAGGACAACACTATATACAGGTACAAAAATGAACTAATAAATCTAACCCCCATTATATGGAGTATCATACCATCATTGTGGTCAAAGAAAATATAGTGATATTACAGCGCATTAGAGGTTCCATGACGATGCGCTATATAAATTCACATTACATTACATTACCTGAGACACTATTGTGTCCAGGTACCCAAATTGATAATATATTTAAGCTGAAATAAGTTCCAGCTGATACACGAGCATACTGCTCGAGCCTCGCTCATAACTTCTTCGCTCGTCATGGATGGGACTGAGGAAGCGGTCCCCGGGAGGAACCATAGCTAGAGAGCCCACCACCACTGGTGTGGCTCTCAAATGGCTAAACAGCCGTAAACGGCACGGATTCCGTAAATACACCAGTCACTTTTAATTCAAGGAGCCCCGGTGTCAGCTTTTGAGAATGCTCGCAAGTAGTGGTACTGCCAGAACGCCCTGCGAACACACGCTCTGAATGGGGTCTGGAGATTTTAGCACCCCTATAAGCCGGGTTTTTAGGGCCAAACTGGGGCACTCTTAGTAGTCTCCTCCCCTTTGGATTCCTGAGAAGCGGAATCTGCAGGATTCTCGGAGCCCATAAGCCCCACCACCATGCCAAGGCGGTCCACATTGGTGGGATGGAGGTTGCCTCATTGTTCAGAAACTTGGTGGTGTTCATGGTCCTCAGCTCCTGAGCAGCTGCCATCGATGGAGACGTACATGTTCCCAGAATGGGACTGGGCTCGGTAAGTGCAGCAAAAGCTTAGTTGACAATATGACTGTATTGCTGTCATAAATGTCCATGTAGTCCTTATAGCATACTGACTGAGCTTTGAACAGCGACAGTTCATGTCAGCGCAAAACGTTACTCAACTGCATGAGATTAGACAGGTAATGCAACAGAGGGCTAGCGCCATAAGCGGCAGATGAGGAGGGAAGGGAGACTCCAGCTGTTGGTGCCAGTGTGGCATGGTGAACACAATACGGCTAAGATAAACAGCAGATTACAACTGACAAGTTTAATAGCAGATTACAACTAATGCCTGAAAGTTTAGAGGCCTCATCCTACCAAATGTCAGATGTATAAAGACGGTGAGCTTCTGTTGTTTTTCAGTGGTCACATGTCTCTTACTGGCTGTTTCGTGGTACGCATAATGTGTGCAAGAAAGTGACTTCTGGCAGAGACTTGAGATTAAACTTGCTGAAAAGTATATTTGACTAAAGATTGACACCATAGATTCATTTAGCCAGTGACATGGGTGTTCTGTATTGACTATTTTATTCTTATGAATGAATGCTAGCATTTGCATGTTGTGATTGATATTCATAGAGAGGGAAGAAAATGTTAAAGCGGACATATTTCATGCATATATTACATTATTGAAACAGACAAAGCCATCTAGTATCCAGGATTCAGACTCAATGGAACTGGAAGAGGGGTATGTTTTTCAAATACAGTATTATCTGTATACTATTAACTGTACATTACTATTAATTTGTGTGAATTTGCTGGGCTTGTGGACATGGCATGCATATATTGTACCCTTCCTTGTTTGATATCAGGGTCATTGTAATACATCTAGGTCTTATTCTGTTACTGTTCATCTCCACAAACAAATTCTAGTTAGACTGCATGAGCTGTAAATTTTCAATTGATCCTTGGCTTTGACAGTCCTTCATTTTCTGGTCAGTCCTGCAAGTAACCCATTATTCAAGTAGCGGGTTTGTCACTGACACAGTTATAGCCTTTTTCTGTCAATCGACACTGTTGTTTGGTCATATGACCTGCAAAAATTGTCCCCGATATGACCTGTAATGTGTTTGGTTGGATGTTAAACCTTGCTCAGTCAGTCTGTCAATTGATACTTGAATTTAATGCATACGTTGAGGTCATTGGTATTTCAGTAGGTCCTATGAGCTTTACGATTGACTGATGTGCCTGAAATTTTTACATTGGATGAGTTCCAGTTGTCTGCGACTAAACCACAAGAAGACTGAAGTGATGTGGCTCGGATCCAGACAGCAGCTTGACAAGCTGTCTGTTCAGCAAATCACGGTCGTGTCAAGTCCAGTCATTTTCAGCAGCCACGCGCGCGATTTGGGCATCGTTATTGACAGCCAACTCAGTCTGTCTGGCCACGTCAACGCACTCTGTCGGAGTTGCTATTATCAGCTGAGGCAGTTGCGGCCAGTCATCAGATCACTGTCAGAGGACGTCGTCAGGACTCTGGTGCAGGCGATTGTGTCGTGACGATTGGACTACTGCAACTCACTGCTCTTCGGCATGACCGACGACCTGTTCCAACGGCTGCAGGGCTTCAGAATGCGGCAGCGCATCTTGTCACTGGCACCGGCCGCCGTGAGCATATTACGCCAGTACTTCGTCGGCTCCATTGGCTGCCGGTCTGGCAATGCGTTGAGTTTAAGCTGGCGCTGCTGATCCATAAGTCGCTGCTCGGTCAGCTGCCACCGTACCTTGCTGACAACTGTCAGCTCATCGCGGACTCCGGTCGACG
>Ga0049105_1000879_pt1 | contig 11975 bp, 8 predicted proteins | sample WorMetvaBAHAMAS1_FD_61260 | JGI IMG/M metagenome (GOLD analysis project Ga0049105, IMG submission 61260) | Worm MetaG Olavius vacuus BAHAMAS.1 | ecosystem: Host-associated > Annelida > Digestive system > Unclassified | place: Germany: Marburg | collected 2013-04-09 | reverse complement strand
CACTGAAATCGGTAAAGTAAGTATATATGACACTAGAAATATACGTTCTGTGGAACGTGGTATCTGCCCCATAGCCACGTCCACAATGAATGAACTGTTCCCATAATTATGGCCGGATGCATGGCGCATGAACCAGAGGGCTATATTTTCACTTCCGGTCTAAAATCTGACGTCACCGTCGCGTTCCTCAACCCCGATTTCTTTTTAGACGCGGAAATTTCGGTGATTCGGCCATAAATAAGCGTTATAGTGCATATTTTTCATTGCGCATGCGCGAAACGGCCGCATTTCCACTTCCGGTCTAAAATCTGACGTCACCATCGTGTTCCTCGACCCCAATTTCCTTTAATGTGCGTAAATTTCGGCGATTTGCGTACATTTAAGCAGATATAGGACTACGTAATATTTGCATGGGTTTTCAGGACCTCTTGGTATAAAATGGGGGTTTCGGAGGACGAAATAGGGGAAGGGGTGGTGCGATATTGACCCCTAAAGAACTCATTCTTCCTTTTGTGGGTTCTTACGTCTGTACCAATTTTGGTGAAAATCGATCAAGAAATGCGACCGTGAGAGTGCTCGCAGACGGACAGACAGATACATAGACAGACTGACAGACGCAAACCGATTTCATAATCTGTCCCATGCTATATGCTATAGCTATGGGACAGATAATATCACCAAACGGCAAAAAAGAAGACAAGCTACATGCCTCAAAAGTGCCTTTCAGTGGATGCTTGTGACGGAAAATAAAATGCAGCTGTACAATAACACAAACACACACCAATAGCAACTTTCGGCAGCAAATCGACACATCATCTTACAAAAACAGCCAATATTAGCAATATCTTAGCACACAGTTAAGGGTGCTGACTAAAAATCTTCTTACTTACTTACTTACTTATTTACATATAGTTGAAAACTAACTACAGTCAACAACTGCTATGCATCAGAGATGAGTCTCAGGATGTCTGTGAAATATAAAAAGTGAGCTGATAATTACTCCATCAAGCCACGGTTATCAACAGAACCAAAAGCATTCATAGTTCTGCCTGACAGATAGACGTGGCAATGAAAGCACCCGCTAAACAAAACGAAATCACAACACTATCGAGAACACCACCAACACAACAGCAGAAGTCATACATACCTTATGGTCATTGCCGCATTTATCCGGACCAAACATGATGGTGTACGGCGTCTTGTCATGGAAGTTGATCTGAAAACAAACCGATTTCACAGTCATTGGACATGCAACGCAGTAATGTCTAGTGACATTATACGAAACAGCGTGTCGTAACCACCAGCAGTGATACAATTATCATTGCTCAGTTAGCAATATACAAGAAGTGCTCCAATACTGTTCAGTGTTCATTGTTTCGGGCAGGAAATCTCATCCAGAATGAAAAAATCTGGCATCGGCAATTCTTAAAATCTTTGGCGAATCTGGTAAACAAATATAAAGTGCGCTATTATTAAATCTCAGAATGACTATTAAAACAGTTTGGTGTAGGTAAAAGACAAGTTGACAGACAGGCAGTTTAATTAATTCTTCCAAAATGGCTTAAATGTATGCGAAATACTCTGTGCAAGAGCAACTGACCAAATCCAGCTTGTCTTGGTGTGAGAGCAGCTTTATGTAAGCACCTCCACATTCCTGGCCGTTCTGAAATCTCACTTCGTACCTTCACATCAAACAGAACATACTAGCATATACAGTAGTGCTCACACAGTGTGTGTCTATGACAGAAATTGTTCAGCACGAATGCACGATACAACATGAATATAAAGCTTTCTGAAAAGTAAGATGGCACAGAAGCTATTACGGAATTTGTTACAGAACAACTTACATCCCACCACAGACTGCTGTTACCTTCTTCGCTGGACTGAATCAACACTCTCTCGACTGCTTTTTGTCAGATGTCTTATTTAGTGATGCTATTTCTTATTACTCTTGTTCAGATTTTGTCAGTTTTCTCCATTACCTTTTCTTTAATTTTTAGTCCGATACTTTTTCTGAACAGATAGCTGCTCCTTCTAAATCCTGCTACTCGCATATTCAACTTTGCTGCCACCGTCCCTATGTTGATCTCAATACAGCCAGCACCACTGCTACGGTACTTCCATCATTTACTGTAAGCTTGACTACTGCAACTGACTTTACTATGACCTACCTGAATATCAGCTAAACTGTCTTCAACTCATCGAAACTTCTCTAGCTTGTGCAGTTGTCAGAGTTCCTAAATCCTCCCATATAATCCCGTCTCTCCGACTATTACACTGTAAGTAAGTAAGCAGAACATTTATATAGCGCATTACGCAATGCCTCTAATGTGCTACATGCTATAATACAACACAAACAAGTTTGTCTTTAACGATCGCTCAAAACTTGTCAAAAGTGTCTTCGCTGAGTGATGGATCACAGAGATAATCTGGCAGCGAGTTCGAGGCTGTCAGGCCTGCAACAAAAAATGCCCGACGACCGAAATTGGCTGAATATTAAAGAATGAATAGACTGCTTGGTTTTTCTCATTTCATCTTTTCTGCTTGGTTCTTGTGATACACAAGCTGATTTAATCAGTTTTTAAATTGCACGTTAAAATCCCTGCACTTTCCTTCCTTAACAATGCTGGTATTTTCTGTGTAAATATTATATGACAAATGAAAAAGCAAACATGAGCTTAACTTACTGTACGACAAATGGTTTTCCAGTAAATGTAAACGGCCGGTCCAACATTGCTGCCACGGCGTGGTGCTTCGCTTGTGACTGTATAAGTGTCACAACAAACATGTGTACGAATCACAGGAAATAAACATTGTGTATGTGAATAAAACAAAGCATGCATTTACTCCAGATAAGCTAAAGGTTGTCCCATACTTATATGTTGAGGTTAGGGGCCAGAGCTGATCCCCCATACTAGTTACTCAGCCCATAGGCAATATTACATTGTAAACCCGACAATAAGATGTCTAGGCTTTCCGCCAGACTAGCAGTAACCTTCCCAGTCGTAAGGCATCAGCGCTGTTAGGCCAGTACCAAATTATGCCGCTTGGTAATGGAGGAACACGGATGCGAATAACTTGCCAATTGTTACTCCACAGACCGCAGTGGTGCCCAGCTGGGAGTCAAACCCCTCGATCTCTTGGTGACAAATCCAACACTCTACCAACTGTGCCAATGTGCCACATTCACACACCAAATAAACACCTACTGGTCAACAGAAGAGTGCATCAGAGAAAGTAATCTCAGCTGATACTGCGGGTAAACATGCAAATATATGATACATAAAATGGGCAAATTAAACAACTTTAATAAATCATCGAAACTGGCAACAGCAATCTCACAGGACTTGCACTTTTGCTACGGACAGCTTCAAGAGCATACCAGTTACAAAGCATTTCAGTTCAACATTTTGGCAATATTTCCAAAAATGATCATCCGTTTGTTAATCCCTTTCCTGCAGACCCCCTCCTCACTCCCGAGTTATCTCGTCCAGCAGGACTGTGCCACAAACACTACCTCGAGTTAAATCGTCATCAAGCAATACAGACTTTGTCACTGCTGAACACGAGCTGAGTCATCTAGCCTACATACCAGCAACCACAGCAGCAGCAGCAGCAGCAGCAGGCTGTACAAAATAATCATGCTTGGTGGTAACTATACAGCGATATTACTCGACACTTTTATGGTTGGGCACTACTCCAGGACCACAAATGAGAACACCATCTGACATGTTGCATGTAGTAGGTTGTGAGTTGTTCATAGTAGGCCTAATGCCAAGCATGAGTTAAAATTAGGATAATGTGGTGCTAAACAGAAATTTATGTTGTGCAACAATACGCAAAGACGATGAGAAACTTCATGAGAAAAGTAGTACAACTGCAAAGGCTGTGATACTGCACCATTTTCAGACATTTCGCATGAAATAACACTTTTGACAATAACACCGATACTGCACGCATTATTTTTTGACATTTCATACATATTTACATTGTAACTTTGAACAAAATTACCAGCTGTCAGCTTTAACACAATAGAAGTGACTGCAGATTGCAACGAGTGCAGTTCACAGCACATCCTGCAGGGATCGGAATGATGCACTTAAGAAGGTTAAATACTATTCTTGCTGTATTAAAATACGACTTGAGCACTACATTCACTGGTGTCTATTTGAATCTGTAAACTTGCAAGCACCTTGAGCACCAGTCCGAGATCATTCTGTAGAGGATTGTCTGCTGGCTCTTCTATACTCCACCGACCTAACAACCATCACAGGTCATGACTCAAAACATACGATTCAAAAACTACAGAAAATTCCTATTCAAGACAGAATCACTTTCACTAACCCTAGAATTAAGCCAGAATTAATAGGTCTTCCGGCCAAAAATACAAATCTATCAGCTTTATCACAAGAAATTAACCCTTTTGGTCCCCCTATATAAGTAAATAACTTTTATCTGGTCACTAAAACCGACCACGCCCTAAAGCGCGGTCAGGACACAACTGCAAACTGAAGCACGCTTTATGGCATGGTTGGGGCTGAAAGGGTTAATAACGTACTGATTTTCTAAAAGAATAAATCCAATATACAATGTCAACAATCAGGACTCTATGCCCATGCAGTATAGTGTCCCTGCAGCGATTCTTGCAAGTGTCACTCTAATCTGTTCACATATAGTTAGTTCAATAATACCGGTAATTATAATAATAATCGAAAACTTACCATCATATTTACTGACAGCGTCGTCAACATCATCCTTCCTAGCTTTCGACAGTATCCACCTGCAATATAAGATTGTTCCATGTGCATTATATGTAGATTAAATGACAAAACAGGATTATGTAAACTCTCAGTAAATCCATAAAATTAACAATAAAAAGGTTACCATATATTATACAAAAGATGTAAAACACTACGCAACACCTTGTTAAAAACAGACTTGTGCTAAATACACGAGTAACAAACGTATCAACCATATAAAGGACAAAATTACGCAAAATTCAAGGACAGGTATTCACACAATGCACTTGAGTTAACAGCACTGCCGCCAGTGACAGATGCTGAAATATGTGTTAACTAGTACTGACAATACAGACATCAATCATACGATATTTCATCACTATCACTATTATTATTACAAAATATGTATAGCGCACAAATTCAAGCAAGTTGGAGTCAGTAAACCGCAATATCATTGTTAGCTACTCTCATAAACAAATCACAAAAATATCCTAAAACGTCACTGTGCTTACCCAGCGGCAGTCTTAAACCCTGTTCACACTACGTATGGTGCGTACAGCGCCGTACGGTGACACTGTAATCTAGCACATTGATTTCTACGGCAGCGTTCACACACAATGCGTCGCCATACGGCAACGTACGCAACATTCCGCGCGGCAAATCGAGATCGGATCGATTTGTGCAGCATGTTGCGTTGCCGTCCGTTGCTGTACGGCAACGCAATTGTGCCCATTGACAACAACAGTAAGAAGCATATAATTTAACATCTGCAGTGGCCTGCGTCGACATATGGTGCCGTACGTTGCTGTACACTGACGCACGTGGACGTACTGCGATGCATGTGGCCGTGCGTCCATGTGCGTGCATTGATGTATGGTGCTGTACACAGTGTGAACAGGGCTTTAGGCTCGCACAGGCCCTGCTAGATGGCGACGTAAGACATTATCTCACCAGTCAGCTATGATCCTATACTTTTCTGTTCTGTTCCCTATTAACAGTTAGTGTATTTGACTGTCCTGTCATGCCTCACTATAGACATTACATATCTAGAATCAGCCACAAATGCCTATAAATTCACATCACTGTCTATAGGGGACCTGTGACCCAAAAGGCCCTGCAGTGCACCCTGTGGTGATGCAAGCAGGGTAAGCATGGCAGTGTGCTTACCGTCGAGAAAAATCTTCTTCAGACAAGAAAGCATCCGAAAAATGTACATCCCCTTGAGCAATGGGAGGCTCGTACACAGGCTGCAAAAACAAATTTTCAAGTCTCAATTCTCACAAATGCACAAAACACAAACAACATAAAATCAAAACAGAAAAAAATAACTAACGAAGTCAACAAAGTCAACAAACATATTTCAATTGAAAGCAGTAAACTCAGTGTTGTTATCACAATTCACTTTAGTATATACAATAAGAGCATACATTAACTGTCACCACCAGCTGCCCTGGTAAAACATCAAAAAGGACATCCAGCTTGCAAAAAAATCAATTACGAACTATTACAAAGGTAAAACTTAACACACGAAAAATGGCTCAAAACAAATGTGTGGGCAGTGGCAGTGGCATTAGTAGTGCTATATTTATGTGCAATACATGTTCACTGTTCAGTGTAAAATACTTCATGGATCATGTTCAAAATACTGTTTACATAAAACTGAAACTAACCCGAACTCTCGGGACTTTTGGTTCCTCTTCCTCTGATGTCTCATCCGATGTGTCCAGGTCTTCATCCATTCCAGCTCCTTCATCCATATCGCCATCCATATCTCCATCCATCACATCTCCATCCATCATGTCATCAGAATCCATCATATCCGGATCACCATCTTGGAATTCATCATCATCGTCCATATCCAGATCATCTTCGGCTAAAACGGCGAGTGCGATGAATGCAGTTACGAGAAACAGCCGCAGAACATGCAGTCTTAACTTCATCTTTCTTCACGGAAACTTTCAATCAGTAAGGCAACTAGAGTACTAGACTAGCAGCTACAAGTTACAACACATCACAAATGTCAAGTGACACATCCACACAGTACAGAGTACAGAGACCTATTAACTGTTCAAAAGTTCTCTACAAATTAATGTTATGATGCTTTTCTCAAATTCAAAATCAAATTGTGCATTCAAAGGTAACATATGCTTAACTGATTAAATTATTTCTTTCTGCCGAGGAATAAAGCAGACATACCTCTTGCTCATTGGTCAGTGGCTGGGGGAACCAGGGAATCATACAACACTTGTGAATAATGAACCCCGAAATTAAGTAACTTGCCAAAAACGGTCCAGAAAATTGTCTGGTTGCAAAACATTTTAGAACACAGTCCCCAAAATTCGATAGCACAGCAACAATCAATATAGGGTAATTAGGGTTACCATACGTCCAGATTTCCCCGACACGTCCTCTTTTTTGGGGAGTGTCTGGGCGGGTTTTCTGAAAACCGGGCGTATGTCTGGATTTTGCACACTGGAACCCGTTGATCACAACAAGTTCCCAAAAGTTAACACTAAACATCACTTGTACTTCCTATATTTAGAAAAAATGCCATAATTTTCAGTTAATTTATATCTAACAGTTTACTGGTGCATGAGACGTGGGTAGAGTATTTCAACAGCTGCAAAACGGTTAATTAATGCATCGGCCACATCGGCACATCGGCCCATAGGCGGCAACAATGCACGCATGTCAAGCAGCCATCCGCCCCGTCCCCACCCCGCCCTGCCGTCTGCTCACTCCGCCGCATGCTGATGCTGGTGGCCGACACACTTACGTACACATGGACACATGAAGACAAAAGGAAAATGCCGACAGTGGTCACTAAGTTTCGACTGAGTAGGCCTACAGCCAACACATCGGCGCAAACAACACCTAGTGAGCACGCCCTGGTATGCTGAATACACTACACATCCTCGTAGCATGACGAATGTATATAAGTCGACAATGGTGACCATGTGTGTCACTTATCCGTACTTTGGATTTTGAAAGACAGCAAAGTGCTACATTCCACTTTTCCCACATCAATTCAATCGACCTCGTGAATTTGCACAAATTGCATATTGGCAGATGAGACGCCAGCACCAGCAAGCGGCGGGGGCAGGCAAGCGGCGGCAGGGCGGCTGCCCGGCATGTGCATTGTTGCCGCATATGGGCAGATGTGCTGATGCATTAATTACCGTAACCTGCTGCAAAAATGGGAAAATTTTTTCTGGAATTTCTCATAATTGCGAAGTTTTTCTTCGCCATTCCAGCACATAGCCTAATGCCAACAGTGAGCAGGGTTTTCCGTGATGCAAAGATAATGGACAAAAGAGAGAAACAAGCTGCTGCTTGAGTCTGTCAAAGGCATTCTGTTCGTGCAGCATAACTTTAAGCATATAACACGCAAAGATTTTGATTGAAGGCTATCCGTTTCCCTGATGAATGCTCTTGGGCTCACCGGCTCAGTGGTCTAAGCTTCAGTCAGCCTCAAGTCTGAAAGTTTCTAATGACAGCTACACCTGATTATGCGCCGACAGTTACTGTATTGTGGGTTTTCATTGCCACTGTATTTGCTGTAGGTAGGTACTACAGTAAACTGTTGTCGCCAACTTTTGTCAGGCCAGATACAGGATAGCATACTGTATTGAAAATGTAGGCCTGACCGGTTTTGATTTTTTGGTGTCCTCTTTTTCGATCGTTAGTGGCCAGTGACATTTCACATTTATTCTGTCACATTTTCCACAGTTTTGTTCTGCAGTTTGTACTCAGCAATGTGTGCTGAACTGGCGCTAGCAATTGTGTCGTACCGTACTTAGGGTCAAATCACCGATCTGGCAGTAGTAAGTGCCAGATCGCTGATCTGGCGCTAGCACCAACCTTAAGTAAAAGTGGTTGAAGATACACCGATACATTCTGAGAGAAATGTAACCCGAAGAATCTAGTTTTCAGCAGTATATCATTTATGGTGATATTTGCAGGGGTTCACCTCCAGCGGGAGCGTTAAAGTGAAGCGACCTGCTGTCGCTAGCAAAAATTTGACACATAATCAGCCATAACTTGGAAACGGTGCAAGATAGGAGGTAAGTTTGTATTAATCACTGATAGAAAGTCGCATATGGGCTTTCGATTGGTACCAAAATCGGTGACCTTGAATGACCCTGAACGGCGTAATGGCCGTGTAGTTTGCGTCATTTCGCCGAATTCAGCAGCTTCTGTGGATTATTACGTAAAAATGGTTGAAGATACATCGACACATTCTGTTAGTGAAATCTGAAAGAAAACCTTTTATTATAATGATCTGGATAAAGAGGATTTTATCCTGCGTCCAGTGAACTCCGCTGATAATAATGATGAAAACGCTGTTACTTGTGCAACTGTTTCTCACAAGAACAGCTCAGCTACACTATCTAATTCGTTCTTACAAGCTTCCAAAAATAGCTGAATGCACAGATTCTCCAAGAGACTACTGTCAAACTGTAGCAATCAAAAACTGCACTATAAAACTTACATATCCGAAAAATACGACATACACACTGAGCGATAAAACAGTTAATACACAACGCTTGTGTGGAAGGCTGTCATTGGTTACAAATTCGAACGTGAACCTGAACTTGACAACTGACTATCCGAGTACACACGAACGTAACTGTAATCCAGAGCCGTCCTCGACAAAATATCGCTTCTCAAAGTTCTTAGCTATTATTGCAACGGAATATTATTATGGAACCGTAAGTTTATGAAAAAAACTTCAAGAGCACACATCAATGAAAAGAACCTAGTTTTCAGCGGTATATTACTTATTACGACAATCGCAAGGAATCACCCCGAGCGAGGACGTTAAAGTGAAGCGAGTAGCGACCCCCAGCCTCCCCTGTCGCTAGCGAAAACTTGACATATAATCAGCCATAACGTGGAAACGGTGCAAGATAGGAGGTAAGTTAGTATTAATCACTAATAGGAAGTCGCATATGAGCTTTCTATTGGTACGAAAATCGTTGACCTTGAATGACCTTGAACGGTGTAATGACCGGATACAGGTCAGATCGGCGAGAGACCTGATCAGTGACAGTTATTTTTGTGTCATATCAAGTAGGTGACAAGTCAGTTCGGTGACAGTCTAACTCAGTGACAAGTCATATCGGTGATAGAATTTAACAGCAATGTAAAATGTTCGCATAGGCCTATAGTTTACGACAGCTCTGCCTTCGCGGGACGTGTCGTTGACAGTTGATAACAGTGAGACAACGCGGTAGGCATATATAAATTGGCCTACCAAAAGTCGCACCTTGTTATAACTCCTCGATAGCACCGGTACCAGATGAATTAATAAGTCCTAGTCGCGAATTTATCAGTACAGACCAATGGGCCAGACCGTCTAACTAACAAAGTCCAAGACCATAATTAGATTCCAGAAATAGCGCTAGAGCTGCAGGCACTCCAGCTAAAATGTAATTTAGAAGTTATTTTCCACAATAAATTTTGCGAGGGGTAGGCATGCGCGAGATGTAGGGTCGGAAAATGTCGTTTGTCGATAAATTATGACTGTCGCCGAATTGACTGACACCTGTCACCGATTTGACGTCACCGAGTTGACTGTCACCGAACTGACTTGTCACCGATATGGTTTGTCACCGATTTGACTGGCACCCTAATGACCATTATTTTGCATTAGTTCGCCGAATTCGGTAGCTTTCATGGCCAATTACGTAAAAATGGTTGATTAGCCATCAACAGATTTTTCCCGAGAAATGTCATTAAGTACACCAACTAAGCACGGCGGATGCGCTGTGTTTTTTGCGGTAGCGGAGCTTTTTGTTATTCTTAACAATAAACAGTACTTCGAATCGGTGGTCGCTTGAAGACGCCAGTGACGTCGACACGCTGTTCTACTCACGATCAGCAGCAACACCGTTGGCCGCACACTCAGATACGCACGACGAGTCGATTGAACGTCGAGTGCTGAGTGATCACGTAGACCGTAGACGCAGAAAGGCTATCTCCGTCGCGTCGCGAGTCGATGTTTGCCTCACTATGAGTCTACTATCAAGGCCAGGGACTTACGCTTAGCAGAGATAGAAGTCCTTGGTACTATAAGCCTAAGTAAGCTTAGGCCTATATAGGATGTGGTTCATCTTCATTAGACCGTCCTCGACGTCGACGAAAGCTTTATAAAGTGCTGCTGTCCTGTTTTATTACCTGACGTCCACGCAGCCGAGCAGTCCAAAAAGTGTATCATTCAAACCTCTAGGTCTAGCAGGAAAAAGTGGCTCAAACATTTCGCCCATCCAGCCCCTCAATTTTACAGTTTACAGGGTCAGAAGTGCGAAATTTGGCATTGAGTTGCTGTGGTTTCGAAACGCGGTAAATATCACAAATCTAAAACATTTATGTGTTCATTTATATAGAACACCGATGATTGTCCTAGGTCAAATTTGTCTTCCCCAAATTTGATGTAGTTCGGTTCAATTAACTCTGAGAAGTAGCTAGGGGATACAAATGCCTCCCAGAAAAAAACGAGCAGTAAAGATATTGTTCAATCATTAATAACTCAGCCATGCATTGTCTGATTGTGCTGAAATTTGGTATGCTGGGTAAATTATGGGTCCACGAAGGCCGCACTGTTTGAACTTTCTTAAGGTCAAATCCCATGGCAAACGGCACACAAACTGCAAACGGTTAAATCACAGTAGGCCAAACTCAGCCGCAGATTGTCCCGTTTTGCTCAAACTTGGCATGTTGATGCGTTATTACAAAATATTCGATTCCGAAATTGTTGCACACATAAGACTTACGGAGCACTTTAGAGTAGCATACTGTATTTAATGTTAATTAAGACATATTCCGATTTTTTGCGTCTCCACGCCAATTTTCGATTTGAAAACAAACGCAACAGGCTTTTCGGAGCTTTTGTTCGCTTGGATGGCAGCTAGGCATAGGCCTATCTATAGGCTATACGGGATGCTGGAAGACCTTTTGAAATTTATGCTTATGGTATTTTTACCGCGCTGCATGTAATGCAGACGCGGTATAGCGATGAGAATTCTGTCCGTCTGTCCGTCTGTCTGTCCGTCTGTCTGTCACACGTGTGATTTGTGACAAAACGGAAGAAAGATCTGTCCAGATTCTTACACTATACGAAAGAACATTTATCCTAGTTTTCTGAGAAGAAAAATGGTTGGTGGGGGGCGACCCCTTCTACCTGAAATTTTGGGTCAACCGACCCCCATTGGAGCGAAATCGCCGATTTTCAAC
>Ga0049105_1000878_pt1 | contig 11975 bp, 9 predicted proteins | sample WorMetvaBAHAMAS1_FD_61260 | JGI IMG/M metagenome (GOLD analysis project Ga0049105, IMG submission 61260) | Worm MetaG Olavius vacuus BAHAMAS.1 | ecosystem: Host-associated > Annelida > Digestive system > Unclassified | place: Germany: Marburg | collected 2013-04-09 | reverse complement strand
AGGTGTCTGCTGCTCCAGGAACGTCGGCGTTATGTAGCAATTTGGAACATTTGCGTTTAACACGGTAAGGTGGTGACGCAAATTAGGTGAGGTGGAAAATGAGTGCACCTTGCATATATTTGGATCGTTTCCCATATTTCTGCCAAAAATTATCGAAATTGGTGGAAATTTGACGAAGTTCTGACAAAAACAAATCTGCTTAGTTTTTTTTGGGACACGGTGTATAATACCGACCCGTCTGCTTATGAACTTGACCCGAGATCCATGACGTGACCCGACCCATATTAACTCAAAACAAAGGGACAATCGTCGTACTATGAAAACGACATTCTCTCAAACCTCGAGTTATGATGTTTGTCGTCATCCTCCATCGCTCTTCATTCTCATCCGCCGTGTACTACAGCCTCTGTATCAGCCAGAATATATTACGTTCGATTTGCGTGCATTTAATATTTAATGTAATGACGTTAAATGCAAGTTGCACACATTAAACTACAGTACAGATTAAACTACGGTCGTGGCTCCTCACACTTGGAACTCACTACCGTCCGACGTTAGATCCTGCCGTACTGTGGACATCTTCAAACGACACCTCAAGACCCATCTGTTCACTGAGTCTTAACCTGATGCCACCATGCAGCGCCTCTGCATCTTCGGACTTTATGGCGCTATACAAACGCTGTTATTATTATTTATTTAATTTATTTTGTAGGCAAATACCACGATGTGGACACCGAGGCAACAAGGTAGGCCTACACAGGACGCTGACAACCACCCATACCGGAACCGTATAGGCTACCGCTATTTGTATGAATGTATTCTTTGTATCAGGCATGTAGCCCATATACACAGAAAAATATAGTAATATAAACAAGAAACAGACAGACAGATAAACAGACAAACATACAGGTAAACAGACTAAGCTATAAAAAACTTAGCTAAGCTGAACAAACATAATGCACACACTGAGCTGCAGAATTAGGCCTAGCATGGTCAAACACTTTTTTACAAAAACCTAAAAAACCTAAAAAGTCCAAATTTTACATTTTAGTTTTTTTTAGCAAAACCTTAAAAATCCAGAACTTAGACTCACATTCACAGCAGAAAATTGTTGCCTTCCAGTCTAATTAGTTGAGTTTATAGATAGGCCCTATGCTATGGTCTGCACGTGGCTCTAAATGATGTGGTAGGGGAATAGGTGTATCATGTATGAGATATTTGTGGTGAATTTGTGGGTCATAATTTTGTGTCCGGTCTTCGTACATTAAAACCTAAAAAAACTAAAAACTTTTTTCTTAAAAAACTTGGATTTTTTCCAGCTCTGCACAGAGCAGACAGGATGAACAAATCCTACCTGGGTAGGCCTATCAGTGTTCCGCTGAAACACTGGCATAAACCTACATTGGTGTACTATATACTATATAGCCTATCACATAGCCTAGTAATATAGGCCTGCTATGTATTCTGGTTGCGGCTGATGCTGACGCTTTCTGTGACGTCATCGCGGTGTTTTCAAGGCAAAACCCTTGTAAGACAGGATGGCGGCGGTGGTTGACACGATGGATGTAGGTATGCGATCTTGTGTTCCTTCAGAACACTCGTCACCGAAATAATCTATCGTGTACGTGTCTACGTGGGACGTGATACCCTCTACTGTAGCAGGACGGCCGGCGCGCGCCACACGCAACACCGGTAAGCAGAACTGCCGTGCACCGTTTAATTAACTCTATTAATAATGAATGAAATGTTCTTTGTGCCAGGCATACACGGTGCAACGAAAGAAAACACCCAGGCCAAGAATTGTGTTATGATTGCGACATAGTAGCGGCTTATTGCGAAGCAACAGTATGGTAACAAGACCAGAGAGACCGCGCTGCAGGGTGCGTTATAGTTTTCGCCAAAAGTAGAAGACTGGAAATGGGAGTCAATAATTATTACTAGTTATCTAATTATCTAGTCCTAAAAACGCCACTATAAAGTGATTGACTCTAAGTATATTTGTAGGACCAATAAACTAGACTTGTGTACATGTAAGTTATGTTGCCTCTGCCGGCGATCGGGTCAGAGGAGAACTTCTGTTCTAAAAATCAACATTTGTGAGACGCGTTAACTGCAGATGCGGAGTTTACGTCGCACCCTGTAGATCAGATCAGCACGCAGCGGCGACGCCTATGCCTATAATACTTGCCAGTTGCCATATCAGCAACGTAACGGGTAAAGTTGAACGGCGTAAATACGCATTGTTAGTGTGAGATATGTTGTAAGGTCGAGTAAGGAGATAAGAAAGGTCAGACTGGATCCAAGAAAACATCATCAGAAGATTATAAAGACCAGAAGAAGAGACGAAACTGGTCTTGTACATGGTCTGAAAGCGGTCAACGTTTTATGCTGTTTAACTTCTAAGCTATAGCGTGACTCGTGTAAGAAAATATTAACAGAAACAATGAGCTGGCAGTTGGGCAGTAAAGACTACGGGTTGAGTCACATCCGCGACTTCGACGATGTTTCCAGTGACTCCACGATCCGTCTGGAAGTCTCAGACTCGCCTACCGAGCGTGTCCGGTCGGCGTGGACTGAGTTCAGAGTGGACACAGCAGCCTGGGAGCGCGCCGGCAGCTCTCACCTGAGTCAACGTCATCTCGACGTCGAGCTGCGTCAAACACCGCTAGGCCTCGGAGCAGTTCGACGACGCACATCCGACGACCTGATTCCTCGAACAGAACACATGGCACTGAGCAAGACCGTAGCAGCAGATGGACGTCGGATGATGGACGTAGATGACGGAAGATCTTCGAGCGTCAGTCTTCGACATCGACCGTCATCTGCTTCGTCCTCTACGTCATCAGCGGGGTTGTTCATCTCACTTTTGTTATAAAACTGTCCATAGCGTTAACGGTAGCTATATTACTACAGTATTATTATCTGCAAAGCGGCATGGTAATAGTTTTGGTAGCATCTGTTTGTCTGTAGGTTTATGTATGTATATAATACGATAACTTTCGAAAGCCTTGACGTATAGAGAGAGTTTACTTTTAGTCTATGAGTACGTCTTCAGGGAATACCTGTAAGGTTCGTGTATAAAGGTCATCGGGTTCAGCGACTCCACGATCTGTCTGGAAGTCCCATAATTTTATACCTGCTTTAGTTGTCTTGACAGCACAGTTCACAGTTTGATTCGGGCTGCAATACAAAGTGTTTTTGTCGAGACCGCATATAAATTTTCTTACATACTTAGTTACTTACTTACATAGCCTATAACGACTAAACAAACTGGTATAAAAATATGCACTTAAAATAACACTGCAGCCTCACTGCTGTGGACAGGTCAACGTTGTCGATGCTGAAGAGAAGACGTGCGAATTTCCACGGTGCTGGGCGGTTCACTCGTTACCGATATCCAGTCAAGTTCCACCAGCCCATCACTAATGGCTCAGACACCCACAACGTACCTGTGGTCCAGAGTTCACGCGCTATCAACTTCCTGCCGGCAAGTCTGCGTACTACCACTCGCTACGGCCAAGAACCGACCGTCCAGTCGAGTGGACAAAGACGACGAGTCGGTGGCAAGACGAAGTCCGCCAGGGCGAAGTTGACTCCCGAGATGGTAGACGCTGGAGCAACCTCAAGATCAAGATTTTCAGTGTAAAGATGACTCCTGGGGTGATAGATACTGAAGCAACCTCAAGACCAAGTATTTCAGGATAAAGTTGGCTCCTGAGATTGTAGATACTGCAGCACCCTCAAGACCAAGTCTTCTATGGCAAAGAACAACCACAAGACCAAATCTTTAGGTGAAGAGCAACCTCAAGACCATGTCTGTTGGGGTGAAAAGCAACCACAAGACCAAATCTTCAGGGTGAAGAACAGCTTTAAGACCAAACTTTTGGGCGAAGAGCAACCTCAAGACCAAGTCTTTTAGGGTGAAGAACAACCACAAGACCGAATCTTCAGGGTGAAGAACAGCTTCAAGACCAAATCTTTAGGCGAAGAGCCACCTCAAGACCAAGTCTTCTAGGGTAAAGTTGGCTCCTGAGATGGTAGACGCGGCATGCCAGTGCTCACTGCGGGTGCCGTCGGCGGATTCATGTTTCCAGGCCGGCAGTGGAGCAACCTCGCACGTGACGCGAGCTGTCAACACAGCCCAGCAGACCCACCAGGACAACAAGACTGCCCACCAGACCCACCAGGACAACAAGACTGCCCAGCAGACCCACCAGGACAACAAGACTGCCCAGCAGACCCACCAGGACAACAACACAGCCCAGCAGACCCACCAGGACAAGCCTGCCCAGCAGACCCACCCCAGGACAACAACACAGCCCAGCAGACCCACCAGGACAACAAGACTGCCCACCAGACCCACCAGCCACCAGGACAACAAGACTGCCCAGCAGACCCACCAGGACGCTGCGGTGATGACGACGCGGGTCGAGAGCGTGAGTCGAATGACCGAGACCGATGTTAGACTAGTTGATGTACCAGAGATTGATTACTTCACGTCCAAACTGACACTCAATTCTCCGATGGACCAACTCAACTCTTGTTGATGTCATTTCATATGCTCTAGTTGGTATCACGGACCAATTATTAAGTAAGTAAGCAAGTTTATTTAAATCTTGTAGCCATAAGGCTAGACTAGTTACATATGAAATACAAAATAAAAATGCCACTAATACTAATATACATGTAGACACAAATGCAGTTATACAATATAAGTATAGCGTAAGGCCTAACTCAGTCATCGTTGGTACTAACAGCCTTTTCGCCCCGGGCCAATTCGCTACTCACGGGAGCGAATATGTTCCAGGGAACAACAGTTCCAGGGAGCGAATTGGCCAGGTTCCTACTGTAACTTTCGCTCCAAGGGGCGAACTGTCACGGGAGGGAAAAGGCTCGGTAGCATGATGATCGGGTAGAAGACATTTCTCCCCAGACGTTTAAACTCCCGGTCATTTCTCCGCGGCTAAGAGTATATAAATATGAAAAATACTTACTAATCCTATTCTTAACCATAACCATGATCTTATAAATTAATTTATTAGCAAGGCTTTACGTTTATGTAGTTGCAGCCGGGGGAGGGGCAGATGTCCAGAGGAAGCGTCCCGGTGGAAAGTCTGGATCCAGCTCCAATGCACACTTATTGTGTGTACGTCGAGTGCTAAATATACAAACTCACGTGAACAATTGTCGTTTTAGATGGGTGTTTGATTCTTTGACCACCCGCGAAACGGCGTGGTATATAATTTCGAGGGCGTCTCCGTCCCTATGTATCGGGTCATTATTCTGTCTGTCAGACGATAACTTTCGAAAGCCTTCACGTAGGAAGTTTATATTCGCACATCCGGTGTATCTCCAGGGAATACGAATCAAGTTCGTATATGAAGGTCATCGGGTCAAGGTCAAGGTCACAGGAGCAAAGAAAAGGTCGCAAATGCCTGTTCGTGCATTGATCAACTTCGACCGTCGGCAATTTTCATCGGTACTCGCCATATGGCGCCACAGACGACGCCTCGCGGGTGGTCACGCCTTAGATTGTGTTGTGTGTTTCTCTCTTCCATGTTTGGTTATCAGCTCCAGTGCTAACAAATACTCGGAAAGACTCGTCTCTGCTACGCGTCGTGTGGAATGTTAAACTCCGTAAATTAACTAACTGCACACGTGTGCTAATCTGATCGTGATTTATAGAGTGGTCAACTCAGTACTCATCAAATAAGCACGGTACCTTGTTTGAGATAGGAAATACTATGTCAAGGTCCACCAGTGTCTCACAACGTAACGAAAACATGGTGGTTAGTAGCGGCATGATGCTATAAATTCCAAGGTCGAGGCAAAGGTCTTCGTTCTTCAAAGGCCAAAGTAAAAACAGCCTTGACGTGACAACCACTTGAATGTTCGGAGTAATTTTTACAGATGAACTTCAGTGCATTTGATGTTTATTCCTCAGCATATAACCCAGTAAATATGTCAATTGAACAATTTTTTCTTTTCCTTCCGTCAAGCATGGGCAGAGCCAGAAAATGGAATCAAATACGTACAAATATTTTTCAACATTCCCGAAACACTAAGAAACTGCTTTCCTGGATATCGGGTGCCTACGTTTCACTGGCTACAGCAGCGAGGTCCTGGTCCATGCCACAGTGGCTAGTGGCTACCCTCATGATGTCAGGTATAAAATACACACAAAATTGCTAACACAACAGAATGTGCGAGAGGTTAGAGAAAGCCGGCAAGTAACGCCGAATGAATCAGCCGTTTTTTTCGCAAAATAAACTCGGCTAAACAGAGACAGACTTGAGTAATGTAACGCACGAGAAATACGGTGTGTTAAAATCTGTTTTTCTTTATTTACACAGAGGAGCAAATCATGGCAAACGAATCCACATGCACGGCCGGATTAAGCACTAGACTAACAAGGCTGTAGCCGACAGCTCCCATTTTAGGCCCCTTAAGGGCCACATTCAGCTGGGCCTACACTCATTAAAAATTGTACGTTCACTCTCAAAACACAAGATACGACTGACGTTGAATTCATCCGAAGAAATACTGCAAAACTCACCTACACATAATTGCATAGTCAAAATTCTTCTATGGTGATACCTCCAGACCCACAGTGGAAGTAGGGGATGATAGAAGGAGGAAGGGTTGGGTCCTATAACTGTACCTAGTCTAGGGTGCCCCCAAAGACCTTAATCCGGCCCAATCTACACGCATGGCAGTCCATCATTGATATTAATATTAATGTGCACAACAGTCAATGCATGCTATAATGACATCAGCGTTAATGCGTTCAGCTCAATGATATGTACAGCATTCAGTCATAGCAGTGGTTAGCAGGGAACTGTTTCTACAGCTTAAAAATGCAAAGACGAAAACCTTCACAAACTTCTGCTCAGCGTTCACATAAACTGTTCATGATAACTCAGTGCAATGTAACCAACAATGACAATCCTTTAACGCTCTTGTCCCCAAGACCAGAAAACCGGCTCAGTGGTCTATGACAAAATACTGTAAGGCCAGCTTTGTGCTTTATGTATAATTACCCATAGGGCCGTTATATCGGCTTTTTTACTTATTTGGTACTGATTTTGGCATCTGTAAGTAGGAGCTTAGGGTTTGGGGACTGATTTACTGGGGGAACTCAGATATGAGATGGTTAAATGTTAGCTTTGTTTTACACATTACTGCTACTTCAACTGCATAAGCTTTCTGTATTCAGCCAACATTCGCGATCCACGTTGGTTGAGCAAGGTTTAACTTCCCACCGAACACATTACAGGTCATATCGGGGACGGGTTTTAAGGGTCAAATAACCCAACCAACAGTATCAAAGCACTGAAGGAAGATATTAGCGACGATTCATCGTTTCAATTCTTTAAGATATTTGCACTCTAAACTATACACATGGTTTTACTGAACAAGCAACGAACTCATCATGGAACACATAATTGATATAAAGAGCAAAATAGTGAATACAGCTGCTTATGTATCACAACTAGGGCCCAACCTATTTTGCAATTTCATGGCCATGATGCGGACTGCAGAACGGACTGGATTTCTGTAAAATATTGCAATTTTCTCATTTATTTGTGTATTTTCTCAATATTTTACTATTTCTAAGCACATTTCCAACTACAGAAGGGATTTTGTTAGTTATTTTCACACGTACAAACTGTTTCTATTTCTGGCTGAATCGATGTACGTTAACAGTCTATAGACCTATCATATCAATGCCGGCAGCTATCAGTATAATAATTGTCAAGCGAATTTTTGATGGCGAATATGTTCAGCCAATGCAATAAAGAGTGCACAGTGAATGAATTAAAATGTTCTTTTAACGTTACACAGTAACGAATCACCTTCCGCAAAAATTCCATGAAATCTGACCTTTTAAAAAACCTCTACAAAACTTCAAAGTTTCTGCGGTAAAATGGGTTTGGCCCTAATCATAACATATTTAATCAATATATGACTGACAGAGAAGTGACACAAACTAAAAAATGAATAATTTTTCTGAATAAAAACCAATAGCATTTTCATGTCAGAAATGTCAATCATTTCCCGGACATATCAACAGCAGTTACTTGCAAATAACAACAGAATCGGTGATTGAAATTAATACACTAACAGATTGCTAAGTATTCCAAATGGCAGAATTCACCACGACACTGACAACTTTTTACTAATAACTGATTATGTACACTACGCATACGAAATAAACCGTTTCTCTTTAGCTCAGTAAGGATGCGATGTTGTTAAATCCAACGAAACATAGATATACACCGTTCAGCTAAGTGTCAAAGCATAGAGCAGTGAAACAATAGTGGCCACGATGACCGCGAGAAACGACACTCGTAGATCCGTTGCCAAGTTACACTTATTCACGTCTTCGCAACAGTAGACCTGATACTCGTCGGTCCAGATGAAGTCTCGTCCCTTGCAGTTCGCCGAACAGCCGCGTCCAATCGCGTCTTCCAACCGATTGATCATTGTGACACGTTTCTGCCAAACACCCCACAGCCAATGTATCTGTTAGCAGAGGTGAGGCCATGTATTTTAAAGTGGGGGTTGCGGTGGGGTCTGTCAGTTGCAGTGTGCAACTGTCTTATCACAGACAGAAGACAGTTGCAGACCGGTCTTCAGAAATCAGGAGCGAAAACAGTTTTCGATATTTTCTGTTACACGTTTGTCTGTGAATTACTAGTATTCCTAACCAAGCACAAAACATACCGACCTTCAGTCGATATTTACTACAACTCTACCGATAGATAAAACTGCAATTCGATGCACGGAAGCTTAGAACAAAGGAATGTCATCCGAACCACAAATCCATAACACGCCATAACTTGCGATTGATCGTACCCATCGAAAAGACCAAGGAAGCTGTCCTTCTTCGATAGTGTGGTTCTGCACCTTTTATTGGCTATATACCTAGCACTGCCATACAAGGTACAGCGCTGGACTAGGGGTCTGTATGCTATTGCCCTTTATACTTCCCCTAGAAAATTTTTTCTGCCTCTGTTGCTAACAGTACGCTGTACGAGCATTAAGTTTTTGGATTTGCCATCTGGCCGTCTGTTGTCCATTAAAACCTATTTAATGTGACGCAATTTATCTCTGTACTTAGTGTAGGGATATTAATGAAACATGGCATGAATATTCATCATATGATTGGGCAACTGGGCACTGCTGGAAAGGTTTTCAAGATCAGAGGTCGACGAGTAATCGTATAACAGTGAAGCAAAAGGTCGAAGAGAATGGCTTGAAACAGATTACAACATACAGCACATTGTGGGTGAAAAGTGGATCATGAAACTGAAACCGAACAACTTGCTAATAAGCAACAACGTAAATGCTAGTTTTGTGGCAAAGGCATACATTTCAGAGATGTGTAGTGAGTTTTAGTTTAAATTGTCTGCAATATTATGCCTCCAGATTGCAATGTGGAGTAGCGTGTGAAAATGAACCAATTTTTCATGTAATTTAAAACAAAAATTTCCTCTTTGTTTGTGCAGAAGTTAAGATAGTACAATCTGGTGACAAGGGACTGATCAAGTGCATACAGGGAGACATATAAAAAATGTCTCACGGTGTTGTACAAATCTTTTGGGTAGCCTTGGATGCAAATAAAACCAAAAACTTTTATCTTCCCACGGTGTTACCACTTACCAGTGTCTATTAGAGGAAGTGTTCACAGGCATCAAAATTTAGCAAATAATCTCCTGATTACCTGCCACTAAGTGTTGCATAACTGTACCACATACACTGGTTGTTTTTGATACCGGTAATGTTAAGCTAAAAACGACTTATAGTTAATCAATTTAAATTTTTCTGTGCCATTGTGACATCTCTGCAATCTAGCATCATCTATATATTTTCTAACTCAAAAGCTATTGACTCAGTCAAAAGTTGTTTGCTACTCTGTCTAATCTAAAATTAATAATAACATATGCAACAACAACAATTTCAGATTGAAGCAGTGTGACAATTCACAGACCTCACAAACTTCGTTCTCTCTGCACTCCTGCAGAATGGTCTTCTCTGTTGGCACAAAACAGCCATTTGGATCGTAGTTTGAGATACCGAGGCAGTTGTAGCACTGCAGACTTTGAGCCCCTGTCAATCACAATTTCATCTTGTACCAAAACATGCATGATTGCTTTAATTTAGAAAGTCAAAAAAAACAAAGAAGACTGATTCTATTAATGCAGAAAATTGACAGAAATGAAAATGCAATGATGACATTTTAACAGAAGCACAGCACTTATTGTGGATGGCCACAGGTAAAATGCGAAAATGCGGATCTTCGAAGTGGTAAAATGCGGATGTTGATGCGGAAAAGATCCGCACTTTACCGACTTTGCCATATCCGCACGTAACTATCAATCACTAATCGCATTACTGATTGAGTTTGTCCGTCGTAGTTATATTAAACAGCAGTTTACGCCACACACTCTTGCACATTAAAAGTGATCTTTTAAATTTTTATTTATTTATTTATTTTTATTTTTTTTGTTTTACAACGTTTTGTTGTGTGTTTTATTTTCATAAAAGATAACTAAATTTTGAAAGAATTTAAGCTTAGACCTAAAACCCAACAACAACCCATGTTGACAGTGATTAGTATTTAGTAACTAATTTCGAATTAGTTAGGTCTACCCATGACAACACACCAGCAGTAAGTAAGTAAGTAAGTAAGTAAATAGTTTATTAGCACACGTCAAACGCATGTTTATGTTTAAAGAAAAAGTGCAGTGAAGATAGGCAACAGGCATACGCTCATTGGCGGCATATCTGCATTGCCACATCCGCATTTTACCATAACATTCGCAGATAATATCCGCAGCATTTCTCTGCATTTCACCACTTCGAAGATCCGCACATCTGCAAATCTGCATTTTACCTCAGCCCGCTGTGGACATAACATACATTTATTTATACAGATTCAAAACATACCTTTTTATATATTTAAACTGCCAACATTAAATCAGCAGAACAAGAGCTGAACAAAAAATGGGTAAATCTTCCGAATCGGTACAGCCCACTATGCTGAAGGCCTGTGACGCATGCGCAGACATGGGCCAGTGATAGCGCACTGTACCGATTCGGAAGACTTTCCCAAAAATGTTATAACAGACAAACTTTGTAACAGCAAATAATCATTTCAACACGAGATACACTTTTAATCCATTCCTCCAAAATAATAACCAATAACCACTTAATAACCATTATATCATTATTAAGCAACACACGTTCAAAGTTAAAAGTTTTGGCTTAAATTTACATAAATTATCCGGGGCAAAAGGTTTTGACTAGAATGCGACCAGGTAGCTACAGGTAAGCAATCAAACTAATTCAGCAATTATACACGCACGCTAAATGCAATGAAATGTGTTCTACCTCGTAGCACGCTGATTAAAATTACAATCAAACTAACTAACGTATGGAAGCACCACTTATTCATGTTATCACTTACAAATCGTTTACGTTATCACTATAAACTCATCACATTCTGTTAGTAAACATCCGCTAATCAGCGCACCTGTGCAGCTGGTACTCGTCAAATTTACTTACCTGGCATTTACCGCCGGTCAGTGGTCTACTCCGGCGTTTTGGCCAATGGCCAGTGGCTACTGGCTAGCAGGGCTGGCTTTGTAAGGTCTAGAAGAACAGTTAAATATAACCTTAACACGTTCCAGCATGGAATATAAGCTTCATAAACAAGCTTCTTTCCCTTCAGAATGAATAAAGTCGACGATTTTCAAGTTCAATATCTACTAGTACTACCTCTCGTCATTAGCGAACGTGAACTCATGTTCATGTTCGCTATATGTCGTCGTCCGTCAGTCTGTCTGTCTGTCTGTCTGTCGTCTGTAACGTTCGTGCACCCTACTCAGCCGATTGAAATTTTCGGCAATGTTTCTGCGCCGTGTAATACGTTGGTGACCTGACAACATCCAGGTAAAATTTTACGGAGA
>Ga0049105_1000877_pt1 | contig 11978 bp, 6 predicted proteins | sample WorMetvaBAHAMAS1_FD_61260 | JGI IMG/M metagenome (GOLD analysis project Ga0049105, IMG submission 61260) | Worm MetaG Olavius vacuus BAHAMAS.1 | ecosystem: Host-associated > Annelida > Digestive system > Unclassified | place: Germany: Marburg | collected 2013-04-09 | reverse complement strand
CCTGCAGTGAGGGCAAACCCAGCCAGTGACCACTATGATATCAAGCAGAGCAGCATATGTAGTGTCGCTCATGTTCAGACATTTGGGGTGGAAATGACCGTCACATATATCACAAACCAGGTGATTACTTTGAACATTCTCTGTAGCATTGCTTCCATTTATTTTGCTACACACACAAATGGTTTTTTTTCAGAGCCACCCAACCGGCTCTTTTCAGAGCCTTTCTTCGAGAAAAACATTGTACTTTCGAACTTATGAACTACTTTATTTTTCGCAAGGTATTGCGTAACGTTTTATCAGGTGAGGTGGGCAAACTTACAATCTACTAGCATCAAGTTTCTTCAGGTTGCTGTGTGCCAAAAATCATTAAAATTGGTTAACATTTGACCGAGTTATTAAAAAAATAATAATGTGAGCGTTTTTTGGGATACATAGTAGTTTCTAGCGATATATCACTTATGGCGATACCGGCAGGGGATCACCCCCAGCGAGAGCGTTAAAGTGAGGCACTTCTCTCTCGCTAGCGAAAATTTAACCAATAATCAGTCATAACTTGGAAACAGTGCAAGAGAGGAGGTAAGCTAGTATTAATCACTAATAAGAAGTCGTATAAAAGCTTCAATTGGTACCAAAATCGGTGACCTTAAATGATCTCGAACGGCGTAATGGCAGTTACATTTATTTCACTGAATTTGGCAAGCCTGCGTTCCAACACATAACCACTTCCTCGTGCAAGAAAGAATGTTCACGTTCGCTATCTCATCTGCTGATGAGCTTCTCGTTAGTTCTTAATTTAATGCTCTGCAGTAAGTACACGACTGCCTACCGCCTAGGAAAAGCTTGAGTTACGTCCTCCCAACTTTTAGCGTTTCTAGATTCGAGCTAATGTTATGCCTTTCAAATTACCGGTATTGACGTCGAAACAGCACCATTAACAGCACTGAACAGATGTTGAGAACAACTCATATCATCGCCGTCCATCGGATAAACCTCACACTGTCGCACAGAATCTGAAAACTAAGATAAGATCTGGTACACGGTACGCAGTGGCTAGCTTAGTCTAACATTATGCAACCAAAGTATGATGCAACGATGCAAAGAGCAGACACATTTTGCGCTACTGCTACTGGACTGAGACGGTCTATTAAGATTTCGCATTTACCGGCCTGGGAATAGGGATAGTGATCGGACTCGCTACCACCATGGCTACCAGTCAGGCTTGGACGGTAAAATGTTATAATCAGCAACAGAAATTAAAAAGAGACAATTCTTCTAAAAATTCACTGGAATTCTCGCCGGAATTTCAGAAATTCACGGGAATTCCCGCCAAAAATTCAGCACATAACTCTTTGAACGCCAGTCTTCTTTCTACCTATCGCGTGCTTTTTTAAAACTGTTACTTACTGAAAATTGTGCACGTTTATAAAAGTTCCGTTTTCTCTTCGGTGTTTACCACCACTACAATTTCCGTATTTTGGTGTTTTGATGGGCATCAAAGTCGGTGAAGGACAGTAATAATTTTAAGCTTTCGGGATCCACAGACGATATATGGATAATATTCATGCGGGGTGGTTAACAAAATCTCCTAGACAAAGAAAGACTTCTACTTTATGGAAGCTTTTCAGATCGGTAAGTCACTTGAGTTAAGTCCGGTTTCGTTTGCTCCCTGGTTCCGTTTTTTATGCTTATATTTTGTCTTTCTTATCTTGGCACCTGATTGCTAATGGTAAGGCAAGGCGGTCATGCTAAACTATATGGGCGAGTACTGCGACGCGTTCCAGGCAGCAGCAGAGATTCTATATAATATAGAATCTCTGGCAGCAGTAACAGTAATTATATTAGGAGCAGCGACGCCGTCTTGAAGTCCCGTCTGGAGCGGCTAACAACGAGTTACATAATCAGTGACAGTGCTTACTTGATTTTCAGTGCAGTTTTGCAGACAGACCTGACAAGCCTGCAAATGTACTGTCTTGCAGCGCTGCACGACGACTGACTAAGCTGCGCTGCTTTATCAGTTATTTATATAGAAAATGTTGCATCGTTTGAAACTGGCTCCATGGTAATTACGGCTAGTTAATGTGTTGGCAATTGCGTGTAAGTACCCTCCATATGTGCAGAATTGAGCATTGAGCTGAACAACATTACTGCTCATCTCCAGTGAGCTTAGTGCACACGCAAACAAAGACCACTTCTTGGAACGGGCGTCGCTTCATAATCATTACGTAACACCCGTATTTGCACCGCACAACTGGCACCATGCTTCACCGGCATCGCAGTACTCGTCCACATAGTTTAGCATGACCCAATCCTGCTGGCTAACGTGAGATGAAGCCGTGTTCAGTAATATGACAGTAAATCATCATGGCCTTACCTTTACCTTTACCTTTATCGTCGGGGTGGACTACGTCCAATGCTGAGGCTGCAGTTGTCAGAATTCTGTGCACCATTTTCGTGAATTCTGCACAAATTTTGCACACTTTTTCAAGCCGATTTTCACACTTTGAAATTATCAGCAGCATTGCTGCACGACTTTCACACTATACGTGGTTAGTTTTACTTAGTTTGTAGTTTTTGTACTGTGTGTATTTCTGTGTTCTTTAAACTTTTTGATGTTGTTTTCTACAGGTGACAGCTCGATAAAGTGTTGTCTTTTCCGGCGCCAACTAACAGCTGAAGTTACTGAATGCGTATAACTTAAAAAATTGAAACAATTTGAAATTGTGACCCCTGTAACTGCATCTTTTTCTTTAATGCACAGAACGGCGATATATTTTATTAATTTTGCACCGAAATGCTTTCTGCTGGCTGTGGCAGCCATCAATGCCAAAATAAGAGCAATACTGCTGAAAAAAATCTGCAAAATTTTACAATTTCTGCTTTGTTTTGTTAATTCTGCACACAACGGCCAATTCTGCACAGGCTGGCTAGTTCTGTGCAGAATTCTGCACGTGCAGAATCGCAGAATTCTGACATCCCTAGCTGAGGCCGTCCATGAATTGCGGCCCAATGTGCAACCCCGACGTAACCAAAGGTTAGGAAAACCTATATCAAGTTCTTATGAAGTTGAAAGAATGTGTAACCTCCACAGGATAAAATCGTAATATGGAGTAACCAGCCATCATTGTGGCAAAATAAATAAAGTGTAATTAACAAGGACAACACCATGTTCAGTTACTAAACTGAACTTAATAGAACTCATTAACCTCCATAAAAATGTGCAGTAACATAACATCTTTGTCGTAAAATACATAAGTGACATTACCCTAGGTACCCTAATTGATAATACATTTGAGCTCAGAAAAAAGTTACAGCGGATAAATGAGTGTACTTCTCAAGCTTCGCTCGTAACTTCCTCGCCCGTTGGGGATGGGACTGTTATCGTGGAAACAGTCCCCACGATGAACCGTGGTGTGGCTCTCAAACGGCTGGTGTCAACTCCTGAGAATGATCACAAATAGTGGTACCGCTAGAACGCCCTGTGAACACACACTCTAGACGGGGTTCCTGGCGATTTTAGCACCCCCATAAGCTGGATTCTGAGTACCAAACTTGGCGACTCTTATTAAACTCCTCCCCTTTTGGATTCCTAAAAAGTGGAATCTGCAGGATCCTCGGAGCCCATAAGCCCCACTGCCACATCTAGGTAGTCCCGTATCGGTGTGAAAATTGTTACGGCATACATGATTGGAATTTAGGAACAGACGAAGGCAATGCAGTAGATCTATTCTCCTTTATTGGGCTTTGACTTCATTTCCAAAGCAGTAGTTATTTTTAGTGTCAGACTGATAATGATGTCGTACATCGGCACGTCAGGTCGTCGGCGGTAATTTGTAACATCGGACATGAGAGGGCAACCACGCTCCGATATCCGATGTGCCTAATCTGCAGCATCTGGTTTACGATGTCACAGTGGCTGCAACTGGGTGCAACCCGACACAAGCACATTCTGCATGCGAGGCGATCACAAAATGCCGCTGCATGGGGGCACCACTGTGTGGGAAGCGTACTAGTTCTTCATCGTTGGGCACCCAGCCGTCAGGGTAATTCTCTGTGCCTGTGGTCACTGCTGCCACACAGCACTATACAAAGACGGCACGACGAGCGTGGGAATAATGAAATTAACAGACTTGACGAGCTAGGCAACACTAGCCACCGCCGCTGCCGTCGTGCCGCCGACGTCTTTGGTGGTCCCTGGTGGCACGACGTCGCCAGCGGAGGCGAAGATCATCGCTGGTGGTCCACGTACAAGTCGTGGGTGGGGAGGCAACGCGAGCACTGGGCAGCATTAACACTGATGCGTGTTTCGACACCTGTGTGTCCCAGGGCAGCAAAATTTAGCGTATCGGTCTGACACTAGTTATTTTAATTTTCTGGTTTTGTTGCTGAAATATTGAAAATGTCGGTGCAACTTGTCTTTGTTGCAGAGATGGCGCCGTCGATATTTTGTGTTGTATGCCCCACCGGCATCCACTATGCTGCCTGGTATGTGTTCAGCTGTTCTCGACTATTACGACAATGAAAGGCTGCTGTTCAAAAAGGGAACAATTGACTTAACCAACTGCATTGAAGTCCATGTACACCAGCACTATGAGTTCTGTCAGCATGTGTTTTCACTCCGCACGAAGCATCGTGGCTGTGATCGTACATACTATCTCGTTTCAGACACAGAATCAGATATGATGCACTGGGTCGAATGTCTTCGTGCTGTGTTGTTCCTCGATGGTGGATGTAAGGCTGACTCTTGTCTTGATCTGTTGTTTCATGTTTGTTTACTAAATTGCACAATATGAAACATACTAAATAGGAACTAGTATTCGAGACATACTGAGTAGGCTACTGCAAGTTCTCCGCAAATGTTATGGGCTGTTTCTACTAGTGTACAGTACTATAGACATTCCATTTAGCAGATCGTCTGTTGAACCTGTCTGTCACAGTTGTCTTCTCAGCAGTCCACAGTTTGGTCTGCTGTATCGAACAGTAAACAGGTAGGTAGTCTGACATAAGAACATCGTCATTATAAATGTGATGTTTGTTGTATGAATCAGATGTAACATTTAGCAGTTAACGCATGTAAAACTATATTTTCTTTTATTACTGTTTTGATTATAAGCTTACTCTTGTTAGTATAAAGACACATAATGAACACTTTATTACTAATTGACTTTCACATGTTATGAGTATGAATATGAGTAGCTAATACAGTTATTCATATTGAAGAATTTTGCTGTTGTGATGCATGCTGTTAGTTGAACAAGGTCGTGAGATGTTTGTTCGAAGACCAAATGGCAACAGCTCTGTGAGCAGTGACCCTGGTGAAAGGTACATCAAAGTACCAGAGCATGGTTTGTCGAACAGCTCATCTTATGACACGTCAGCTGTTTCTGGTCTGTCATCTCCGTTGCAGCAGAATGCGGCTACTAGTGGGTATCCCCCAGTGTTTTCAACTGCGTCTGAATTCACCGCAGGTGACGACAGTGGAGAGTCGTATATACGTCTGGAAGACTGTTACAGTGGTCAGCCTGTTAGTGCTTCAAGCACATTACCGGTTTATTCTGCTTCTCATGGAGTTCAGATTGTTTCGCCAGATAAAGCATCTAAGCAAGTGTGTACAAGTGCCTCGTTTGACGTGGATGCGGCAAACCGTCACAAAGTTGAATACTGCAATGAATATAGACTTGGTGAGCATGACTCTGTGTTCGTCAGTGTTAACTCTAATTGTAGCAATGCTAGTGGTGTTTGTAAAGCTAATGATGATGACAGTGACGATAATGATGACAAGGATTATTGTCATTACCAGTATCCCACTGTTCGGTACAGCATGCCCCACAGCGTGTTGTCAGAAGTGAGCATGCGCAGAAGCATTTCAGAGCATCATTCTCAGGAACCGCCGTATGTGAATTGCAGTGAATTACAGTTTGACTTGAACCGTAATGGTAGAAGAGAGTTGTGGCCTCCGGTAAGGCGACATGGCATCTGTTGTGAGTCAGTACTAACGGCTCCAAAGTTACCGGAGCTCTTTTGTGAACATGCATCATCAGGCCATTTGCTGTCATCCATCAGACAGCATCATGAAGGTACACATGGCTCTGACAGTTGGAATTCGTGTAGGTTGTATCCATGTCACAGTATCACATGTGCTGGTGGTGATGATGATGATGATGATGATGATGATGCACATAATTATGTTAATGTTCCAATTTTCCATTCTTCTGTATCATTTCACCCATCATCTCGTGTACTTTCAGACAGTGCTACAGCTGTGTCATCTGGCAGCTTTCCTGATGTTATTAGCAGAGAAGCAGCATGGAAAAAATGAGCGAGCATACATTTTGAATATCAAGATATTCAAGAAGTGAAATGTTATGATTTGTTATTGATTATACACTGTGTTTCAATAAAAAACACCGACTTTTGTTTTCTTCTATATCTTCTAGGAAAGTTGTCAGATTTGCACAAAAATTTCACGTGACACTACTCTGCCTGCTTGACCTCAGCGCTGCGTTTGACACAGTCAGCCACTGGATCCTGATTGAATGTGTGTGGCATACTTTTGGTGTGGTGGGACATCCACTTGACTGGGTATCTCCTACCTCACCGGCCGCACGCAGTATGTCCGGTTCAACGGAACAACATCTTGTATCACGTCTGTGTCTTGCCGGGGTCTGTACTTGGGCCGACCCCACTTTAGTTGCAGATCATACCTCATAATGCTGTTGACTAAAGTTAGAAATATGTTGTCAGTGGCGCACCTTGCCACTGTGAGTCTGTGGCTTTCCTTCTTGGCTGAGTGCAAGACCACCAAACGTTGTCAGTGTTTTCTGAAGCATATATATATCTTCAACAGTAAATCCCATTGTTGCAAAAAAGATCTACATGATGTAACACTTTGTCACTGATACCAAAGAATGTTTATTTACCAGTTCAATAATTTTTACACAGTTAAAATCTGAAATTGCTCAGCTACATAGACTGAAATTTTTTGTAGAAATTTGTTCATTTTCCTAGGAGATATAGAAGAAAACAAAAGTGGTAGGTGTTTTTTCCCACATTGCATGGAATGCCAGCGAGAACTAGCGACGGGAAAGCTGTCTGTCCATCTGTCTGTCTGTCTGTCTGTCTCTCAAACGCTTGCATTGTGACAAAACAGAAGAAAGATCTGTCCAGATTTTTATACCATACGAAAAAACATTTAGCCTAGTTTTTCGAGTAAAAGAATGGTTGGTGTGGGCGATCCCTTCTACCTGAAATTTTGGGCCAACCGGCCCCCGTTGGAGCGAAATCGCCAGTTTTGAACTGATATTCACTCATAGCACCTCAGCCATAACAGCTAGCGAAAAAGTTCAATTAACACTACTAGGAAGTCCACTATGTGCTTTTCCATGAACCTAAGACGAATAGTATACGTTGACCCTAAGTCTCCAAAGGGGGCTCTAAAACGCAAAGTGGCCAAAATTTAAACAACAATTTGCGATAACTTCAAAACGGTACGAGATAGGATGTCAGTTACTATTAATCACTAGTAGCAAGTCGCATACGTTCTTTCGATGGTACCGACATCGGTGACTGTGAATGGCATAATACGCCTTATTTTGCTTTATGCACCAAATTCGATAGCTTTACAGGCCTGTTACGTCACAGTGATTGAAGATAGACCTACATGTATATTGTCTGGAGAATATCATCTTCCACTTTAGGCCAAAACTGACCCACCCTGCAGCGCATTCTCTCTGCGATAGCTGAGCTTTTTGTTTTTGAAGCACTCTGTATTTGTTATTACTCTTGTGGTTTTGATACAAGCTTTTTGAAGTCGGTAGATGAGATGGAGTGTTGTCTCATTGTGCAGAATGTACTTGACGTGCTATTTATATTTGTGCATTGTTATTGTCGTACATTTATGCTATTTTTATAATAGGAATAAATCATGGTATTCAGTGGACAGTGACATTATCATGTCACATTACATGTAATATTAATCTAGTGACGTTGTATTTTCCGGCACAATGTATAATTTTTCTTACTTACTTATCTAAGAGGTATGTTATAGCAAAGAGAGACCAAACAGTTGGCCAGAATGGTCCAGCCCGGTTTGAGGACATTGTGTAAGTTGGACCGGCCAGCCTGGTCTGGGCCAGTCCATTACTGCTAGTGATGAAGTGACTGCACCGTACAACCAGGTTGTGGTGAAGACCATCCACTGATTACCGTATATTGTGGACATGATTACATGATTACACCGGTTGTCAATCTTCCAGTGCCATCGTCGCTGCGGGCCTCTCACCGCGGCGACCTCGTCGTCCCACTAACAAACTGCAAGATTGGCGACCGAGCGTTCGCTGTTGCTGCACCACGTGCGTGGAGTCAGTTGCCAACAGACCTGAAACTCCAGCAGTCGACAACAACCTTTAGGCGACATTTGAAAACCTTTTTATTTCAGCAAGCTTTTTGCTCTGGAGACATCATTTTGACTGTGTGATGCACTCCCGGTCTACTTGGTAGGGAGCACACTAGAAATAACCGCTATTACTGTTACTGTCTACCGACTGATCGTGGCAAGCTGTGAAAGTTATGACCGCTGTGTACATTTGTTTGTTTAATAATTGATTGTTGTAATGCGCATTATCAACAATTAGGCTTTACACTTCTGTGAAGACAGCTTCTCAGTGATGCATACAAGGAAATCTGCAGTTCTGATCTGAGCTGATTTACATCTTTGAGCATAAATTTAAGACAGCAGCAAGCATATAAAGTTTGCTTAGACACAATAATGACAGTCTGGGCGTGTGTGAGAGCTTGTGGGAAACAAACATCAGGCGAAAATAGGGTATGAAGGATATTGATGATGCTGTAGAGGTGAGTGTTGGAGGTATAGGCTGATGTGGGTGTGAGGATCATGCTTCAATGCTGTCTCTCCACTCTGCACAACTGCCAGCCTTGTTTATTCTCCCTGCATTCTGTTGTGGACCAGGGATGAAAGAACTCTAGCATAGTTATTAGTAAATTGGTGTCACACTGACCATCAGTGTTTGCAATAATGATCATGATTTTTTTGAGCGGTTGCTTTCATTTTATCTCGGCGGTTACTTATCAAGTACTGAAGATCATGTGCTGTTAAAATGCTGTTTGCACTGTCGCCAATCCACAAAGATTTACCCGTTACCAATCTAAACTACTGCTGGACCGGCCTGGTCCAAAACTGAGATTTGGGCTGGTTCGAATTCTAGAGGCAAGTTTTTTTTACCCACTTATAATTATGTTTGAAATTATTGTTTTCACACTAAACTTTATTGACAGCAACAGCTACTTAGTTGTTAACAGATTAAAGAACTTGATGATGATTTTGTTGTTACTGTTGCAGTGGTGCTACTGCTGTTATTTTTTAACTTTGAAATATGCGTGAAGCAGTTATGTACAATGGCAAATGTTGCTGCTGTTACAGAAGTTGTGTTACTTTTGAGAAATATATATAACAGCACTATACTACTTGAGCAGCATACACATTCTCTGTAATTGCTTGAACAACAAGTGATTGACCTCGTCAGTGATAAAATAAAGAATTATTACATTAATAAAGAATGGAAATATTCATAATTAATTGCAGCTTGCATCAAACCCGGTTTTTTACTCAGTTAAAGACGCTGATGCGCGGAGGTAAGATATGTTTGTCTATCTGCCAAACCAAGTTTAGTGCACTCATCTGCCATAACAGCTCTTCTGCCATTATATTGGTTGCAAGAAGGCACTAATTAATTGTGTTCAATCATGATCATGTGGATGCTGAATAACAGTGTAAACCTGATCCATTTCCTGTTGTAAGAGGTGAATGCACTAGATTTTAATTCAGTTGCATTTTGTTCTGAGCTTTTATGCTTTCATCGGTTAGATGTTAACAGACGGTGCTTTTGTGGCATATTACGCCATTATATAATTTGTGATGCATTTGTACAACCTGCTTACTTACTGATGCGGTAAATTAGTTGTAGCTGCTATTTTATGGTCTTACTCCGGATATCAGAGTGTGTATGTGCAAACAGAAATGAGTACTATATGTATTATGCCTAACTGCTGTAATTACACATAATTAGGTGGCTTCAGTAGTTGACGTCACCGTCACTGCAACAGTTAATGACAGGATGTGACTGTGATGCATAATGACTATATTGATCTGCATTTAACGACAACATTGATCTGCATATTGGCATGGTTAACCCTTTTGTTAGCTCATAAATGCCAGTAATAAGGGACAAATATATAGCAGTGATGATTTGTACAGTCAAAAATAAAGTGGCACGTTCTCTTGTGGCCTGCAGTGTGTAGTAATATTTATGACATGAGTGACTGATACAGTTAACAGAATACAGCTTCGTATTTGTGTTGCTACATTGGCTACAGCAACGAATGCCTGAGTGGGTGAGAACTTTGCTGAGTCTTGTCCTTGCAGTACCAAATGTAGACTAAACTCGCCCGCAGTATTATCTGCTGCATGATCCTCACACCCACATTGGCTTACAGCTCCAACACTCACCTCTACAGCATCATCAATATCCTGCATATACTATTTTCGCCTGATGTTTGTTTCCCGCAAGCTCTCACACCAGCTCGGACTGTTATTATTGCACCTAAGCAAACTTCATGTCAGTACTGCTGCCTTACATTTATGCTAAATGTGACGTTTTGCTACATGCGGGCCATATCTGAGCGCTTTAGAGATAAGGAGCTTATAATAAAGCGCTATATAAATTCGCTTTCTTTACTTTACTTTTTTTACTTTTAATCAGATGTGCAAGGCAGTTAAACAAGTACTTGTCATATACACGTATTATCACTATTCATTGAAGGATCGAAATTTGTCATTCTAGCAGCACTGGAAAGGGTTAATTGCACATGTACATACTTATGCCAGTAGTTTTTCTCAGTGTATTGCAATATTCGAAGTTGTATGTTGTTACCTGTAACAGTGACTTATGTCATATATACTGTGTGAACATTCTGCTCATGTAGTCATGTTCACTTGTGTATGTTTAGTATTTGTGAGTTTGATAATTCATTCTAATTTTCAATGGTAAATTACCGTCGTTTGTTAGTGCACACATAGGATATTACTTAAATTGGCTCGAGACTAACAAGGATTTGTGAGTATTTGGTAGCTTTTCATACCAGTAGTAATAATAATAGCTGCAGCATGTTAATGGTAATTACATAATTGAGTTGTGTACACTTGTACCTATGAATCATTGTCTTTTCTCGCTGTCTTAGGGCGTTGAGAGATGATGTTAATACATGTGTTGTGTGTTAGGTTCTGTGGGTGATGGTTCACTAATCTGCTCTTATGGGTATGAACTTTTGTGGCTTTATTGTACTGCAGTGTCATCTGTTTTCATATTATCATTGCACATTATGTGACCCGTGTGGGTCCGGCCAAGTAAGTAAGTAAGCATGTGTGTGTGTCTCAAAATAGAGCCACTCTGTTTCCTGGCTGGATGTCGGAGGAGGCGACTAAACCAGGGCTTAGCTGTAGCTTTAGATTTTTCTGTCATTGTTAGATATGGCATGTTTTTGTGTTTTGTTTGGTTTCTGGGTGCATGCTTTGTTTGGTTTGTTACCTTTTCGTTATCAATGTAATTGACTGATTCGGAAGACTTTTCTCCAAAATGATTTATTGTGTGTTGGGTGTGAGGTTAATCCTTTACTAAGTAACTAAATCATAATACACATTATGTAACTGTAAGCCCAGTCTTGCTGTGAAGCAGCATTGGCTGCAGTGTGTCAGCATACAGCCAGTTCAGTGACCGCTGTTTTGCCAACGCTGTGGAACAGTCTGCCTGAACAGCTTCAGCAACTGGATATCACCTTTGGACAATTCAAACTAGACCTGTAAGCCGAAGCCGGAGCTGCAAAAACCGAGCCGGAAAATGTCCGAGCCGAGTCGAGCCGGATTTTGTCTGAGCCGAAGCTGGAAAATGTCTGAGCCGAGCCGAGCC